>Ga0268262_10006969_pt1 | contig 10676 bp, 10 predicted proteins | sample TergutNc150P3_FD_190354 | JGI IMG/M metagenome (GOLD analysis project Ga0268262, IMG submission 190354) | Nasutitermes corniger P3 segment gut microbial community from laboratory colony in Florida, USA - Nc150 P3 (SPAdes) (version 2) | ecosystem: Host-associated > Arthropoda: Insects >...
ATATTCAAAAGCATATTCACGCCTTGCAAGGCACTTATACTCGTTATCTCGCCCAATATATTCCACCATCCAAAAGTCATTCTATCCAAAAACATTTCTCTGTTCCAAAACCATTTAAAATGCGTTTCCTTAAAATTTCTTTGGCAATAAGTTATGTAAAAAACAAACAGAACAACGTTAACCAAAAAAAGCAGCATGGAATAAAATTTCAATTTATCAATGGAGGCAAACCCAAGAGCAAGCACTGCGGCAAGTTTAAGAACTGCATCTAAAAGACCGGCGTAAGCAAAAATTTTCATTCTTTCGTGAGCGGTAATTGCAACTAAATAAGGAACCTGCAAAATGGTTAGGCAAATTGCAATTATAGAAAATTGGTATATAAAATTGGCAGCTTCCATTCGCTCGCTTGGAATGTTGAGGTGTGTATTCAAAAAATATAGCCCAATGGTTTCTCCTAAAATTAAAATAATCAATGCGGTGAAGATATGCAAAACAACACTCAAATTGAATGTTTTTTCTAATTGCGCAAAATCACCTTTTCCTAAGCCAAAAGTGAAAAACCGGCTTGTTGTGCTGCCCACAGAATGCAATATAAACGCAAATAAAGCAATAACGCTAGACACAATATTATAAATGCCAAAATCACTAATGCCTAATTGCGCCAATACTTCTCGGCTTGTGTAAAGTGCCACGGCAAGGGTTAAAATTCCGCGAAAATATAAAAAAAGAGTGTTCTTCGCTATTCGCTTGCTGTTTTCAGATGGCATCCTTAATACTCTTTTTTGTTTGGCAAAGTTCTGTTATTGCAAATATCGCTAGAATTAAAAAACCATATATAAAAGATATTTTATACAATATATTGCTCCACCATGAACCTACCATAACAATAGCAAAAGCGTAAAGCAACAGATACCTCATTTTTAAATTGATTCTTAAACGCATATAGAGCCATGTTATCAAAATTCCCCAAAAAAACGGGACAAATGCCACTCCTATTCCTCCGAAATCTTTATATATATCCCAAAGGTAACTAACCGAATTTAATCCGTGACGTTTCATTATACTTTTGTTGAGCATATCGTCCCACCCAAAAGTCTTGCGCAAAGAACCGCCTATAAAAGGAACTTGGGCAAAAAAATGGTCTAGCCCATAAGTTGGTGGATGCCCGGCAACTGAAGTTTGTGGATTCAAAGCGTAATCCAAATTCCAAAAATTATTGGCAACGTAAATATACGGCAATTCTATAACTTTGTCAATTGCCAAATTTTGAATGGAGCTAGAGTTATATTGGTCTCTAGCCAGAGCTATTGCAATAAAAGCTCCGATGAAAATAACCATACCGAGCAGCAATATTTTAGCGGAAATATTTTTTTTGAAATAATTCCACATAATAGCCAAAATGGCAATAGGTATAAAAATATTATTTCTTGCAGGATGAAATAGTATTAACGCAACAATTTGCAAAGCAACCATAAATCTTGAAAAATAACGCAAATATCTGTTAGGATTCACGGAACTGAAAGAAGCTACTCCAAATAATACAGTTGACAGAGAAGTGAGTGCTACAAAATATGAGTAATACCCAATAATTGAAAGAGACTTTGCGCTTATAATTTCAGATAATTTTGGAGAAAATAGCGGAATGACTCCCGCATAATCAAAATTTTTTTTTGCTGGCAAAAGAAATAACAAAAACATAATGAAGGCAAAAAAAATATGCAAATTCCATCGGTAATTTTCAAAAAAGGCAAATTTGTTATTTGAAACCGAAGGTTTAATATTGAAAACAAGTTTCGCAGCATAGCATCCCATAACAAAAGATAACATTCCGCCAAAAAAAACCGCCCAAGTCAAAATATGAAAATCTGTCATAGCTGGATGGAGTTTCAAATATGCTACCCCCAGAGTTAAGAATTGCGTAAAAATATAAACGCGAGCTGGGCTAAAAAAATCCCTTCTAAATATACTAGCCTCAAATAAACACAGAAAAGCAACGGAGAATGCTATTGCAGAAACCATCAGCCTCTCCTCAGTTCCGCCAGCAAATTCCTAAACAAACGAGAATTTTCATTTTCTCCTTTATACCACTCCGCAAAAACACATAAAAACACAGACAAAACTCCGAATATGCCAATAAATACGAGCATTAAGGCTGTACGTGGCGGCGAAAATTTTTTCGGGTTATCCCAGGCAGACGATATAATTAAAAGAGCATCCGTGCGGTCTGCTTCTTCTAATTTTATAGAATTGTAAGTTTGCAGCAAATTCACATAACGCATCATTTGGCTTTTCAATTCCAAATCCAACTGTGAATATTGAAGCGCAAGTTCAGGGGCTTTGTTGAGTTCCAGCAAAGGAAGTGAAACATTTTTATTTTTACTGGAGTTCATTATTTGATTGTCTATGCTGCCAAGCTGTGATTTCAATTTTTCTGAATACGCAGTTTGCCCTCTGTATGCTAATTCTTCGTCAAGAGTAGCTTTCACAAGAGCGCGGTTAGATAAAACATTCATAGTTGCGGAAAGCTGCGAATTAAAATCATAAAAACGGTTGTCGTTTTGAAAATTTATGAATTTTTCTTCAATTCCAATTAAATCTTTCTTTATAGAATCAATTTGCTGCTCATAAAATTTAAGTTTCTTGTTGGAAGAATGGGATTTTAATGTGGCATAAGTGGAATCCAATAGATAAACAATATAATCGTTCATTGAGCGAGCTAGTTTAAAGTCTTTGTCTTCCACCGATAATTCCAGCATATCGTCTTTGTCGTAGTTTAACTTTACATTTTTGCTGAATTTTTTGTATAAATCCGCTCTGTATTTGCTTTTCAGTTTATAATGCTCTGCCAAGCCAAATTTTTCTATGACATTATCACAAAGTTCCCAAGACTTGGAATATGCTATCAGCAAATCTTCCGTGTTATCTTGAGAGAGAAGAGAGCCTAGACCTTTCCCCCCTAAAGAAGATAGCTTTGATAATTCCGGCATCATAGATGATATTCCAAAACCGGAGCTTGTTTCTTTTTGAACAACAGTGAAAACGGATGTTGCCTTGTATGTAGGCTGTATTATAAACCATATTACAATAGCCGTAATAATGCAGGGCAATAATAAAAATGCAACAAAAAACTTTTTATGCTTTACACAGCAAATAGCTATTTTCAACAAACTTTCAAATAAACTTGGCTCCATATCAATTCCATTTAAAAACTACAGGTATCGTGTCTAAAGCCGGAAGCGCATGCAAAAAAGATTTAAATGCGTACTCGGTAGCCGTACGTGCCTGCAAAATTATTTCCTTATTCGCTCTTACATTAAGCTCTGTTTCTGCCTTTTGCTTTGCTTCCAAAGCAAAGTGGTCAGTAGCTCTGTATTTATTGAAAATGCCGTTATGCTGGTCATACACTTCCGCCGTTTCTGGATGCAATTCATGGGCAAGGATTTTTATTGGCGGAAATTTTATGAAAAGCGTGTCTGTGCGGCTTGTGTCTATTATCATCTCTTTGCAGTTAATGCCAAGTTTTATGGTTCCATCTATCACGGCAAGCAATTTTTTCTCTGTTCCGGGAAGCGGAATCCCAAACATCTCCTTGCTATTCACATCTTTAATCACAGACGTGTATCTGTAAACAAGGGAAATAAATTCCGCCGCCGGAAAAACCTCCCGCACGGTTACGTGAATGCTTGTTTCTTGTTTGGGGGTTACAATATTGCCACCCATGATGCCCCCAGGACGCCCAATCATAAAACCTATAACAGCTGCAGCACCCGCAAGCAGCACACACAAAATTAAGGTTAGTCTAAACATTTCAGTTCCCCACTATAATAAAAGCTGTTGCAATAATACTCAAAAGAGACGTCATAAATATTGTAACGTCTTTTACCTGTTCATAAACTGTGCGAGGAATTTCGATAAAATCGCCGGGCAAAATTTCGCCTGTTGCCCAATCCACCGAAATTCTTTTCCCATTCCTCAAAACAGAAATTCTAGAAAAATCCCCCGTTATTATTGTAGAACCGCTTGCCGCTACATAATCTACTGCATGCATTGAGGGGTTGTAAGGAACCTTTCCAACTGCCATTACCGCTCCGCCAACATACACAAAAGGTGCTTTTATGTGAAACTCTATTTCGGTTAAAGGTTCTGGTACAAAACTTCCTATTTGGTCAATGCCAATATATCTGGTAAAACCATCCAGCGGGTATTTTACGCTTATTTCGCTATATCCATTTCCAACATTTATGCCGGCCTCTTGCGCATATTCTTTTAATGTACGCCCAGGAATATATGGAATGGTTATGATTTTTCCCGAATGGCTTATATCTAAGGTTTGATGCCAATCCTTGTTTGGAACCATTACAATATCGCCAGCTTGCAAAAGCATATTTTCTGCCGTGACAATTGTATCGCCCATTCTGTATATGTAAACGCTGTCTTTGTTCGCCCAAGGTTTAAAGTTGCCGGCTGCATAAATTGCTCCCTTGACACGTGTCTGTCCGCTCACTGTAACCTGCCCCGGATTCTGAACAGCACCTTGAATATTTACAATAAAACGGCGAAGCTGCACCAAGTGTATCCCTATAAATTTATGGGAATAACGAGTTTCCAGTTTTTCCAAAATTTTCTGCTTTGCTTCGTAAAGCTTTAAACCACCAACATTAATAAAACCATAGCCATAAATGGCAATAGTTCCTTCTGGCGAAACCTGCAAACCTTCCTGTCCGCTTGGCAAAAGCACTTCAAAGAAATCACCCGGACCAACAATGTAATTGGAATCCACAGGACCTTCCAAGTTTACAGGGGTTTGCGATGCGTTGTCTCTTTGTTTTATAACTTGCTCCTGAGGCACAGAACTATTTGCCGCGTTTACAAGGAAAAACAAAATTATTAGAAAAAGTTTTATCATTTCACCAATTCATAATATACAAAACTATGCTCTGGCAAAATTTCTGGGTGGAATATGAAAATAAGGTCTGCCAAAACCAAATCTGGGTATGCCACAGCAGATTCGTAAAAGTCTCGGCTCCCGTTTTTGCCCGTGCGTTTTGAGCTTTGGTAGATTTTATTGTTTTGCCACGAAGGAAATATATGCATTCTCGGTTCGTTTTGCATAATTTCTGCCTTGCTTGCCCAGAGGCTTGGATGCAGCCAGAACTGCGCCTGCACTCCGCTTTGCAAGGCAGCTTCTATATTGAGCGTTAGAAGTCCCGTTTGCGGAGTGTCTTCCCAAATATATTTTGCTCCGGCATCTCGCAGGAATTTTGCAAAGTAACTGTTCCCTCCACCTGCGAGCCATTCTGAGCCTTGAGGGTAGCCTGTGATAACAGAGGGCTTTTCGGCAGAATGCAGAGCTTGCTCTGCAAGCAAATTATATCTGTGAAACGTTTCCTTGAAAATTGAATCCGCTTCTTTTTCCTTTCCAAATAACAGACCAAAGAACTTGAGCCATTCAAAGCGGGCAAGAGGGTGGCTTTCCATCCATTCGGCGGTTAAAATAACCGGAATGCCTGCGGTTTTCAGGCGGGGGTAGTCGTCGTAAATGGTGGAGCCGGTGCCAAAGGTGAGAACTATATCCGGGCTTAAAATCAATATGGTTTCCAAATCCAGCGAATTTCCGCTTCCAACCTGTTTTATGGAAAAAGAGTCTATTAAGTTTTGCATTTTTTCGCTGTAAATCAAATTTCTGTTTTCAACAGCTACTATACTCGGGAGCAAGCCCATTTTTTCCATGAAAGCTATGGCCACCGTAGAAAGCACCACGGCTCTTTTAATTGGGAGCTTAATTACAGGCAAATTTTTCAAACTATCGGGGATTTTGCTTTCGCTTGAGTCCAAAAGCAGCCAGCGGTGGTTCTCAGAATCTCCATTCCAAGCCTCTTTTATGTTCAAAATTTTATAGCCATCGCCATAATTTATGCTAAAATGCTCGGCTTGTTCGCTATTTTCATTAGGAAGGGATTCTTTTGCGCAAGAAACAAGGAAAATCAAAAAAAACAACATTGGAAAGAGTTTCATAGCTGATAATTTAAAATTTTTTCTATATTTAGGGTTGAGGTTATGTTTTATGAGAAAATTTAAATTTATTTGTCCGGGCTATTTTTATAGCTTATTAGGGGTAGTCGTGGTAATTCTCGCAGCCTGCGGAGGGGTAGACGATAGCCCAAATTCATCTACAGACAGCAGCTCTTCGCAAACAACCGGAGAACTCTCCAGCGACTCACAAATAAGCAGCTCTCAAGGGGATGGCAGCAGTAGTTCTCAAGGGTATGTCGTTAGCAGCTCAAGCGAAAATACTGCTTGCAAATTAATCGGCTGCTGCAATGGAGAGACTTATGACCACTCAAAGGATTTCTGCTTTGAAGACAAACTTTATCCTATGTGCAATAGCAAACCTTACGACCCTTATAAGCAGGGTTGTTCTGGAGATAAGCTGTATCCAAAATGCAACAGGGAACCTTACGACGAAACAAAGAATTTCTGTGTTGAAGACCAGCTTTATCCTCTGTGCAATGGCGAATCTTACGACCCTTATGAGCTGGGTTGTTTTGAAAATAAGCTGTATCCAAAATGCTCGCGTGAGTCTACGCGCGGAACTTGCGTTCACAATAGTTTGCTGAGATGCAGGCAAGAAGGCAAGGGCGAAAATTACATAAGAGACCCCTTGCCCGGAATGAAATGTCAGGAAAACGGAGCTATTACCGGTACCATAAAAGATTACAGAAGAGATGAATATGGGAACATGAATTTAGAGAAAGAATATAAAGTCGTTCAGATAGGCAATCAGGTATGGATGGCGGAAAATTTAAATTACATACCTAATGCAACAAATCTACCTAAAGCAAATAGCATATGTTATGGAGATATTTCCGCAAATTGCAATACATACGGACGGCTTTACGATTGGGCAACGGCAATGAATTTACAATCCGAATGCAATTTAACCTCAGACAATTGCCCACCATCGCATCCTGGTTTATGGGGGGGCTTATGCCCCAATGGATTTGCCTTTCCACGCTCGGAAGATTGGCAAGCCTTGGTTAATTATGCTGGAGGAGATTCTATTGCGGGCAGCAGGCTCAAATCTAAAACCGGCTGGAGCAACAATGGCAACGGAACCGATAATTACAATTTTAGCGCGCTTCCGGGCGGTTGGGCATATTATTGGGGAAAAGAATCTCGCGATTTGGGTGAAAGCAGCTATTGGTGGGTAGAAACGCAAACAGGTTATGAAGCTGACTATTGGAGCATTATATCTTCAGATACCGAAGTGCGAAATCATTTCTGGCCAAAAGACATGGACATGGCTTATGTCCGTTGCCTGCATTATTAAAGAATCACAATTCCAAGTGGTCTATCAATCTGGTTTTGCCAAAATAACACGCTAATAAAATAACGGTGTTTTTTGGTGCTATTGTCTTAGCCGGCATTAGGTCGCTTTTGTTTGCTATTTCAATGTATTGAATTTTCCCGCCGGCTTGCTGGATTTTTTTTTGAATTATGGTTTTTAATTTCGCAACCGTTGCAACCGTGGGGGGCAGACGGGCGGCAGCGAGCATTCCGGCGTAAATTGAACTGGCGGCGGTTCTCTCTTTTGGGGTCATATATTCGTTTCTGCTGGACATTGCCAGACCGCTTTTTTCTCTTATTGTTTTTGCGCCTACAATTTTAACGGGGAAATTCAAATCGTAAACCATTTTTTTTATCAAATGAAGTTGCTGAAAATCCTTTTCGCCAAAATATGCCCTGCTTGGCAGGGCTATGTTGAATAGTTTTGCCACAACGCTTAAAACACCCGCGAAATGCACGGGGCGGTATTTTCCGCAATAAAGATGTTCAAGGCTTGGGTTATGCACAAAGGTTTGGAGTGGCAAAGGGTACATGGCTTGCGGCTCGGGCGCAAAAATAATATTTGCCCCTGCTTTGGCGCATAGCTCGGCATCTGCTTTAAGCCTGCGCGGATATTTTGCAAAATCTTCGTTTGTTCCGAATTGCGCAGGGTTCACAAAAATGCTCACAATGGTAATATCGTTGTTTTTCGCAGACATTTCAATAAGGGAGATATGCCCCTTGTGCAAGGCACCCATAGTTGGAACCAAGCCAATGCTTTTCCCCAAGGCTCGCATTTTTTTTGAAAATTTTTGCAGAGCCGCCGGACTTTTGATTATTTTGATTTTTGCTGCATTTTTTCGCATGTGTTTTCCAAAGGGCAAAACGATAATATGGCTGCGGTGAAAAATGGCATCCATATAACGTAGCAAATATATATGATTATAGAATGCAACAAATTTTTAGAAGCCAGCAAAGGCAAATCTATGAAATAAAAAACTGTGTCCAGAACAATTAACAGAATAATGGAAAGCAAGCTAACTGGAATAGTTTTGCGAACGCCATGCACTATTGCACCCTTTAAGGTTTTTTTGTTTTCTGCACGGCAAATTTGATAGCTAATTATAAAAATAAAATGAAACGCATCGGCAAAAAATAAAGAAATAAACCCAAACCACGCCAAATTTGAAACATCCAAAAACAATAGCCAAGCCGAAAACGAATAAGCCAAAATAATAAAAGGCAACATAGATTTTACAAACAAGCTGCGTATAAAAAAGAAATTCGTTATGGCAATTACAAAAATGCAGGCTAATAAAATTTCCTTTATATTTTTGAACTCTTCAACAACAATGAGCAACAGGCAATTGAAAAACAAAAAGAAAAACCAAAGCAAAGCACATTTAAAGCCAAAAAATTTCCATCTGAAAAGAAATAGGGCGAAAATAGCAAAAACAACACCGTAGTTTTGGGTTAAAGAGTGAAAATCAAATAACACAAATTCACATGCAACAGCCAAGGCTTGCGTTGCCAGAATAACAAGCGAATCCAAAACCCCATCTATGCTCAATAAAGCTATTGAACAAAGCAAAACAGCAATTAGAACTTCTATAAGCCTAAAACGAATAGAATACTCAGGTATTCTTTGCACCAACGACATTTTCTCTCTCAAATCCATACGTGCAGAAAATATAGTAAAACTTTTACTATATTAAATAAAAATACGAGGGCAAATATGGAAGAAAAATCGATATTGAATGATAGCGTGTTTAACCACAATCTCTTTATAGTGTGGAAACCCGAATACAATTTGGGAATATCCATTATTGACGAGCAGCACAGAGGAATTGTGACCACCATCAATTCTCTCTTTTATGCAATGCAGAACAAGCACGGCGAAAATGTGCTCAAGTCGGTAATCAGCATGGTCACTGATTACACGCATATCCATTTTGATGTTGAAGAGGATTTTCTGCAAAAATGCGGATTCACCGATTTTAAAGTACATCGCGGATGGCACGACGAGTTAAGGCGCAAGCTTGGGAGTGTTGGGGACAGAAGCCTATGGGACCACAACCCTCAAGAATTTCTGGATTTCCTCAAAAATTGGTGGATTGACCATATTTGCGAAAAAGACAAGATATTTAGGGATTACCTTTTGTCTGGAGCATGAGTTTCTTTTCCTTTTTCAAGGCGCGTTTTATTTTTGTGGCGACATAACGCTCTGCCCTTGTTGGGCGTTCTTTCACAGGCATTTCTTCAATTTCTTCGGGTGGCAATTCAATGTCTTCGGGGTTTGCAAAAATCTGAGGCGGTTCAAAAAGCTGCACTGGCAAATTGCTTTTCTCGCGGTTTTTTCGCAAAAAATCAAGAGCCTTTTTTAAGGATTCATCCTCTTCTATTTTGAATTCCATTGCTTTTTTTGTTTTGGGGTGTTCGAATTTTATTTTGTAAGACTGCAAAAGCTGGGCAGGGGCAAGCTCCAAAAGTTTTTCTGCCACGGGCTTGTAAATGGTGTCTGTTCTTTTTGCGCTTTCTTCCCTACCTTCATAAAGCGGGTCGCCCACAACCGGATTTCCCAAGTAGCGGGCATGAACCCTTATCTGGTGGGTTCTGCCTGTGTTCAGTTTAAATTCAACCAAAGATGCAATGCCATAAGTTTCCAGAGTTTTATAATTTGTTTTTGCGGCTTTACCCTCTGCCTGCACAGACATTTTAAGGCGGTTCCTTGGGTCGCGTTCTATGGGGGCATCAATTTCACCCTCATTATCGCGCAAAATTCCCCAAATCACCGCTCGGTATGTCCGTTCCAAAATTCGCGCTTCCAGTTGGCGGGTTAATTCCCTATGAGCCAAATCTGTTTTTGCCACAACCAAAAGACCGGGAGTGTCTTTGTCCAACCTATGCAAAATTCCGGGGCGCAAGGGGCCGTTCACTTGCGAGAGATTTTTGAAATGCCAAAGCAATGCGGCAGCGAGAGTTTTTTTGCTCACGCCACTTCCGGGGTGCATTGCCATATCGCGCGGCTTATTGATTACTGCTAAATGTTCGTCTTCAAAAACAATGTTCAGCGGAATGTTTTCGGGTTCCAAATGGCTTTCCGTTTTAAGTGGCAACTGCAAAATCTCAAAAGGCAAATCGTTATTTTCCTCTACTTCAAAACTTTTGAGCAAGGGCTTTCCGTTTAATAGAACTTTTCCGTTTGCAATTATTTTTTGCAAATCTGTTCTGGAATATTCTGGATATTTTGCCTGCAAATATTTGTCTAGTCGCATTTGGCTGTACCCTTATTCCTCACAAGATAGCTTTTATATGTGGCAATGGCAACGCATGTAAAGGGAATGGCAAGC
>Ga0268262_10006970_pt1 | contig 10675 bp, 10 predicted proteins | sample TergutNc150P3_FD_190354 | JGI IMG/M metagenome (GOLD analysis project Ga0268262, IMG submission 190354) | Nasutitermes corniger P3 segment gut microbial community from laboratory colony in Florida, USA - Nc150 P3 (SPAdes) (version 2) | ecosystem: Host-associated > Arthropoda: Insects >...
CTTACGGAGACTTGGTTGCGGCGATCAAGACGGCGCTGGACGAGGTCGCCGCCTCGGACATCGCTGGCTGGTTCAGGCACTGTGGATACTGCTAATGTATAGGGGAACAGCTATAATGTCGGCCTTCGCAGCACGTTGGCAAGCGATGGTGCCATTTGGGCCTTCCCCTCCGACCGCCGCCATTTTCGCCGCGATGATTTTTATGCCGAATGATTACGCGTCGCGGTCATGCGACGCTTGAGGTCGGAATAGAGGTTCTTCGGCCTGTTGCGTCCCGCGCCGGGGCTTGGAAACCCTTCCTAAATGCTCACTGGGGATTCGCTCGGTCGCACTCGCATGCGAACACTTACCTCGCTACTCCCCAGACCCCGGGTACTCGCTTCGCTCACTGCTCTATGTACGGGTGGATGCATGGAGATTGGCTTCGATGGGCGGGCGGATGGTTGGGAGAGGGCTTCGATGTAGTCACATAAGTGCATCTTATTTCGGAAATGCCTTTTCGAGCGCGGCCTTCACCAGCCCCACAAATATGGGGGCGGGCTTGTTCGGCCTGCTCTTGAACTCTGGGTGGAACTGTACGCCGATGAAGAAGGGGTGGCTGGGCAATTCTATGGCCTCCACTAGGGAACCATCGGGCGAGAGTCCGGAAATCACCATGCCTTTGCTGGTTAATATCTCCCTATAGCTGTTGTTCAGTTCAAACCTGTGCCTATGCCTCTCGCTTATTTCGGGCGCACCGTACAATTTTTCGAGCAGCGAGCCTGGCACCGTCTTGCATGGGTACGCGCCCAGCCGCATGGTGCCGCCCGTACCCTCTCTGCCTACTTGGTCGGGCATGATGTGTATCACGGGATGGGGCGATACTTCGTTGAACTCGGCGGAATGTGCGCCATCCAGCCCGCACACGTTGCGTGAGAACTCTATGACGGCTATCTGCATACCCAGGCAGATGCCGAAAAAGGGTATATTGCTTTCTCTAGCGTAGCGGCAGGCGGCGATTTTGCCTTCTATGCCCCTGTCTCCAAAGCCACCTGGCACAATCATGCCATTTATCCCGCTTAAAAGCCCCGGCGCACTTTCAATAGTCACGTCCTCGCAGTCTATCCAGCGGATGTTCACGTTTGCGCTCGTTTCAATCCCCGCGTGGTTTAGGCTCTCTATGATCGATAGATAGGCATCGTGCAGTTGGATGTATTTGCCAACGATTGCGATGCTGGCTTCTTTCTGCTTCTTTGAAATATTGGCCACCATTGCTTCCCATTCGCACAAATCCGGCAGTGGGGCCTTGACGCCCAATTCGCGGCACGCGACTTCGTCGAGGTCATTTCTGTGCAGCATGAGAGGGACTTCGTAGAGTGACGGCATTGTCGTATTTTCAATGACGCAGTCGAGCTTGACGTTGCAGAATTGCGAAATTTTTTCTTTGGTGCCAGTGCTAAGAGGTTCGTCAGTCCTCGCTATGATTATGTCCGGCGAAATGCCCATTGATAGCAGCTCTTTTACCGAGTGCTGGGTGGGTTTTGTTTTTTGCTCGCCCGAGCTCTTCAAGTTGGGGATCAGCGTCAGATGGATGAACAGGCAGTTTTCACGCCCTTTTTCTAGGGGAACCTGCCTTATTGCTTCCAAGAATGGCTGGCCCTCGATGTCGCCCACCGTACCCCCGACTTCGGTTATCATTAAGTCCACACCGCTCTTGCCGGCCCCGTTGTAAATGAACTGCTTTATCATTTCGGTGATGTGGGGGATGACTTGCACAGTCCCGCCCAAATAGCCGCCTTTGCGCTCGTTTTCCAGCACCCTCCAGAAGACCTTGCCAGCGGTTATGTTGCTGAACACCGTAAGGCTTTCGTCGATGAATCGCTCGTAATGCCCCAAATCCAAATCCGTTTCGGCCCCATCGTCGGTGACAAACACTTCGCCGTGCTGCAAGGGGTTCATCGTGCCTGGATCAATGTTCATGTATGGGTCCAGTTTTTGCGCCGCTACCTTGAGGCCCCTTTGTTTTAGCAGCCTTCCCAGCGATGCCGCCGTGATTCCTTTGCCAAGCCCAGAGACGACGCCACCCGTCACAAAAATGAATTTTGCCATTTTGCTCACTCCCATTCCACGGTGGCGGGCGGCTTTGAAGTAATGTCATAGACGACGCGGCTGATGGACTGTATCTCGCCTGTGATCCGCGATGAGATGCGCGCTAGGACTTTGTGCGAAAGCGGAGTGTAGTCGGCTGTCATAAAATCCCCAGTGGTGACGGCCCTAATGGCTATCACGGGGCTGTACGTCCGTGCGTCGCCCTTTACGCCCACTGAATATGTGCCAGTCAGGACTGTAAAGTATTGGTCTGGCCTCTGCTTGGTGCCGTCAAGCTCTTCTCGCAGTATGGTGTCGGCCCTTCGCAAAACATCCAGCTTTTCTTTTGTGACCTCTCCGATGATGCGCACGGCGAGGCCGGGTCCAGGGAAGGGCTGTCGGTTGACTAGCGATGTCGGCAGCCCCAGCTTTTTGCCAAGGGCCCGCACTTCGTCCTTGAAAAGCCCTGACAGGGGTTCGATTACGTCCACGAATTTTAGGTTTTTGGGAAAACCACCGACGTTGTGGTGGCTCTTGATGGTCGCGCCGTGCTTGCCGCCTGACTCCACGATGTCGGGGTATATCGTCCCTTGTGCAAGAAAGGGGATGTGGCCTATCTTTGCGGCCTCTTCCTCGAACACGCGAATAAATTCGGTGCCGATGATCTTCCTCTTCATTTCAGGGTCGGCCACGCCTTTGAGCGCATTAAGAAATCGCTTTTCCGCATCTGCGCGGATAAAGCGGAGCTTCCGTTTTGAAAAGACACGCTCTATTTCGTCTCCTTCGTTCTGCCTCATCAATCCGTGGTCAACGAAGATGCAAACCAGCTGCTCTGGGATGGCCTTGCTGAGTAGGCTCGCGCACACGGCAGAGTCCACGCCGCCCGAAAGACCCAGCAGCACTTTTTCGGTGCCGACCCTCTGCTGTATGAGCTGCGTCTGCCTGCCTATGTAGTCGTCCAACTTGTAGTCGCCGGACGCGCCGCACACGCCGAACAGGAACCTTTGAATTATCTCCCGCCCGCACTTCGTGTGTTTCGTCTCTGGGTGAAACTGCACTCCGTACAATTTTTTTGCTACGTTTTCGCATGAAGCTATGCACATGGATGTGTAAGATGTTGCGCGGAAGCCTTCTGGCAATCTTATCACCGAGTCCCCGTGGCTCATAAGCGCATCAAAAGGGGACAGGGAGCCGCCGAACAGCCCTGACAGCGGCTCCACAGGCGACACGGTGACGGTGCCAAATTCCCCGACGCTGCTGGGTCCGACCTCTCCCCCAAGCTGGTGGCATATCATATGCATCCCATAGCAGATGCCAAGGATGGGTATCCCCAAGTCGAAAAGCTGTGGGTCGCATTTTGGGGAATCAGGTTCGTACACGCTGCTTGGCCCCCCGGTCAGAATGATGCCTATTGGCGCCAGCCGCTCAATTTCATCGGCCGCTATGTTTCCTGGCCGTATTTCCGAATGGACTGACATGCCCCTTACCGAGCGGGCTATCAGCTCTTTGTACTGTCCGCCAAAATCCAGCACTAAAACAAGCTCGTTCATAATTTGCCAAGCCCTTTCACAACCCTTTGTACGGACGGCCCGCTGCTTGTGCTGGCTTGATTTGCCACTATCGAACCCATCCGCCCTCTCTTTCAAAAACTTCCTTTTTTGTATTTTCGGACACCCAATTTCCAGTAAAGCAGGCAGTGCAAAATGGCAGCGAGCATTTCCAGCACGCTCTTTTCAGGCCGTCTATGCTGATGTACGCCAAGCTGTCAGCGCCTATTTCGTTTCTGATTCCATCCAAGTCCAGTTTGTTTGCTATCAATGCTTCTTCGCTGTCAATGTCTATCCCATAGTGGCATGTATACCGAAAGGGCGGTGACGAGACTCTCATATGAACTTCTTTCGCGCCGGCTGTCTTCAGGCTTTTGATGATTCTGGCGCAGGTAGTGCCGCGCACTATCGAATCATCCACTAGCACGACCTTTTTCCCCCGCACGTTGGAAGAGAGCGGGTTGAGTTTTTGCCTCACCGCGCCGTCCCGCTGTGTCTGGATTGGATAGATGAAACTGCGCCCAATGTACCTATTTTTTATAAAGCCCGACATGACAGGTATCCCGCTCTGGGCACTGAATCCGCTGGCGGCTACCAGCCCTGAATCGGGGACGCCGCACACAATGTCAGCGTCTGTCGAGTACTCCTCCGCCAAAATGATGCCCATGTTATATCTGGCCTCATATATTGAAAGCCCGTCCACCACCGAGTCGGGCCTAGCGAAATACACGTACTCAAAAATGCACAGCCCGCGGTCGGCCTCTTTGTTTGTGAGGCTCTGTCCTTGGTGGGTGATCTTTCCATTTTCAAAAATGACGATTTCGCCTGGGAGTACATCCCTCACAAATTCAAACCCGCACACGTCCAGCGCGCAGCTTTCGGATGCGACTGCGTAGCCAATTTCATTCTTTCCTATGCAGAGCGGCCTGAAGCCGTTGGGGTCGCGCACGGCCACCAATTTGTCGTCGCTGCTCGCTATGACGAGAGTGAATGCGCCACGCAAGGAATTAGTTGCCTTGATGATGCCAGCCAGCGCGTCTTTTTCTTTTTTAATATGATAGGCTATTAGCGACGAAACGACCTCACTGTCGCTGGTGGCATTAAAAAGGAGTCCTTGGCCGCTAAGTTCTTTCCTTATCTCGATGGCATTTGTGACATTGCCGTTGTGGGCGACTGCGATGCGCCCGGTAAGGTATTCAGTGACAAAGGGTCCGACATTTTCCTTTGTGTTGTTGCCAGTGGTGGAATAGCGCGTGTGTCCAACGGCCACCATGCTTTTGGGTATCTTATCTAGCTCTTCTAGGGGGAAAACTTCGCTGACCAGCCCCACGCCTTTGCGGCACAGAATTTGGGGGCCGTTTGCCACGGCGATGCCGGCACCCTCCTGCCCCCGATGCTGCAGGGCAAGCAGGCCATTGTACGCAAAGCCCGCCGCTTCATCGGCTGTCAAGCTGACACCGAAAACCGCGCACTCTTCGTTTAGCTTATCGGACAATTTCACGTGGTTTCCCCGTCCCGCGAGCGGAGTCCCCCCTCTGCGGCCGCACGGCGGCCACGGGATTGGGGCCCTGCCCAAAAACGAACCCCCGCGCTTGGGCGGGGGGCCGACTCGGCCATTTTGCCGATTGAATCCATTTTGATTCCTTTGCCAACATGATAACACATTTTAGGACATGAACCAGCTAGGCCGCCTTTCTTTTGCTTATTTTATCAAGGTTCTGGCAAATTGTAAATGAGCCAATGAAAAGCACTTGCGTGCTACATTGGTTTGGAATTGCGTTAGATCGACAGGCGGCTTGGGGTCAACCCCATTTTCCTGTGAACCTCAGCATGGCAGACCTGTCTATTTCATTGGCGTATGCTATGCCCACGCGCTTGGCACGTTCAATGGTTTTGGGGCCTTCCCCCTCGCGTAGCGTTAGCCCCCCCCTTTCATACAGCGGATGGAAGTTGTAGCTCTTGTCAATGGCTAGGGCTTGGGCGACCTTGCCGGGTCCGTTGCAAAGAGTCGGCCCCATCTTTGCATTTCTGCGCTCCACCACGCTCTTGGTGCCGCCCAATACTTCGCAGGAGCGTATCAGCGCGGCGGCGCCTTCGCCTGCGATGCCAGTGACAATATTGAGCATCTGGTGGATACCATAGCACAGGTACACATAGCAGTGTCCGCCAGGCCCCCACATTGGCTCATTCCTGGGTGTTTTGCCAAATCTACAGTGGCTGGCGCTGTCTTCTGCGCCTCCGTATGCCTCCACTTCCGTTATCCTCAAAACGACATTCTCTTTGCATAGCAGCTTCCCCAGCAGTTCTTGCGCGACGATTTCGATTGGGCGCAGATAAAACTGCTGTTCAATGAGTGGGACTGCCCGCATTTGTCGCCTGAATCAATTGAGCTATAGCTCTCAGCCTGGGTATGGGAAAAATAGGATTTTCATTCTCGCTATCCACCACCATTTGCTCTCCTGGGCGGGTTTCAGCTTTTCTGAAGACTTCCTATCTTTTTTGATCGCCTTTATTTGATTCTTCGCAAGAGCGGGGTCGTTGATGGCCTGCGGAGTTTTTGGCGAATTGAAATTTTTTATTACCGTACTTTGGTCAATGATCAACATCTCCTGCCCAATGGCGAACCTATGGTTTGTCCACGTCAGAGCCCCCATGCGCACAAAACGTGCGCCCAAGTCGGAGTCCCCTGTCGTCACTTCTAGCGCAACGGTCTTGTTGTCTTTGGTGCGGGACGCATGCCGGATCACTAGCTCTGCGAAGATTGGCTCGGCGATTGGCCCTGGGGCGACCACGTATATTGACTTTTTGGCACTACGGATGGCTTCCAAGACCATTTGCTCTTTGCTGTTTGCCTCTTGTGGCTCCTGGGCTGCCAGGCCGCCTAGAGCGCAAGCGCAGCAGATGCACAACGCAGACAATAGTGCGCGGATTAGTATATTCTGTATGCCTTGTCTCTTGGTCATTATGGGCCTCTTGGTTATTCTGGTCATTGGTTGTCGGCAGCTAAAAAACGGGTCCAAATATCCTCAATAACTCCCCAAAGCAACCCCAATTGGCCTCCTCGTGCTTCCTAGACAGGCCGATTTTTTCGGAGGACTTCCTGCTTTTTTTTAGCTCGGAAACGCGGTGCTTCGCAAAAATTGGGTCATCCATGGTTTCCACTCTGCTTGGCGAGGTGAAATTCTTCAAAATGATGCTTTCGTCAATGATCAGCATTTCAGGCTCGTTGGCATATTTAGGGTCAACCCACACTAGGGCCGCCTTGGAAAAACGCGCGGCTGTTTGCGAGTCGGCCGTCATCACTTCCAATGTATCAATCTTATTATTCGTCCGAAATGCCTCGGACGGGAGCTTATACTTTATTATCAGCTCAGCGGCTATTGATTCTGGAATGGGCCTTGGGGCGACAACGTGTATTGACTTGTTGGCACTGCGGATGGCGTTGAAAACCATCTGCTCCTGTTGATCTAGTTGCTCTTGGTTATTGGCTTGCTGCGGTTCTTGCTCCGATTGAGCGTCGAGGGCTACGCCTAGGCCTCCTAGAGCGCAGGTGCAACAGACAAACAATGTGGGCAATAGCGCGCGGACAGGTCTATTTCGCATGGACTGGCCTCATTGGTCATTGACAGCTCAACCTGGCGGGTCAAGCAAAACGGCCCACCGCATGATCGCTCATGTGTGGGCCACGCAAACAGACATAATTAGGTTTTAGACCCAGCCCCTCAGCCTGCAGGCTTCGGCAACGCGCATGATTGAAATCATATAGGCCGCATCGCGCATGTAAACCTTTTTCTCCCGCGCCAAGGCGGAAACCGCCTTGAAGGCGTTTGTCATCTTTTGGTCGAGCTTGGAGAGGACTTCTTCCTTTTCCCAGTAATAGTTCATGTTGTTTTGAACCTGCTCGAAGTACGAGCAGGTGACGCCGCCGGCGTTGCAGAGGAAGTCGGGGCAGAGAAAGATGCCTTTTTTCTGTATCACGGCGTCGGCTTCTGGAGTTGTCGGCCCATTCGCGCCTTCGGCTATCATCTTGACCGTGTCCTTGATCTTTTCGACATTGCTGGCGTTGACCATGTTTTCTTGAGCGGCGGGTACCAAAACCGTGACCGGTTGTTCTATCCACGCGCCACCGTCCAACTGTTTCCAGCCGTACTCTTTGGCCTTGGCGGGATCAATGCTGCCGAATTTGTCAACGGAAGCCTTTAGCTGCTCGAACTTGATCCCTGCGTCGCTTGCGTAGGTGTATGCCTTTTTGTCCTTGTTGTCCCAGCAGGAGATCGCGCATGTCTTTGCACCATATTGCTCCAGCAGGTCAAGGGTGTACTGGGCGACGTTGCCAGACCCTTGGATTGAGGCAGTGGCACCCTTGATGTCAATGCCGAGTTCTTTCAACGCTTCGCGGATGGTATAGACGACGCCGTACCCAGTGGCCTCCGTGCGGCCAAGGGAACCGCCCGAACCGACCGGCTTGCCTGTGATAACGCCAGGAAACTGGCCACCCATGATGTGTTCGTACTCGTCCATGATCCATAGCATGTGCTGACCGTTTGTCATGACATCTGGAGCCGGGACATCTTGCACGGGTCCAACGTTTTTGGCGATCTGCCTGATGAAGCCGCGGCAGATTCTTTCCTGCTCCCTTTCGCTCAGTTCGCGGGGGTCGCAGATCACGCCGCCCTTTCCGCCACCCAGCGGAATGTCAACAACGGCGGTCTTCCATGTCATCCATGTCGCAAGCGCCCGAATGGTGTCAACCGTTTCGTTGGGGTGGAATCGAATGCCGCCCTTGGCGGGACCCCTCGCGTCGCTGTGCTGTACGCGGAACCCTTTGAATACCTTAATTTTTCCATCGTCCATGCGGACAGGGATACTGAAATGGTATTCGCGCATTGGGACGCGCAAAAATTCCCTAGTGCCGCTGTCCAGCCCAAGCTTCTCTGCCACGCCGTCAAATTGGTGCTGGGCCATTTCAAAAGGGTTAAAGGCCGAATCAGCCATAAAGTATCTCCTCAGTTAGAAAAATTGGGCCTTGAATCAGCCCTTGTCAAAAATGATAGAACCAAGCTACTTGCCGCCTTCCGTTGGTTCGGGGAACAGCCTTGCTATGGCGGCCGGGTACTTGTCGAAATTGAAGGTCCAAATAAACATGGAGCCATCCGTGTTGTACCCAACCGGGATGGCCACTATCAAGGTTTCACCTACCTTCAGTAGCACGTCGTTTACAGTTTTATCCCCGGTCGCGCTGCTTGCAACTGTCGCTTCGAGGTACTGCCAGCCATGTTCGGGGATGGCCTTTAGCAAGCGATATAGCCCTGCGGCATAGATGGGCTTGGGGTTTGCGTCAACGGCTTCAGTGAGTTCTTTTATCAGTTTCTCCGCAAGTTTTTTGTCAGGGATGTTCTCCCTTGGCATGTCGAGCCTTGCTTGGTTGACTGTTGACAAGGATTTCATGGTTTCGGGATCAATCGCTTTCCCCGAATCCAAATCTTTTAGGGCCGCAGTGAATTCGCGCCGCGACCACCTAGGCGAAATGTAGCCCTTTTGCACCAAGTCTTGGACTCCGATGGTCTTGATTTCTTCTTCCGTCAGCTTTATCCCCAAAATGCCAGCACGATAGTGGTACCAAGTCGCTGAACCCAAAAATTTTCCTTGGTCTTCGGGCGCGAAGGCCTCAAGGGACTTGGGATCCTTTCTCACCATCGCATACTGCAGGTGCTTGAGAATGTCCGCTGGTGACTTTGCGGACTCCGGCGCGACGACCGGCACTGTGTCATTTGGTTTTTTTTCGCACCCCGCAATGAACATCAGCCCAGCAGCAGCGACTATGGCAAGTGGCCTAGACATGGTTCCTCCCAGTTGGATATAGTTTATTGGGGATGACTCTATTGCCCCCATGGAATCCAGTGTACCCTATCAACCTGATTGTTGTTGGAAAAACTAAACAGAAATCCATAATTACTTTGGAGAATCATTATAAACAATTAGTAAAGGCATACATTCGCCTTGAAATATTTGAAATTCAAGAAGGCAGGGGCCAGACGGAGCGACGGCTGTTGGACGAGGCGGCGTACATAAGGGCGGCACTTTCGGGCCACAAAAGGCAAGTGATCTTGGACCGGGGCGGCACACAGCGCGGCTCGGAAGAATTTGCTACTTGGCTGGGGAAAATCATGGACAGTGGCGAAAGCTTGGCCTTTGCAATTGGGTCCAGCCACGGGTTCCACCCATCCCTGAAAGCAGAAATCAAAGAGAGCGTGAGCCTCAGCCAGATGACCTTTCCCCACGATCTTTGCCGGGCCATGCTTCTGGAGCAACTATTCAGGGCGTGCTGCATCTTGCGTGGGAAGCCGTACCACAAATGATTCCAATTCCAAATAGAATCAGTTCGGCCACCGATTGGACACTATAGCAGTTCAACCTATTGGTAGGTTGAACTGCTATGCGAGGATTTGCTTGCAGAAGAACTTGACTACACCAACACTCTAGCCTGCGAAACAGTGGACTGAAAACAGCCAAAGTGATGAACGTGAGAGCCTTGCGTATCCATTTGCTTTAGCAAATGGATACCAATACCAAGTTGCGTTCAAATTGCATTTGAACGCTCACGCCAAAGTTTTTGAAAAAGCTGGGAAACCCAGCATTTTCAAAAACTTGCGGGCGCCGGTTCCCGTCGCCTTTATACCAAGTTGCGTTCGACTGAACGCAACTTGGTACAAGAAGAGTTCCTTGCCGCGTATTGCTCGTAGGCAGGCTTTGCCCGCCGTTAAGCGAGCAATACAAGCGCAAGTTGCTATATACACTGGACGATTGCAAGGGTTGGATCAGGCATTGCGGCTATGGGCTACAATAAGTTGAATTGCTATATTGACTGACCCATTACCTTGTACGTGCAACCGCAGGACGGCCGTATTTCTTTTATCTGAAGCGGTGCGTTGCTGCTGTTTGCTACCTTGTAGCTGTAGGACATCTTTTGGTCGTGAGATGTCCTGCCAAAGTCATGGTGCGTTTTCTCAAAAGAAATCACGGGCGCGGGCGTTTGGGCAAAGCAGAGTATGGAAACAACC
>Ga0268262_10006971_pt1 | contig 10674 bp, 14 predicted proteins | sample TergutNc150P3_FD_190354 | JGI IMG/M metagenome (GOLD analysis project Ga0268262, IMG submission 190354) | Nasutitermes corniger P3 segment gut microbial community from laboratory colony in Florida, USA - Nc150 P3 (SPAdes) (version 2) | ecosystem: Host-associated > Arthropoda: Insects >...
TGATTTCCAGTGGCTTCCTAAAAAAATTTTAAAATTCATTTCTTCCTCCTTTTTCCCCATCTCTCCCCAAATCCACCTCTCCCCCATCCTCAATCAGAGCCTTATTCTTCCTCTGTATCTCCAAAAGTTCCCTAGCCGTCAAATTTATCCTAACCCGCATTTCGAGTGGTAAATTCTTGTAATCTTCATTACTAAACTCAGATACTTTCTTGTTTTCGTTTTTCATATTACACTTCCTTATAAGTATCTCTATGCAATATATTAAGATTGCATAGAGTATTTGTCAATAGTTCTCGTTATTTTCGGAAAACTATCGGTGCTATACCTTTGGGTATAGCTATACACGGCCAAATAATTGGCAGAGAAATGAGATTGCTTGCTTTTTCCTGTCTATTCTTCTATATTGATAAGGGAAAAAGTATGATTGCTACGATCCAGGACAGGTTTATCGCCGTAAGGGAAGCTTTAGGTATAACTCAAAGAGATTTTTGTAAGGGTATCTATGTGAGTCAATCCTATTACGCCCAAATTGAGAGCGGGAAAAGACCTGTGAATGACCGTATTATCGCCCTAATATGTTCACAATATGGCGTGAAAAAAGAATATCTTCTTACCGGCAAAGGTAAAATGTTCAGCGAGGATATGGCTGATATTCAACTTAAACAACTTTTGGACGTTTTTCATGAACTTGAACCTCCTTTTAAAGACTATATTGTCTCCCAAATAAAACAGCTTGTAGAAGCCGTAAATAAACAAAGGGCGCAATCTACCCATAAAGGTAAAAAACGCCCTTCCGATTCCCGATAACTGTTAAAACTGAAATATTTAATAATTGATACTAATAGTATCTCAAAATCTCGTAATTACTATTGTATCACATGTTTAAAAAAAAATCAACCAAAAAATGTTATGATTTTTTATACACACCCCGATTATTGCTGGGTTTTAACGTACAAAATTAACTTTTTTAATTAATTTTGCATATTATTACTCATGGTAAATTCAATATGTAAGGCGACATCATAAAATATTTTCTATATACCCTCCTACCTTACCACCACAATCGCCGATGCCGACGCGGTTGTTCCTGATTTTGGCAATATTATTCGTTTTCCATTTAGCCAATATATGGCATCTTGTTCCGAACCATTGTAATTCCATCCGGTGATGTATATATTAGCGCCTGAAACTGTTATTGAAGTTGTTCCTGCAAATTTGTCAGGACTTGATAATATTTTTTGTTTACCGTTTTGCCAATATACGGCGTTCCATTTTCCTAATTCTCCATCCGATCCTGTAATGTATATTTTAGAACCTGAAGTAAAAATTGAAACTGTCTCTGCAATTTCACCTGATTTTGACAGTACCCTTCGTTCTTCGTTTAGCCAGCATACGGCATCGCTTGCATCCCATCCGGCAATGCACACATTATTACCTGAAACCGAAATTGAATATGCCATTGCTTCTTCACTTAATTTTGGCAATATTGTTTTTTCTCCATTTAGCCAATATACGGCATCGTCTCCGTCATAACCTGCGATATATACATTGGAATCTGAAACATAAATTGAATACGCCGCCGCTTGACCTGATTTTGGCAATACTGTTTGTTCTCCATTTAGCCAATATACCGCATATCGCTGTGACTCATTAAAGTTCCATCCGGCAATGTACACATTAGAGCCTGAGACAGTAATTGAAGTCGCCCTTGATTTATCCTGGCTCAATAGCTCTTTTCGTTCCCCGTTTAGCCAATATACGGCATTGTCTCCGTCATAACCTGCAATATACACATCAGAGCCTGAAACTGCCGCTGAAGTTGCTATTGCTTTTTGAGCGGATTTTGGCAATACTGACAGTTTTCCATTTAGCCAATATACGGCATCGTCATCATTAAAACCAACGATGTAAATATTAGGCTCTTTTTGCTTGCAAGAGGATATTGTATACAAAGCTAATAAAGACAAAATAATCACTATTTTTTTCATTGTTAGTGTTTATGATGACACAATTTGCCGTCTTATTCAATTACCTTTAAAAAAACAAATGCTCAATTACAATTTTTATCCCCAACAACACAAGAATAGCGCCGCCGATAAATTCCGCTTTTGATTTATATTTTGCTCCAAAAATATTTCCTATCTTTACGCCTGCCATTGATATAATTAAAGTTATAGAACCGATTATTAGTGCCGCTATAAAAATATTTATTTTAAAAAATGCAAATGTTACCCCTACCGCCAATGCGTCAATACTTGTGGCTATTGCCAAAACCAGCAATTTTATAAATTGAAAAGAATCTTCATTTGATTCTTCTTCTTTTTTTGACAGGCTTTCCCTTATCATGTTTCCGCCGATTAAGCCGAGTAAGATAAAGGCGACCCAATGCTCAAATTTTTGTATTTTTGCCGCAAAATAAGTTCCGGCAAAATATCCTATTATTGGCATGAGCGCCTGAAAAAAACCAAAAAAGACGCCGGGTGTAATTATTTCTTTTGCCTTTGCTTTTTCTACGGATAAACCCAATGTGATTGATACCGCAAACGCGTCCATTGAAAGTCCAACGGCAATTAAAACAATTTCAAATAAATTCATTATCTTTTCCTTTTATTATTAAACCATAAAAACGTAAAATTTACTCATTATTTTGCATTTTTCCCAATTTGGCCGCTTTTAAAAAAATATCCTTAAAATATTCCCCTTCACTTTCCATAGTTCCCGCACGGGATATTATATCGCGTAAAAAACGGGTCTGCTCCTCGCGGTTTGGATGTCTGTAAAAGCCAAGACTTGCAAGGGTATCCGTAATTTCTTCAACAAGGGCAGAAACTTCGCCCTGGTTCATGGCTGTCCACTCTCCCTTGACATGAAGTTGCGGCTTGAGAGCCAGAAAAAATTCATAGGCGTAAATCTGCACCGCATGAGACAGATTGAGCGAAGGCTGTATATCAGAGACAGGTATATGAGAGGCAATATTGCAAAGTTCCAACTCTGAGTCCTCAAGTCCTGTGCGCTCATTGCCAAAAACGACAGCCGCGGGACCGGGACGCTCGGAAAGCCAGGCTGCCAGAGTGTGAGGTGTCATGGAGACGTTTTTTCTATGCTGCCCTCGGCGGCGGGTGGTTCCTATTACTATCGAACAGTCTTTAATTGCCTCTTTTAAATTATTAAAAATCTGCGCTTTTTCTAAAATGTCTTTGGCATGAACCGCCCTTATACGGATTTTTTCCATATACTGCGGCTGAGCCTCTCCTATGTCTTTGCTATCAACGACGAGCCTTAATTCCGTAAGATCCATATTTTTCATGGCGCGGCAGACCGCTCCTATATTACCGGCATCTGACGCTCTGCATAGAATTATTTTTATGTCTTGTAGGAGCATTCGTTATTATAGCATATTTATTAAAGCTGTCCGATAATCACAAACTACTTTGCTTTTCTCGCCGCTTCGTTTATATATTCCATAGTTAAAACAGGCTTAAGAGTCAATCCCTCTTTTGCCAATATTTCTGACGCGTCGGGATTTCTTTGAATGACGCACAGGACGTTTTCAACTATGCCGCCCCTGTCTCTTAGTTCCTGAACGCTTTTTATTATCTGTCCGCCCGTTGTTACCACGTCTTCTATTACGCAGATTTTTTTGCCGGAAACTTCGCCGCCTTCCGCTATTTTACAAGTTCCGTATTCTTTTGCTTTTTTACGCACAAACGCGCAAACGGTGCCTGTCTCAATTGAAAGGGCTGTAACTAAAGGTATCCCGCCCATTTCCAGTCCGGCTAGCAGTTCCGTATCTTTGGGAATGAGTAATTTCATTTCTTTAATTATTGCCATTAATAATTTTGGGTCTGACTCAAATAAATATTTGTCAAAATATTCATTTGATCTTTGCCCTGAGCGCAGCAAAAAATCGCCGGTTAAATGAGCTTTTTTATGTATTTCAACAGCCAATTCTTCCTTATTCATTTTGAGGCTGACACGATTTGAACGTGCGACCATCAGATCCGCAATCTGATACTCTATCCAGCTGAGCTACAGCCTCTAGATTACGGAGCAGGGGGGATTCGAACCCCCGGTACCCTTTCGGGGCACAACTCCTTAGCAGGGAGCCCGATTCGGCCACTCTCGCACCGCTCCAAAGAGTACAGCCTTTTTCATGGCTGTTAATTTTTTAATTACCCGATGTACTTCCGTAATGAAGATTTTTACCGTCTTTCGGAGCAGGGGGGATTCGAACCCCCGGTACCTTGCGGCACAACGGTTTTCAAGACCGCCTCCTTCAACCACTCGGACACCGCTCCAAAGATGTCTGACATATTAAAACATAAAATATGGGCGTTTGTCCAGTACGGTAAATAATAGCAAAAATCAGTGAGTGGGTCAAGGGGCGCTTTATTAACATAGATTTAATGGCCTGTTAATACTGCCTCAATGGAATATGGTTAAAAATTTGCGCATAAATTAAGGAGGTGTTTATGATTTCTACAATTAAGAAGAATATCAAGGGGCAGACAAGCTCTGAAATAATTGAAAAAATTTTGAGAAATGGGCGGGATGAACAGATGTATAATTCTGATTTGCCACCGCCTCAGGAGCGGATTTTTAAGTTTGAGACCGATGTCAATTTTAAACAAATAATCAGTTCTGCTGATAAAATGAATATTGGGTATTTGTCCAGACCGGGATGTTGTTTTTCTCCTGATGAAAAAACAGAAAATATCTATGAAATAATGAAACTTAATCCGGCTATTACGGAATTTACAGTTGTCGAAAATGATACAGCCATCGGTTTTATGACGAGAACTGCCTTAAATGAAACGCTCGGAGGCAGATATGGGTTTACTCTTTTTTCCGGAAATCCGATTCGGGACATAATGAATACTGATTTTTTTAAAGTAAATTATTATAAATCTGTTGAATATGTGTCCGGACTTGCCATGCAAAGACCGTTTGAACAACTCTACAATCCTATCGTTGTGGAACAGGAAGGGAAATATTTTGGCGTTGTAACGGTAAAAGAATTGCTTGATACCTGTACAAAAATAGCCCGGGCGGAACGGGATGAAATTACCGTTATGAAGGACAGCTTAAAAATCGGACTTTTCTTTATGGATAAAAATTTTATTATTCAGTCCCATTATTCCCGGTATCTTAAAGAGATGTTATCGGAGGAAGATCTTTTTGGGAAAAGTTTTCTTGACTTGTTATCAGTGTCATTTAATGGCAAGGAGTTGGGTAATATTCAGGATTATTTTGAAATGATTTTCAAGCGCGCGTTTGATCAAAGTGTGCTGGACGAAATAAATCCCCTCGGTGAATTTTGTTATGTGAACTCAAGAATAGGAAGCCGTAAGGTGTTTCAGTGCGGATTTACCGTTATCAAGCAGGCGCGCGGGGAAGATTTTATTCTTGTTACCATGTACGATGTTACCGCCGAAACTGAATTGCAGAGGCGGCTGGCGGAAGAAGAGGGCAGGCGGCAGGAGGAAATGAAAAACGTTTTTGAACTGATTCAGGTGGAACCTCAGGTTCTTGACGATTTCCTTGAAGACGCGGAATATGAGTTTGACCGTATTAATGAAATACTTAAAAATGACGTTCTTTCCACACACGCCGTGTTGGTGGAGATTTATCAATCTATCCATGCAATTAAATCTAATGCGGTTATTTTGGGACTTAATACTTTTAGCGATAAAGCGCATGACCTTGAATCGGAAATTAAAAAACTGCGTGGACAGGAAAAAACGCCGTTTAGTGATATGTTGAATCTGACCATGGACATCGAAAAACTTTTTCAGGAAAAAGACAGATTTAAAAAAACGATAAAAAAAATTAATTCATTTAAATCCTTCAAAGGCGGTCAACATCAGGGACAGTATGTTTTAGTTGAGTCATTAACCAAGACTGTAAATAAAGTTTCCCTTGATATGGGCAAAAAGATAAAGTTTATTGTAGACGGAATTGACGACGAAGCGATAGAAAAAGGACAACGGCGCATTATTAAGGAAACGCTAATGCAGTTGGTGCGGAATTCAGCGGCGCATGGGATAGAGCCGCCGCAAGATCGCGCCGCTCAAGGAAAGAAAAAAACCGGTATTATACGGCTTTCAATAAAAATAAAAGACGGTAATATTCATGTCAAACTGGCGGATGATGGCCGCGGTCTTGATTATGCTAAAATTGCAAAAAAAGCCCTGCGGTTGAATCTTATAAAACCGAAAGACGCAAACGATAAAAAAGCTTTGTTAAAAGTGATTTTCTCTCCAGGCTTCAGCACAGCCGAAACTGAGGGAATCCACTCAGGGCGCGGTATCGGTCTTAGTCTTGTTCAGGATCGCGTACGCAGTGTGAAAGGTTCAATCAAAGTGCAAAGTGAATTTGGAAAAGGAACGGTATTTAACATTTTTTTCCCTATTTAATTTATTCGAAAGAATTTCACGCGAAGATCAAGAGGGGAACCTTCGACCTTCGGTCTCGGTTGAGGTTCACAAAGGAACAAAGATCACAAAGAAGAGGAAAAAAGGTTTGTCCGAAAGTTTTATATGAGCTTCACGAAAAGATAACAGACAACAACTTTTAATTCTTCTTTGTGTGAACTCTTCTCGAAAAACTTAATTAACCCTGACCGTCTGGCGTATCTGACTATCGCTGAAGCCGTCGATTAATTTGACGATTTCAAGCCAATGGTTGGCTTCTCTTTCGGAAGTGTAAGGCCCTAAGCGTACCCGATACCAGATTTTTCCGTTAATTTCACGGTTTTCTACAATTGAGGTAATGCCCTTGGCGGCGAGCGTTTCTCTGGCGTCTTCGGCTCTTACTTGAGCGGAAAATGCGCCTGTTTGTACCCAAAAGTCATTTATTGTTTTGGCAGGCACAGCGGGTTTTGTAATCGCTGATGATTTTGGTTTGGCCGTAGTTGTTGTTTTTGAGACAGTGGTTTGAGCGGCGGGTTTTGCCGCCGGGGCAGGCTCCGCCGGTTTAATTGTGACGGTTGCGGGACGTTCATTGCTTTTTTGTGTTTCGCTGATTTGAGCGACATCAGGAACGGCTGCTGTGGATGGACTGCGTATTGTGATTGTCAGGCTGTCGCCGTCTTTCCTGTCTGTCTCGGAACTGATAACTGCAGGCTGAGAAGGGGTATTTTGAGAAGGAACATCGTCCTGTTGGGCTGTTTGTACCCTTCCGCTTGAATAGGGAACAGAAGTGGAAAATTGCGTTTCCTGTGTTTTTGGCGTTAGAATAATAATAGCGACAGTAATGGTTACCAGTAAAAAAACTCCGACAGATACTGCAACCAACAGTAATTTTTTCTTTTCTTTATCCATAATAAATAAACCTCTCTATAAGCTTGTCAATCCGGCGTTCAAGTCTTCGGGAGACGGAAAATCCCGAGTTTTCTACCTTATAAATTTCGGCATTTATTGATAAATATTGAGTTTTAAAATCCTTCTGGCTGGCTATGCGTTTTAGTATCTCTCCCCAGGGAAGCTTGTCCCGCTTTTTGGCCCTAAATAGGCGCGTTAATAATGGGGCTGTCACCAGTATTAGAAGGTCAAGTTTATGAAAAACTGAGGAACGGTGGAGCAGGGCGGCGTTTATTACACAGCGGTTGTTTTGTGCGCTAATCCATTCGTCCGTAAGCCTATTTACCGCAGGGTGTATGATATTTTCAAGCATTGCAAGTTTTTCCGGCTGTCCAAAGACGCGCCGCCCCAGAAGCCGCCTGTCTAAAGAACCATCGGCTTTCTTCAGATCTAAGCCAAATTGGGCAAAAATTGCGTTTTTTTCGTTTTCCAGTACCTGATAGCCCAATTTATCAACATCCAGAACAGGAAGTCCCCGCGCTTCAAATATGGCGGCAATATGGTTTTTCCCAGCGCAATAAGTTCCGGTAAGCCCGATAATCATATCTATCCTATAATCGGCATTATTGACATAGCAAAATATGCGTTTTTATAATATAATTAATAGATATGAGATCAAATTTTCTTATTTTTACCATTTTGTTTATATTAATCGGAGCCGGCTCGCTTTCTTTTGGTTTAGTATCATGCCAGTCGGTAAATAATGCAAAAACCCCGGCTGTTAAGGATAGTAAGGAAAATAGTGAAAATAAGGAAAATAAAGATAAAACGGCAGCCGATATTTCAGCCCATCCCAGAGGGCAGCTAGCCTCATTTTTGATTCCTGAAGTTGGCTACGAAAAAGGCGTACAAAAATCGCTAAATGAAAGATCTCATCAGATCCTTGATATTTGGAATACTATGAGGTCGATAAATGGCGTTGTTAATGTTTTGCAATCCGCTCAGATGAAAAGTAATTATTTTGCGGAAGCGTCTGTAAATACCCTTGAATTTCTTGCCCCGATTGACAGTGTTTTTAATAAAATCTCAGGGTTGTTCCTTGGGGCATATTCCGTTATAGTTTTTCAAAAAATGCTGCTGTCTCTTTCAGCTTTTATAATTTTTATTTTGATAATTCCAATCTGCGCACTAATAACTATTATTATGCTATGGACATACAAGGACAGAACTAAAATACAAAAAGTAGTCATAGCGTCCGTATTAATCACTTTGATAATTCCGTTTGCCATACCGTTTTCCATAAATACGTCGTCGCTCTTGGGAAATAAAGTATTGGCGAAAAATATAAATACTCTTGTTGCAACGATAGAAGAAAACGGAAAAACAGCAAATGCCATGGAAAATGATATTATACGCTCCCGAAGGACAGGAAATTCAATTATTAAATATATGGACAGAGTTAAAACTTTGAGCGAAACAATAATTGAAAATGCGATTAATTACTATATTATTTTCTTGTTCATATTTATTGTTATTCCGATTCTGACGCTCCTATTGATTTTCTTCCTGACGAGGTATGTTGTAAGACTGATTTTAGGCAGAAAGTAGCAGAGTAAGGCATACCTACTTGATTTATTCCTCCCCCAAAAACCGATTAATCGCCCCCCTGGAAAACCCTTCATTCTTTAGCAAATGTTTCAACAAGCGCGGCTCCCCTTTAACTTTTCGCGAATATTTTTTCGCAAACCGCGCGAGCAAGGCAAGTTCAGTATCTTCATCTAACACATTATTTAAAGCGGCTTGAGCGTCATCGTGATCTATACCCCGCGCACACAGGGAAATTAACAATCGGCGAGGACTGCGTGGCAGGCGAAGGCGGGATTCAAGCCACAGGCGGGAAAAACGGCTGTCGTCGAGGAGTTTTAATTCTGTAAGTTTTGAAATTACTTCGCTTATGCAGGCGGAGTCGAAACCGCGTTTTTCCAGTTTGCGGGTAAGTCCGCCCGTACATTGTTCCGCCCTTGCAATTAAGCGCAGAGCGGCTTTTTCCGCGCGCAGATAGGGAGTAACTTCGTTGTTTTCGCTTTCTTCCAAAATTAGCGTTTGGAGAACTGGAAGCGTCTGCGGGCGCCGGGGCGTCCGTATTTCTTGCGCTCAACCATGCGCGGGTCGCGGGTAAGGTAGCCGTTGGCGCGGAGGCTTGCGTAATTGGTGTGATCCACCTGGCATAAAGCACGCGCAAGACCGTGCCTGCATGCGCCCGCCTGCCCGTTGTTGCCGCCGCCGTAGACATTAATTAAAACGTCGTACTTGTTTTCGCTGGCGGTTACCATAAGGGGCTGGCGAACCATCTGAACATGTTCTCCCAGGGAGAAATATTGGGATAAATCTTTGCCGTTAATGGTGACTTTTCCGCTTCCGTCCCTAACATAAACACGCGCTACGGATGTTTTTCTTCTTCCGGTTCCTATTCCAAGATTCTTAATCATATATCTTCCTTTTTACGCCTCAATCGGCTCAGGTTTTTGGCTGCTGTGCGGATGTTCCACCCCGGCGTAAATCTTTGCGTTTTTCGCCATTTTTCGGCCTAACGGGCCTTTGGGGAGCATTCCTTTAATAGCCAATTCAAGCGGCATTGTCGGATGCCGTTCTTTTACTTTCGTATAGTTATTGGCTTTAAGCCCGCCCGGAAAACCCGTGTGGCGGTAATACATCTTCTGTTCGGCTTTTCTTCCGGTTACAACGATTTTATCCGCGTTAATAACTACGACAAAATCCCCAATTTCCTGATGGGGTACAAAATTGGTCTTATTTTTTCCCCGGACAATGGACGCGACCTTAGCCGCCACCCTGCCCAGAACTTTCCCATTTGCGTCGATAATATACCATTTCCGTTCCACCGACGCGGGTTTTGCAAATACTGTCTTCATAATCAATAACCTTCTATCACCTTAAAAATCTTATTTGTAACGGGAATTTAAGCGTAGTAAAAAAATGAAAATGTGTCAAGGGCTAAATGAGGGCATTTTACACCTTTTTCGCCAAAGATTCTCACAAAGAGCACGAAGGAAGAGAAGAGCACAAAGGGGAGAGAAGGGGTTTTTGTCCGAAGGGTATGCGAGGGATTATTTACCTACGGCAAGTTTTTCGTGGACTAGATCATTGATTACTTGAATTTGGCTTTTATGAAACCTTTGCGCTTGTGTACGCAAGTATTCGGCAGCTTCACGGTCGAGTTCGCTTAACAGCAGGGTATTATGCGCAAAACCTGGCTTTATACCCATTTTTACAAGATCTGGTCCAAGATGAACAGGGTTTTTGGTAATATATTCATCCCAATATTCGCACTCGGCATCTGTCATTCCGGTTTCTT
>Ga0268262_10006972_pt1 | contig 10674 bp, 6 predicted proteins | sample TergutNc150P3_FD_190354 | JGI IMG/M metagenome (GOLD analysis project Ga0268262, IMG submission 190354) | Nasutitermes corniger P3 segment gut microbial community from laboratory colony in Florida, USA - Nc150 P3 (SPAdes) (version 2) | ecosystem: Host-associated > Arthropoda: Insects > Digestive...
TTCTAAAATATCCTCCGCCGAAAAAGCAGCAATATTTTCAATAAAAGTGCAATATTGCGATGCGACTAAAAATAAATCTTTTGTGTTTTTGTCTTCCATATTATTCGTGACATGTGACACGTGACATGTGACGAATAGTTGCGCGTCACGTGTCACGCGTTACGAAAATTATTCTTTCAAAAACCGCCCCGAACTAACCACGCGGTTATTCTCTATCACATTAATCAAATACGAACCGCTTGCAAAGTTATGAATATCAATATCTATCTGCGAACCGTTGATGGAATATTCCCCCATTTTACGAGTTAGATAGTCGTATATGACAACCGTTCCGTTGGTCTGTTTTGCAATTTGAAGATTTAGCTTCTCCGTTGCGGGATTGGGGTAAATGCTCAATTTTACGGCAGGGTCAAACAGTTCTTCGATGCCGTTTCCAGCAGCATAGGTCAATTTCACCTCATCTAAATATAACGCACTGCCAATCTGACCTTTACAATTAAACAGGGAGTCTATATTCGTAAAATCATAAGCGGCGCTTGCAGAAAAAATAATTGCAATCTCATCGGGTGTTGCATTGGAGGTATAGACAACGGGAACGCTAAAGGGCGTCCACTCGGTATATGTACCTTTTATAACCGCTTTTCCGTGTCCGAGTATGGTCTTTTTATCCGCTTTTTGCAACTGAATTTCTACCGAAGCCGAATCGCCCTTGACGGGAACATATTTAAAATATCCTTTTATTGTATCGGGTCTGAACTTGAAGGCTGTGCCCAAATCGCATTTTACGGATAGAACATCTATATTTATATTTCCCATCGCACCCGGAAGAAATACAATATCTTTTGGGGCGGCGAACGGCGTTTGCATGGTGTTGGAAACAAGTTTCAACGCATACTTTCCATCATAAACATCTGAGGAATCTTTAAATGCGATTAAAGGCGCATTTCCCATTTCAGGACTAAGCGTATAAAGGGTTGCATTCAGGGAGATGAAAAAATAACTCTTTTTAAAATCCCAAAATTTGGGTTTGCCGTTTTTGGGGTCTTTCAACTCCCAACAATTATCAAATCCGCCATCTTGGATTTGCTGTCCTAACACATTCACATTCATTGCGATAAACGCAATACTAAAAAACAAAAACTTTCTCATGTCTATTTTATTTAATTATTATTAATTTAATTATTTATTTCTCTTTCTTTTTGGGAAAAACGGTTCTCCCTCTGTAAATTTATAAATGATTTGTAAAGTGGTAATCCGCGGTGCTTCTGGACACATCGGACGCAAGGCATATTCCTTATTGAACAGATTGCTGACAATGATTGACAGTTTTACATTCCACATTTCAATTCCTGCCCGCAAACCAAACACCCATGTACCGTCTTGATGGGCTTGCCGATATTTGTCCAATCCCTCAAAAGGCAATGTTTTCAGTGTATTTTCAACATAAATTGGGGCAAAAGACGATTGCGGGTCAAATTGATAGAAAAAATAATCCACATTGCGCATCTGACTGTAATACTGTGCCGACATGCCCACCGTAACCATATTATAAAATGTAAAATCCATATCCGCTTTGCCAAGATGCTCAATGCGGTATTTCATAATTTGTCCGTTGGTATCGGAAGATGCCTTTTTGTACGTGTAATCATATCCGAGGTTTTCTATCCTGTGAAAAACAAGGGCAGTATCCAACACTTTCGGATTGGTAAACGCGTATGCTACAAAAAGGGACATTTTGAAATTCTTGCTTATTTTCGCTTCAAATGCCAGCGAGGCATCAATTCCCATGATTTGTGCTTCTCCCGTATTTAAAAACTTGAAACCGAACCTTCTAAACATTTCAGGTTCTTGTTCAGGCGTCAGCCAGGGACCAAAAAAGAATTCCACATAATTTTTATACCGCTGATAATAGGCTGCAACATCAAACATTCCCTCAAAAACAGAAAATTTAAAGGGTTGCTGAATGCCCAATTCCACATTCCAACTCGTTTCAGATTTCAAATCGGGATTGGGGTAGAAACCGTAATTGCCGACCCGCGTTGTCAGATAGCGTTCTCCGATGGTTGGAAAACGGTAACCCTGTCCGAAAGATGTTCTAAATGAGGTATATGTCTTCGGAATTTGATAGTTGATGCCTGCCCGAAATACAGGTTTGGCATCGTTATATTTTGTATTTGCATTGTTCCGTTCATGAATTTGAAAATATTCATAACGCGCTCCGCCTAAAAGCGTTAAATTCTTTTTCTTTAAAAATTTCTTTTCCAATTGCAGATAAACCGCTACATTTTCGGAATATTTGGGACGTACCACATCATTGGAATCGCTTATCCCCGAAAATACATTTCCTTCCGAACGGACATATTGCCCGACTGCTCCCGTAAACAGTTGCAAACCACCCAGTTTTCTGAATTTGTTCGCATACTGATATTCCAGATAAAACATTCTTGAACGGCTGTCCTGGTCGTTGCTTGCCCCGTTATCGCTGTACATGTACCGCCCTTTGATGCTGTGCGAAGACTCGTGTTTGCCCAGATATTTAAAATATGGGTCTAAAAGGCAAATAAAATCGGTCATTTTGGACAAACTGCCCGGATATACATTATACATACCGTTTTCGGCATTTGCCCAAAAGTGCGTCATGGTATTTTTAGAATGCAGCAAAATGCCGTTCAGTCCGACAATGGCATGTTCTGTCAGTTGGTTCCGCAATCCGAAATTCAACCGAAAACGTTCTTCTTTGGTCAGTTTTTTATAGGACGAAGTGCCGAAACGGAAAGAGGAACTGTCCCGCATAAACTGCTGAAACTCTTCCACCGATGTTTTTTTGGTGGTGTAGGTGGTGTCCATGTTCACAAATCCGTCATCGTGAGCATATTCCATGCTGAACAGTAAATCGAATTTCTTAATTCTCCGCGTGTGCGAAATGCTTGCTCCGTAGGTAAGCGGTACTGTTCCCTTGTCCCAACTGCAACGGTAAGCTTCGAGGGGACGGCTGTAAAATCCGTTGTACAGCGTCAGTTTTGTTTGCGGTTTCCCTTTGGGGTAATTGGTGCGGACGTTGATAGCCCCCGTTGTGGCAGAAGAACCGTATAAAACGGAGGCAGCCCCTTTCAAGACTTCAATCTGCTCAATGTTTTCCATTGGAATTAAATTCCAAGCGGGACGACCTGCATCTGCCCGCATCACAGGCATTTCGTCCATCATCACCATTACCCGACTGCCCATGCCCGAACTGAAACCGCTTCCGCCACGCATTTGCGGTTCGTTGTTCACAATCACCAGACCGCTGGTTTGGTTGAAAGCATTGTCTAAAGACGTGATATTCATATCGGTAATGTATTTCGGTTTGATAACCTCGACCGAAGATACAGACTCGTCTTTTTTCAGTCCTTCGCGTTTTGCCGTAATATCAACGGGTTGCAAAGTAGTTTGAGTCGGTTTCATGGCAATATCCATGACAATCACCTTGCTTCCCTCGAAAGAAACCTGCTTAATCATGGTTTCATATCCCATGTACTGGAAACGGACATCGCATTCTTTGCGGTTGAACTGTATCGAATAATAGCCTTTGCCGTCACAGGTTGTTCCGTCAGTACCCGTGCAGAGCAGAAAAACAGTAGCTCCCGCTAATGGTTCTTGATTTTCCGCATCATAAATCTTTCCTTTTAAGGTGTAGGTCTGTGAAAAGGCAACAGACAAAAACAGAAAGGAGAACAGCAAAACAGCCGTAACTCTCTGTGTATAAACGCATATTGTTTGCTTCATGCTTATCTTATCAATTTTCATTATATTATAGACGGAAAATTTACAGAAATATAACATCTCATTTGTAAAATATTCCGTTTTTTTTGAACGAAATGCAAAGATACAATTTTTTTTTGAAAAAAACATCAATTGTTAATCTACCATTCATTTTCAAATAGTTAAGTTGTCAGAAATTGATATAAATGTATCTGAAATGCAAAGATAGCATTTTTTTTGATAATAATCATTAATTATTTCATTTTTTTTTTGTATCTTTGCAAAAAGAGTTAGAGAGCATGAATAAAATCAGTATAATCGTACCTTGCTTCAATGAGGAACTTGTTATAAGAGAGACATATAAAACCCTTTTGACTGTCATAAACGACATTCATTTGGACTATGAATTGCTGTTTATAAATGATGGCAGTGCTGATGCAACCCGTTCCATTCTTTCGGAAATAGCATCGGAAAATAATAAAGTTAAGATAATAAACTTTTCAAGAAATTTCGGACATCAAAATGCTGTAACTGCGGGACTTAACAAGTGTACGGGCGATGTGGCTGCCATTATTGATGCCGATTTGCAAGACCCGCCCGCAGTTATCCTCGAAATGCTGGAAATTATGAAAAGGGAAAATGCGAATGTCGTTTACGGAGTACGGAAAAAACGGCAAGGGGAAAGTTGGTTTAAACTATTCACTGCCAAGATGTTTTACCGCACCTTAAACCGTTTGTCCGATGTGAAATTTCCCGTAGATACAGGCGATTTCAGGCTGATTGACCGCAAAGTGATAGACACATTTAATCGATTGGAAGAAAAAAATAAATACATCCGCGGACTTATCAGTTGGACGGGTTTTAAGCAAATGCCCTGCTATTACGAACGGCATGAACGTTTTGCAGGAGAAACGAAGTATCCGCTCAGAAAAATGATAAAATTTGCATCTATCGGACTGTTTTATTTTTCTAAAAAACCGTTGAAAATTGCTACTTACACAGGTTTTTTGGCGGTTCTTATCGGCATTATTTATGCGTTGATTATTTTAATTGAAAAAATATTCACTTCTGCCTCTTTTGTTACGGGTTGGGCTTCCATTATTTTTCTAATTATTTTCTTTGGCGGAGTTCAGTTGCTTACAATCGGCATTTTAGGTCAATACATTGGAAATCTGTTTGATGAAGCCAAAAAAAGACCCGATTATATTATTGATAATACCGTTAATTTTTAAATAGTTGTCATTATGTCTAAAAAAATAAATAAAACCAAAACTACCGTTAAATCAGCGGTTTCCACAGAAAAACAAATTTTGGAAGTTTCCCCTGCGGAAAAAATATGGAAAAAAGTATTTCTGATAACAGCAATCTGCATGTTTTTTGGAATAATCATTTTAAGCACAGGGGCTGGAAACAGCGGAGACGAAGACGGATTTCAATATCCGTATGCAGAAAAAGTGGTTGATTTTTACTCCACTTTTGGCGCAGACACGGCTTGTCTTCAAGATATTGACATGGGTATGCACGGCGGCTGGTTCGACCCGCTGACGGTTGTTATTGTCAGAATTTTCAACATCTGTAACTATCAGACAGTCAGGCATATTATGAATGCTGTGCTGGGATTTCTTGCCATACTGTTTGCGGGATTTCTTGCCCAAAAATGCAAAGGCTGGCGGGCAGGTGCTATCACTATGTTTTTATTGTTTCTGTCTCCGAGATTTTTGGGACATTCTTTCAACAATCCCAAGGATTTGCCCTTTGCCTCCATGTTCATTATCAGCATTTACTATATTTTTATTTTTATTTCAGAATATCCCCGCCCGTCTTTGAAAACCTGCATCAAACTTGCCGTAGTGCTTGCATTGGCAATCACTTCCCGTATCGGCGGATATTTGTTATTTGCCTATTTGGGATTGTTTGTTTTTGTTTATTATCTTCTTGTCAATAAGCCGAAAAATTATTTTTCAAAGCAAAATTTTTCCATTATAAAACACCTGTTGTTTTGCTATATCGGCATTATGGCGGGGGCTTTTTTGCTGACTATTCCGCTTTGGCCTTATATCATGGAAGCACCTGTTGCAAATACAATCAAAGCGTTCACGGATTTGTCGCACTATACCGTTTCCATTCGTCAAAATTTTGAAGGAATGATGCAATGGTCAAATGCGTTGCCTTGGTATTACACCCCCAAATATATTTTAATTTCTATTCCGCTTGCCATAATATTTGGGACAATCCTTTATCTTTTTGTCGGCGGACTGAAAAAAACAAATCGTTTTACTACATTTATTCTCTATTTTTCGTTTGTTTTTCCTGTTTTTTGGATAGTTTACTCAAAAGCAAATGTTTACGGCGGTTGGAGACATGCCATGTTTGCCTATCCGCCTATGGTTGTCGCCGCAGGTTTGGGCTTCGATGCGCTAATAACATTTTTTAAAAATAAATATCTGAGAATTGCGGCAACGGTTTTACCATTCTTATTATTGCTAATGCCATTGACGCATATCATCAAAAACCACCCCTACGAATACGTCTATTTCAACGAATTGGCGGGCGGTACAAAAAAAGCATACGGAAATTACGAAATGGATTATTACTATCACTCCACCCGTGCAGCATCGGAATGGGTGATTGCCAATGCAAAAAAATCGGGACTGGAAACGGGGGATAAAATAAAAGTGGCAACATGGCATACTGCATCAGTTGCGTACTTTTTCCGAAAGGATACGGCAAAATTTGAAGTCGGTTTCTCCCGCTGGTACGAACGCAGCAATAACGATTGGGATTACGCCATTTTCACCATTACGGGAATGCAACCCGAACAGATTAAATGTCAGCATTTTCCGCCCGCAAACACCGTTCATACTATCACTGTGGACGGGATACCGATTTGTATTGTGTTGCAACGGAAAGACAAATCTGATTTGAAAGGCTATCAATATAAATCTGAAAATCAAATAGATAGCGCAATCTATTATTTCAATAAAGCACTTGAAGTAGATGCTTATAATGAGATAGTTCTGATAAATTTAATAGAAACCTATTTCCAAATCGGCAATCTGGACAGTGCAAAGGTGTACATTGACCGCGTACTTGATTTTCTGCCCTCGCATGAAACGGTAAATTTCTATCTGGCGCATTATTACATGGCAAAAAACCAGTTGGACGATGCTTTGTTTGTTACGCAAAAAATGATTAAGGCAAGTCCAAATAATGCTCAGGCACACCGCATTGCATGTGATATTTATTTGCGGAAAAATGATATTTACTCTGCAGAGAAAGCGTTGTTGAAGATAATGGATGCAGGTGCTTTTGACCAGAATTCGGCAAATCAACTGATGGCAATTTACAAAGCACAGGGTTTTGACGAAAGGGTGGCACAGCGGAAAATGTTTAAACATCTCGCCGAAAGTTTTCGCAAACAGGGAAACAAAGAACTCGCAGAACAGTACGAAGAAGCAAGCAGGCGATAAAAAAAACCGTCGTTGCATTTTCACACAACGACGGACAAAAAACTTTTAATTATGAAAAAAAAATTCTGGGAGTTGATTTACAAAGAATGTAATTGTTGTTGTAATTTTCTGAACTAAGATTTTTGCTTCGAATTTGCACCGCTCGCAAAAATCATTATCCGTTCGAAATCTGTTTGCATCTACGGTTCTCTTATGAAGGATTGAGATTTCGTCATCAACGCGGTATTTCGCTCGGATTTTTTAAAAAACCAAATTCTTGTACTGATTTCTATCGGCAGTAGCGGTGGAATTAATGCCATCTAAAATATTTCAGGGAAACATGCTGTGGGCTTCTACCTGCAACATTCCTCTCGCTATTCGTTTCCCCTCACGACAGTCCTGTTTACTTTCACCAAAGATTATTACTTTCACCACGCGTTGATTTATCACTTCGGGAATGATTATCACCGTCCCCGCTGGCAGTTCTGCACTTACAGGCAAATTGTTCCATCGGGCAATTTCAAAAACTGCCTCCCTGTCCCCGCAATATTGTACTGCGATATCGAATAACGTTTGCCTGTCCCGAATGGTGATTTTTCGCATTATCTGTATATGATTGAACCTGTAATCAGCATTTGTGTGTAATTACTCAGACCACTTGTAAAAAGACTTTTGTCTATGTGATTGTAATTGAGGTATATAAAAAGAGGTACACTATTATCGTAACGGTTTATGCGGGCGGGCAAACTTGCAAAAACACGGATGTAAAAAATGCTGTCGGACAAAATAATAACTTCTTTTTCTCTAATGTTAAAGCCGTCCATAATCGCAACGACATACGTAGCGTTCATATTCAACGCCTCGACTTGTTTCCGCACTCCACGGGAAACCACCCGCTCTTGATACATTTACTAATTTATTCATATATTATTTGATATTGTGTGTCTGAAAATTTGTAACTATCTAAAAATCTTATTATTCTATTTTTTTTACTTTGCAGTTCATTGGGCAAAATCACCGAAAAGGGTTGATGTCTCCACCTTGATGGCTGGATGTATAAGTACCATCGGGTCTGGTTGTATTAGCCACTCATTAAGGCTCTCCATTCTTTTGCCTAATTAGGAATAAAAAAGAGCGGTTGCAATTTCATGGAAAAACGGGATGATTTTAGGGTATAAAAAAAACGGTAGAATACCGTTTTTTGTGGGATTTAAACGTATTTTAAAGGCAGACGTAAACAACACCTCCAAACGTTAAAGATATAGGCAGAAAAATTAAACTTTTTGTACGGTTTGAATTAAATGCGTATGTCTGTAAAAATGAAATTAATTATCTAAAAATCAGTCGAAAATATGGCAAAATATATTCTACTTTTTTTGTACTATTTAATTTATACCCCGTACATGTAACGAATTATTTCTTAATTATATTCAACTCCTCCTCCTTCACATCAGGCAAATCCATAAAATAAAATTTACTGTGCACTTTTGCCTGCTTGTTCCGTTCACCGCTGCGGGAAATTGCTCCGTAAAGTACAGGTACAACTATCAAGGTTACCACCGTAGAGGCTAATAATCCGCCGATTACCACAATCCCCATCGGTACCCACATCTCCGCACCTTCACTTTTGCTCAACGCCATCGGCACCATTCCCAATACGGTAGTCGCAGCGGTCATCAACACGGGACGCAAACGAGACTGTCCAGACAAAGCAATCGCTTCGTAAAGAGAATGCCCTCTGTCACGCATCAAATTAATGTAATCTATCAACACAATACCGTTTTTGACCACAATTCCGACCAACAAAATCGCCCCCAATGCACCAATCATATCCAAAGAAGTACTTGTTACATACAACGAAATAATCACCCCCGTAATCGCAAAAGGTATGGACAACATAATAATAAACGGTTTTGAAAACGACTCAAACTGAGATGCCATTACAATATATACCAACATAAGTATCAGTAAGGCAAGCATTCCCATATCGCCGAAGGTCTTTTGCTGTTCCTGATAATCACCGCCGATGTTTACCAAAATTCCCTGCGGAATATTCATTGTTGCGAGTTCTTTTTTAATTTCCTCTGCCAATTCGCCCAAGGAAGTATTTACAGGCGTAACAGCCACTGTAACAATACGTTCACGCCGTTTCCGCTCAATGCCCGGAGGTCCCCAATATTCTTTTATCTCAGCAACTTCCTTCAACTTGATTTGCCTGCCCATCGGGGTCATCAACGTAATGTCTTCCAATGCGGAAATGCTGTTGCGGTCGTCTTCTGCCAGACGGACAACAATATTGTATTCCTCGCCGTCTTCCCGCAGAAAACCCGCAGGCATACCTAACACCCTGTTTCTCACATAAGTAGAAACCATTGCCTGTGTCAAACCCGAACGTGCAATTTTTTCTTTGTCAAAAATCACCTGCAACTCGGGACGGTCTTTATCACGGCTGATTTTAATATCCCTTGCCCCTTTCACATTTTCAAGACGTTTGGAAATTTCCGCTGCCAAAGCATTGGTTTTATCAAAATCGTAACCGTAAATTTCCACTTTTACACCATTTTGACCCATCATACCACCACCGCCGCCAAAACTGCCCTGAACAGTTACAACAGAAGTAATTACTTCGGGCATTTTCCGCAGTTCTGTACGAATAATTTCCGCCATTTCAAAAATAGAACGTTCCCGTTTGGACTTTTTGCAGGTACGTATCGTCATCGAAATTTTGCTGTTGGTGGTAGCATTAAACAATGAAGAAATAGACGCATTGTCATTCGAGCCCGCCGATGTGGAAATCAGTTCCACCTCCGGAATAAGCCGCATAATCGTTTGTTCCAGTCTGCGAGCCGTTTTAACGGTTTCTTCGACCCGCGTTCCGCTGTTGAGTTCGATGCTCGCATTCAAACGTCCCACATCGGGTTGAGGCATAAAATCTGTACCGATTTTACCCATAAAAGCAGGAACTAAAGAAGCGATAAATATCAGTAACACAACGATTAATGTAATCGCTTTATGGTTCAAACACGCCCGCAAAACATTGGCATACCACGCATCTAATCTGTCCAAGAGACGAACAACCGTATTTTGATAGGTAAACCGTCTTTCTTTCCGTTCTTTCCGTTTGCCAAGCAGATTGATATTTCGTGCTTTCAACAATCGGGAGGAAAGCATTGGTGTAAGTGAAATCGCTACAAGTGTGGAAGTTACAACGGTAATTGTTACAATCCAGCCCAATTCCTTAAACATAATTCCTGCAATTCCAGGAAGCATTGTCAAAGGCATAAACACCGCGACAATTACCAGCGTTGTGGCAATTACCGCAACCCAAACTTCATTAGTCGCATAAATGGCAGCCTCTCGCGGACTTGCACCCCTTTCTATATGTTTATCAATATTTTCCAACACCACAATGGCATCGTCCACCACCATACCAATCGCCACCGTCAAGGATGCCAGCGAAATAATATTAATCGAACTGCCCGCC
>Ga0268262_10006973_pt1 | contig 10672 bp, 7 predicted proteins | sample TergutNc150P3_FD_190354 | JGI IMG/M metagenome (GOLD analysis project Ga0268262, IMG submission 190354) | Nasutitermes corniger P3 segment gut microbial community from laboratory colony in Florida, USA - Nc150 P3 (SPAdes) (version 2) | ecosystem: Host-associated > Arthropoda: Insects > Digestive...
GGGACAGCAAGGGGCTGGGGCACGGGAAGGGATATCTGTACCCGCACGCCTACAGGGATCACTGGGTGGCGCAGCAGTATTTGCCGGATCATTTGAAGGGGCAGGTGTTTTATGTGCCGGGGGAGATTGGGTATGAGAGGCATGTTAAGGAGAGGATTGAGAGGTATAGGAAGTCGTTAAAGTCAAATAATTAAAATCTTTAAAATCAAATTCAAAATCAAATTCAACTAAGGGGGGAAGTCTCCCCCTCGCTCCATAAAAACGGGTAAACCCGTTTTTATTCCGCTACCCTCTCGTACGGGGCTCTGCCCCGTAACGCCCCGTATATTATAGCCCCCTCCAAGCCTCCCCCGCTTCGCGGGGAAGGATGTCACGTCAAAATCAAAAGAAAAATCAAAATCATATCAACGACAAAACCAACGCTATTTTTTCGCGTTTGCCGTTTTTGGTTGACAGAGTTCCTTTGATTAAATACGTTCCAGCGCCTACGGGATTTCCTTTTGCGGTTGTCAAGGTCCAGGCGGCTATGGGATAGTTGTTGATGCCGTTATTATTAATACCGTTGATAATGATTTTACTTACAAAATTTCCGTTCGCGTCAAAGACGCGCAGCGTTCCTTTTGCGATTTCCGCCCCGTGCCAATAGAGGTTGACTTTGCCGTTTTGTCTCGATACGGGGTTGGGGCCGGCCGTCAGGCCTGCGGGTATCGCTTTGACGGGTTGGATTTGCGCGGTCTCACGGGTCAAGGCCGGCACTACTCTGTCGGGCGATTTTACGGATACCGGGATCGTATCGAATATCGCTACGACGTCTATCGAATCCGTCACGTTCAAATCTCTCCGAGGGTTATCGGTAACGCTGTCGCTCCACATAACGAAGCGGTAATCCGTCGGGTAGACGGCTATGGCGCTGACGGTCGGGCCGCTCTTGCCGGACAATACGGAGGTGTCGACTCTGTTCACTGTCCCAGCGCGGCCGCTCAACAGCAGTTTGCCGTTATCGCCGGCGGTATAGATCAACCTGACAGCAGTGACGCTGTCGGAAAAGTTCGCGACAAAGGTCGAGTCGCTCCGAACGGTATCCGTCCGCAACGGTTCATAAGACTTTTTCGGGGCGCCGATATCATCGCGCCAATTCCAAGACGCGAATTTATAACCGAGATTCGGGGCAACCGTCACAGACGATACGGCGCCGTAATACACTAATTTCACCAGCGTATCGGCGGCGGAATTTAACGTTCCAAGATTAGCGTCCTGCGACGCGATGCTTCCATAACCGTTTTTGGCGACGTATCTCAGCGTGTACTTCTTTAGGATAAAGCGCGCCTCGACCTCAACGGCGACGTCCGACGTCAAATCCGAGACGAAGAGCTCTCCGTCCGTCCCTTCGGCTGACGCTTTGCCGACGGAGAATCCGCTTTGCCGGCCGGCTTCAAGTTTCTTGCCGGAATCGGCAAGATACCAACCGTCGAAACTCTCTACAACGACCGTACTGTCTGGGCTGTCAGGGTGGACTGGCAGCCGCGCCGCGCCCGCCGCGACGGTATTTCCGACCGTCCAATGGTTGACCCTCTGCGTATGCGACGTCCCGTCCGCCGAGGTAACGCCGGAGAGCGTCCCGCCCGGCGTGGCGGTGACGGTCAGTTCGCGTCGCGGGAAAAACTTGTTTTTCAGGTACGGGTAGTTGTTCGATATGCCCCACGCGGCTGCGTCGGCGACCAATAGGCCGTTCATTTCTGAAGCGTTCATCATTTGGGCGGTCGTTTTGCCGGCGGCGCCGTTCCCGCCCGCCGACGTTTCGCGGCCGGAGCGTTCCTTGTCCCAAAAGCTGAATCTCGCCGCCGTGCCGCCGGCTGTCCCGATCAACCCGCCCGCGCCGCCGCCGCTGACCGCTCCGGCGGCGTAACTCTGCCTGACCTCGCCCCCGTCGTCAACGTTGCCGACGAGTCCGCCGACCGCGGCGGCGCTCCCGCCGGACACCGCGGCCGTCGAGTAGCAGCTTATCACTTTTGCGCGGTCCGTAAGCGACCCGGCAAACCCGCCGACCTTCTCGCCTTCGGCGACGCTCACGCTGCCGACCGAGTAACTCTCGGAAATCGCCGCGTCGTTTAAGCCCGCAAACCCGCCGACGGTGTTGACGTCATCCCCGCCGACGTCCGCCGAAGAGTAACTGAGCCTGACCGTCCCGTCGTTCTCAAGCAGACCGACAAGCCCGCCGACGTCAGCCTTCCCAACCACCGCGCCCATAGCGACGCAATTCTCAACCAAGCCCCCCGACTGCCTCCCGACAAGCGCCCCGACATAACGATACCCCGCGACGGTATCGGCGATCACTGTAACGTTCCTTATCGTCGCCCCGAGCGCAAACCCGAACAACCCGATATTCGACCCCGAACCTGCGGCGTCCGAGGCGGTGCGCTTTATGTACAGCCCGCGTATAAAATGCCCCCCGCCGTCGAACGTCCCCGTAAACGCTTTCGTCGAATCAATAACGTCAGGATCGCCGAACCCCGCACCCGGCCTGGTCACCCTGCGCGCCCCGATAGGCAAAAACCCCGCCCCGCCGTTCAAACTGCGGCCGCCCGATGTGTCAATGATGTCATCGACCAGCCTATATTCGCCGCCAAGCGGATAACTTTCGTCAACCCCGATAAGGCTAAGCTCCTCAAAAGAGGATATATCTTTAGGCTCCGCCGCTGCGCAAACAACCGCCCCCGCGACAACAACCCCCGCCGCCCCCAACCGCCAAAAATAACGCTTTACCGATCCCAGCATATCAACCCTCCATTTATACAGATAGACACATTGACCTTGCCTAATACTCCATACATTAATATACATCACGTACAGCCGTTTCGTTACATTTTATTGATATTGATTTTCTACGTTGACATCGGCTTTTTGTGTTGATTTTTCTTTTGATTTTGGTGTTGACTTTTTGTGTTGACTTTTCGTTTGACTTTGGTGTTGACTTTGGTGTTGACGTGACATCCTCACCCGCGAAGCGGGGGAGGGTTGGGCGCAAAAAACGCGCCCTCGATAAACACGGTGGAGGGGGCTATAATATAACGGGGCGTTGCGGGGCAGAGCCCCGCATGAGAGGGTAGCGGAATAAAAACGGACGGCTTTACCGTCCGTTTTTATGTAGCGAGGGGGAGACTTCCCCCCTTAGTTGACTTTGAATTTGATTTTAAAGCCTTTAATTATTAAGCCCCTTCAACAGCAACCGCGCCAGCCCCGTCAACAACAGCCCCCGCCCCGGCTTCAACCGTCTCCTCCCCCCCCTCTTCCTCCCCGTCCTTCTTCTTAGGAATCTTAACCTCCGACTCCGGCTTTATCGGATACTTAGCCTGATGATCCGCCCAAAGCTTAGCGTCCTTCCCCTTGAAGTACTCGCTGATGCTGAGCACGATCTTCCGGCCCTCCATGTCGAACTCGATGACCGTGGCCGGCACCCTGTCGCCCATCTTGTATATGCGCGACGGATGGTTCACCTCCTCGCCCAGCTGGTTCAGCGGAACAAGCCCCTCCACCTCGTCGTTCAAGTTGACGACGATGCCGCGGTCAAGTATGCGGGCGGCCTCGCAGTCGGGGAACTCCAGCCCCACCGTGAACTCCTTGGCCAAGTCGCTCCACGGGTCTTCCGTGAGCTGCTTGACGCCGAGGGAAATGCGGCGCTTCTCCTGGTCTATGTCGAGCACCTTGACCTCCACGGTGTCGCCCTTCTTGAGCAGCTCGCCGGGGTGGTTGATCTTCTTCGTCCAAGACATGTCGGAGACGTGGATGAGCCCGTCCACGCCCTCTTTGAGCTCCACGAACGCGCCGAAGGCCGCGATGTTGCGCACCTTGCCTTTGAGCACGGTGCCGATGGGGAACTCCGTGGGCACGTTCTCCCAGGGATCGGGCTCAAGCTGCTTGAAACCCAGCGAAATCTTCTGGCTCTCCTTGTCTATCTTGAGCACCACGGCCTCCACGATGTCGCCGATGCCCACGATCTTCGAAGGGTGCTTGATATGCTGCGTCCAAGACATCTCCGAGATGTGGATGAGCCCCTCGATCCCCTTCTCCAGCTCCATGAACGCGCCGTAGTCGGTGATGGAGACGATCTTGCCGCGCACCTTGGAACCTTCGGGGAACTTGTCCTCGATGCCCTTCCATGGATGTTCGGAGAGCTGTTTGAGGCCGAGCGATATGCGCTCCTTGTTCTCGTTGAAGTCAAGCACTTTGACCTGCAATTTGTCGCCCAGCGCCACGATCTCGGAGGGGTGGTTGACGCGTCCCCAAGACATGTCGGTGATGTGCAGAAGCCCGTCCACGCCGCCGAGGTCTATGAACGCGCCGAAGTCGGTGATGTTCTTCACCGTACCCTCGCGCACCTGGCCCTTGTCGAGCTCGGTCAGAATCTTTTCGCGCATCGCGGAGCGGTCCTCTTCGAGGATGACGCGGCGCGAAACCACGATGTTGCGGCGCGTCTTGTTCACCTTTATAACGCGGAAGCTGAAGCTCTGCCCGATGATCGCGTCCATGTCCGGGATCTGCCGCAGATCGATCTGCGAACCCGGCAGGAACGCGTCCACGCCGAAGAGATCGACCACCACGCCGCCCTTGATGCGGCGCACCAGACGCCCTTCCACGGTCTCCTGCTTCTCGAACACGTCGTATATCTTGTCCCACACTTTGAGAAAGTCGGCGCGCGACTTGGAGAGGATGATCTGCCCCTCGCTGTCCTCGACCTGCTCCAAGAAAACGTCTATCTCGTCGCCCGGCTTGAAATCCTGAACGTTCTTGAACTCGGAGAGCGGAACTATGCCCTCTGACTTGAAGTTGACGTCTATTATGACCTCTTTGTCGGTGATGCGGAGAATGCGCCCCTTAACGACCTGCCCCTCTTCGAGACCGGCGAGCGTCTTCTGGTAGTCCTGCAATATATTGTCAATCTGGCCCGGCACATAGTAGCTCTCTTCGAATTCGGAGAGATCCACTTCCTGGCCGGAGGCGTCCACGCCTTTGAGGTGTTTGGTGTCTGTTTGGGAGGCTTTGGTTGAGGATTTACTCATTGCAACGCTCCTTCTTTACTGCATGGGTTAAGGTTTATGGTTTATTTTTGTCAATCCTACAATAAAATCAATCTGTTCGTCCAACGTCATCCCCGTAGTGTCCATCTCTATCGCGTCTTCCGCCTTCGTCAGCGGGCTGTTCGACCTTGTCGAGTCTTTGCGGTCTCTCGTCTCTATGTCCGCGATCAATTCCTCCAACGGCTTGTCTATGCCCATAGCCGCGAAATCTTTCCGGCGGCGTTTCGCCCTCTCCTCCACCGAAGCGGTCATGTATATTTTGACCTCGGCGTCGGGAAAGACCACGGTGCACATGTCCCTTCCCTCGCACACCACGGTACGGCCTGACGCTATCCTTCTCTGCTGATCCACCAGCGACTTCCTGACTACATCCCGAGCGCAGTAGTCTGAGACGTTTTTGGTCACCTCGTCCGACCGCACCGCGACGCTTACGTCCTCCCCGTCCATTATTACGCGCGTATTCGGCGGCGCGCCCTCAAAAACGATCTCCGTCTCCCGCATGACCGCCGCCAGCGCGTCGTCGTCGGTATAGGCTATCCCCCTCCGCAGCGCCTTCAGGGCGACAGCCCGATACATCGCCCCCGTATCAAGGTAAACCGCCCCCAACCGAGCCGCCGCAGCCTTAGCCGTAGAACTCTTCCCCGACCCGGCCGGCCCGTCTATAGCTATTATCAAATCATCCCCCGATTTTACTGGAAAACTATAAAAATATATCATGGACACATTAAAAATCAATTTTTTTATTAAAAAATGTTATTTTTGACTTTGGTGTTGACGTTGCCTTTGACTTTGCTTTTGACGTGACACCCTCACCCGCGAAGCGGGGGAGGCTTGGAGGGGGCTATAATATAACGGGGCGTTGCGGGGCAGAGCCCCGCATGAGAGGGTAGCGGAATAAAAACGGGCTTGCCCGTTTTTATGTAGCGAGGGGGAGACTTCCCCCCTTAGTTGAATTTGACTTTGACTTTTATTATTTGACTTTAATGACTTTTATTATATTTGTACCCATGAACATAACCGCCCAACTATCCTCCGAACTGCGCCTCCAAGAGCCCCAAGTCAAAAACGTCCTGGCCCTCTTCGACGAAGGCGCGACCGTTCCGTTCATCGCCCGCTACCGCAAAGAGCGCACCGGGTCGCTCGACGAACTGCAAATACGGGAGCTGATGCACCGCTACGTCTACTACAAGGAGCTCGACGAGCGGCGGCAGGCGATCTTGGACAGCGTCCGCGAACAGGGCAAACTCACGCCGGCTCTCGAAAACAAGATAAACGGGGCCCTCACTAAAACCGCGCTCGAAGACCTCTACCTGCCCTACAAGCCCGAACGCGCCACCCGCGCCGCCAAAGCAAAGGAGGCCGGCCTCGAACCTTTGGCCGACCGCCTGCTCGCCCTCACCTCCGAACGCTGCGACGTCCTCGCCGAGGCCGCCGAATTCGTCAACGCCGAAAAGGGGGTCGGCACGCCCGAAAAAGCCCTCGCCGGCGCGAAGGACATTCTGGCCGAACGCCTCTCCGACGACGCCGACGTCCGCAAACGGCTGCGCGACGCGGCCGCCGCGAAGGGCGTCGTCGTCTGCGCGGTCAAAAAGGAGTTCGCCGGACAGAAGAGCAAGTTCGAGATGTACTACGACTACCGCGAAAAGGCCTCCGCAGTCCCGTCGCACCGATTTTTGGCCATGCAGCGCGGGGAGCGCGAAAAAATACTGCGCCTCTCGCTCGACCTGCCCGCCGACGGCGCGGCCGAGCGTCTGTGCGCCGCGCTCGTCAAACACCCTAAAAGCGCCGCCGCCCCGCACCTGCGCGAGGCCGCGCTCGACGCCCTGGACAGGCTGCTCCTCCCCGCCGTGAAGACCGCCCTGCGCGCCGAAATGCGCGAACGGGCCGACTCGGAAGCGATCAAAGTCTTCGGCGAAAACCTCTCGGCGCTGCTGCTCGCCCCGCCCGCCGGACGCAAAACGGTGATCGGCCTCGACCCCGGCTTCAGAAGCGGATGCAAACTCGCCGTCGTCGACGATACGGGAAAATTCATAGAGACCGCCACCGTCTACCCGCACGAGCCGCAAAAGGACAGGGACGGGGCGCGCGCGACGCTGCTGTCTCTGATACATCGCCGCAAACCGCGCCTAATAGCCATAGGCAACGGCACGGCCGGACGCGAAAGCGACGAATTCGTTCGCGCCGTCCTCAAAGACCTCCCCGCCGAGGAACGCCCGCTCTGCGTCACGGTCAGCGAGGCCGGGGCGAGCGTCTACAGCGCATCCGACGCGGCGATAAAGGAATTCCCGGACTTAGACGTGACGGTGAGGGGCGCGATATCGATAGCCCGCCGCCTGCAAGACCCCCTGTCGGAACTCGTCAAAATAGACCCCAAATCCATAGGCGTGGGCCAGTACCAGCACGACGTGAACCAGACGCGCCTCAAAGAGTCGCTCGACGAAGCCGTGGAGAGCTGCGTCAACCGCGTGGGCGTGGACGTCAACCTTGCGTCGGAGGAGCTGCTTAAATACGTCTCCGGCCTGAACAGACTGACCGCCGCGAACATCGTAGACTACAGAAACCGCAACGGGGCGTTCTCAAGCCGCGCCGACCTGAAGAAGGTGCCCGGCCTCGGCGACAAAAAATTCCAGATGGCCGCCGGCTTCCTAAGAATACCCGGAGCGAAAAACCCGCTCGACAACTCGGCCGTCCACCCCGAATCGTACGGCATAGTCAAAAAAATGGCCGAGCGGCTCAACGCGGACATAGTCGGTCTGATAGGAAACCAAACGCTGCTCGCAAGCATAAACAAAAACGATTTCGTGACGGAAGAAGCGGGCCTGCCCACGATAACCGACATATTGGAAGAATTGGAAAAACCCGGCCGCGACCCAAGAGAGGAGTTCAAGTACGCGAAATTCGACGAGAGCGTAACGGAGATAGCCCACCTGCGCGAGGGAATGACCCTCGAAGGCGTCGTGACGAACGTGGCCAACTTCGGAGCCTTCGTAGACATAGGCGTCCACCACGACGGCCTCGTACACATATCCGAACTCTCGAACACCTACGTCTCAGACCCCAAAAAAGTAGTAAAAGCCGGCCAAGCCGTGCGGGTAAAAGTGCTAAAAATCGACGCGGAGGCGAAGAGGGTGTCGCTGTCAATGAAGTTAGGGTGACGGGCCGCAGAATCTGACTTTTCGGGGTAACGCCGATATTCAAATATATACGCAGCAAAATTACACCATGAAATTCCGCTCAATATAGCCAAAAACTCCCTTTTCTCCGCATAGACCTGATGTCCCGCTCCACCGCAGGTCCGATATCGACCTCCGCCGCAGATTTGTCATCATTGGTCATACGCATATAACGATCAAAATTGTTCCACTGGTCACGCGTCAGCGGCTTGTCAGGCGCCTTCAACAACTCGTCCAAATCGTACTTATTAGCCATAAACCTTGTCCTTTCACATTAGGGAAACCTTTTATAAATATAATACAATCCAAGCCGCCCACGCAACAATTTTTAAAAAATACCGCCAATCACGCCCCCCAACCCTGCCGTCCCCCCCAAAATCACCCAAAATCCCCGAAAAAGCCGAAAATCTTGACCTTCCGAGGAAATTTTTCGATTTTTGCAAAAAGTTCTTGCATTACCCGAAAATACATGGTAAAATGATGTTGTAGGGGGGAGATCCGCGACCCGCCGACCTCCGCAAAGACGGGGGAGGTTAGTCGGATTGACGGCCGATAGACGGCCTAAAACGCCCTAAATGCGCTGGAAACGCGGGTTTCCGCCGCGAATTAGGGCGCGAAAAACCTGAAATTTAGAGGAATTTGGGACTATGAATATGTACGCTAAAACCTCCGAAATCCCGACCGCCGCAGAATGCAAGGCCGCAAACGGAACCGCCTCAGCGCAGGCGAAACCGTTCAAAACTGTCTATATTAAACGTACGTTTTTTTGATACACCCGCATGTGCCTTTTTTACCCCGTTTTTAAGCGTTTTTTCATGGCCTAAAGTGTCTAATTTAAACGTACGTTTAATTTATACACTTCTATCCATATCCATACCGAAACCGCCGCCGTAAGGCCGCCCTGCGCCGTCATCGCGGGCTTGACCCGCAATCCCTGCGGGTTGCCTGCACCTGACTTTGCAAATAACGCCTATCTCGTTGATTTTACAGACTTTACGATTCTTTCAGACAATAACCTCCCCGTCACGCTAAACCGCGCAAGGCCGTCCGCACAGCCCCTTTTCTGTATAGACGCGCTCCGCTTGCGGCCTATGACCGCCCGTACTCGCGAATGGGCGCTTATGGGTTGCGCGGCTCGGCGGACGGGGAGACCTTTCGGCTTAAATAAGGAAATTAACGCTGTATAATTTAAATCACACTTTTTCTAACCATTTTAAAGGAGGTTTGTTATGCTGTTTCTCAAAAAGCAGGGGTTCACACTTATCGAGCTGATGGTCGTTATCGTGATCATCGGGGTGTTGGCTTCGTTGGCGATTCCTCGGTTTACGGAGGCTTCGGCTAAGGCTAAGGTCGCTGAGGCTCCGCGGGTTATCGCGTCGTACGAGTCGGCGTACTTGGCTCTTGTCGCCGAGCAGGGAACGATCTCGAATCTGGATAACTTGATATTTGACACCACCGCCGTTAATAAAGAGTCGAAATGGTGGAAGTATTCGACTGCGAATGCTGGGAAAAAGTATACCGCCAAAGCTGGGAGTCAAATGGGAAAAGTCAAACAGGACGACGCGCTTAACACCCAGTATTCTGATACGACAAACGCTTTCACGCATTCAGCTGATCCGGATCAGGGAGGGGCACTGAAAAAATACGTTCCTAACTTTTTTAGGGATTCCACTACGACGTAATGGAATTAGCAGTGTAGAGTATCCGTATGATCGGCGCAGGGCATTTCGGCCTTGCGTCGGTCTTGTGTGGGGGTGGGATGTTTTGAATAAGATTAAATCAATATTTACAATATAACCTCGTTCAATACCTGAACAAGAAAAGGATAGTCTTTATGAGAAATTTAAAGGCATTAATTACTGCGCTGGCTGTAGGGGATGCGTTATTGTTAACTCGAGATGAAATAGTTGAGGCGGCGGCAATATGCCGGAGTAATAGAACCTGGAAATGGGGCACAAAACGACTTATGTTCAAGAATGGACATTGTCATGAGTTGTCCGCTGATAATTGCATGATTGTCTCTGTATTATATGATGGTGAAATTGATCGCCTTTTAAGAGAAGGAACTCCTGTGCGTTTTAACAACGGTATACTGCGCGATGTACTCTTTATTGTTGAAGAAATACCACGTGATAGCCTAACAAGTGAACACCGCATCAATGATTCGTTACAACAATATGCCATCACTCCTAATAGTGTAGTCCTAAGGGCAATCATTGAAGATGTAAAAGATAGTATTGAAAATGAATAGACGTCTTTATCGTGATGGGACCTAGGTAGTCCCATCACGTCAAATGTAACTAAGAAAGGGGTGGTCGAGTCAGTCTACTCGACATTAAAAAATATGAACAACTATGTAGATTTATCCAACCAACTTACAGATTTCATGACAAATGATTTTGAGTTAGGCCCCAAAAAAGAAAA
>Ga0268262_10006974_pt1 | contig 10671 bp, 8 predicted proteins | sample TergutNc150P3_FD_190354 | JGI IMG/M metagenome (GOLD analysis project Ga0268262, IMG submission 190354) | Nasutitermes corniger P3 segment gut microbial community from laboratory colony in Florida, USA - Nc150 P3 (SPAdes) (version 2) | ecosystem: Host-associated > Arthropoda: Insects > Digestive...
ACGGGCGGCTCGGGAACTCGCCGACAAAAAAGACGTGCTCGAATTCCAATACAAAGAACTCTCCGCGCTCAACCCGCAACGCGGCGAGGAGACCGCGCTTGAACAAGAACTTTCCCTCCTGTCAACCGCCGCCGAACGCTCCGAGTGCGTAAGCGATATACTGACGCTCTTAGGCTCAAACGACGCGGACGCGGCAGGCGGCGGCGAATCGATACAGAAAAGACTGTCGCAAATCAACCGCAAATTGGAGGCTCTCAGCAAACACGACCCGTCAGCCGCCCCGTACATAGGCGAAATAGAATCCGCTCTGTCAATCTGCGCTGACTTAGACATATTTTGCAGCAGATACTTAGAGACGACGGACGGAGCCGCCGGCAGCGAGGGCAGGATAGAGGAGATCAACTCGCGGCTGGCCAAGATACAGCGGCTCAAAAAGAAGTATTCATGCGCGATGGACGAACTGATTGACAAACGCGAACAGTTGGAAAAAGATTTATCATTGCTTAATAACACCGACGCGGATATAGAATTGTTAGAGAAGAAAGCCGCGAAAGCGCGTAAAGATTGTGTTGATACCGCTGTGATGCTGACATCGTCGCGCAGAAAAGCCATTGACACGTTTGACAAAGAGGTAACGCGCCGAATGGAACTCTTAGGCTTCGTCGGCGGCTCGCTCACCACAGAACTAACGCCGTTAGCCGAACCGACCCCGAACGGCATGGACGCGATACGCTTCTTGGTGAGGACGAACCCTGGAGAACCGTTCTTACCGCTCGCAAAAACAGCCTCCGGCGGCGAGGCCTCGCGGCTTATGCTGGCCGTCAAATCCATACTCGCCGCGCATGACGAAATCCCGGTGCTAATCTTTGACGAGATCGACACCGGCATAGGCGGCGTATTGGCCGGAGAGGTCGCCAAAGCGCTATACTCCCTCTCGTCAACCCACCAAGTGCTATGCATATCGCACCTGCACCAAATAGCCTCGGTTGCGGACAACCACTACCGCGTCGCCAAAAGGGTGGACGGCGGGCGGACGGTAACGGAAGTAGAACGGTTGAACGGCGAACAAAGAACGCTGGAGATCGCTCGGATGCTCGGCGGGGCGGATTCGGAAGCGGCGGTCAAACACGCGGTCGAGTTGCTGAAGTCAAACAGTAAAAAATTCTGACGCATTAACTATCGGTTACCCGCTGACATCCCTCGCCGCCCGATAGATGTTGTCAAACAGCTTCTCCAACTGTTCGTAAGGCGTAGACGAAAAAGCGACACGCAGCAGATTGTATAGGGCTATCACGCCGGTATCGTACCTGTCAAGCAACGTCCGCCTGACCTCTTCCGCTTTTCCGCTCAAAACCTTCAGACACAAGAAGTAGCCGGAATTGAACGGCAGCGGGCGGATGTACTCGGCGTACTCTTTGCGGCTGTCTAAAATATCTTTTATTCTTCTATATCGGCGCAACAGAATTTGGTATTTTTCATCTTTCTCTTTTTCGTACGTAGGCGACTTGTAGGCGTTGAGCAGCATCGCTTGACCGACGCTCGACGAGCTTGACGTGCTGCCCCTGATGCTTCCGCCGAGTTTTGACTCCATCGCGCCGTAGAAGGCCGCGCCGCCTCGGGCTGCGGCGATGGTTACGAAGCCTATGCGCATGCCCCAGGCGTAGTCTTCCTTCGTCGGGCCGTCTATCTTGACGGCGAGGATGCGCTCATGAGCGTCGGCGAGCAGGGAGAAGATCGATTCCTTGAAGATGCCCTCCTCAAAGACGAGGCCGAAATAGGCGTCGTCTATCAACGCCACGACATCGTTACCCTTGTCCGCCGACTCGATGATAATATCGGCAATGGCTTTGGCCTCGGCGGCCGTGGGGGTGTAGCCCGTCGGATTGTTGGGGAAGTTGAGGATCACGATCTTCTTACCGACGGGGCCCGACAGGAGTTTGTCGCGCAGAGCGTCGGTGTTGAAGCCGTTTGCGGCGTTGAACATGGGAAAGGTGTCGAGCCGCGCGCCGTGGGCGTAGGTAAATATAAGGTTGTAGTTTTCCCAGAATAAGTCGGGGGTAATGACGCTGTCGCCGTCGTCGGCGAAGAGGTAGGCGGCGGCGTAAAGCCCGTGGGTGAGAGCGGCGGTTACGACGGGGGTGCTGATCCCGTCGGGGCGCAGGGCCGGGTTCTTTTTGAGGATCATGCCGCGCCACGCCTTCCTGAGTTCCGGCTTGCCGAGGTTGGGCGCGTAGGCGAGGATGCCCGCCCCGCCGCCGGGTATCTGAGAGGCCACGGAGGGGAGCTGCATGACCCCGCCCGCGTCGTCGATCGCGCTCCCGATGGTGGCGTTTATGCCGACCCCGGCGGCCTGGGCGGTCTGCGCCAAGATGCCGGCGGTCGGGAAGAATATGCGCTTCCCCTTTGCGGAGAGCATGTCGAAGACGTGAGGGTTTGCGTCCCGGATCACCTGATTGAGCTCGTCGGCTTGGGCGGACATTTTTTACTTCTCTTCTTTGTTTTGACGTTAATTTTATGGGTTCTGACCGTAAAACTAACATAAAATAATATATTTTTCGACGAAAGTCAAAAAAGTCAAAATCTTTAAATCAAAATATTTAAAATCAAAATCAACTAAGGGGAGGGCTGCGCCCTCCCTCGCTACAAAGAAAACGGCTTCGCCGTTTTCTTTTCCGCTACCCACCCTGCGGGGACACCCCGCAACACCCCGCCAGATACCCCTCCTCTTTCAATCTCTCCCCCTCAAATAGGGGGAGAGACTTTTTTTAAACATGCGCCGCTTCGCGTCGCGGTAAGTCAAAATCAACATACGCTCATTTTAGTCCCGCTTTAAAATTAAAGATTGTGCCGCCGTCAATCCTTACGCCTTGTTTATATCCGTTCATCAACATTCCTATCAATTCATAGCTCGGCTCGTGGAATGAGAGGTCGATTAAAAAGTCGTTCACGCCGCACTCGGAGAGTTTTTTGCGCTTGGCGAAGAGGCATACGGGGGCGGCCGGCAGGGTGTGGCAGAGGCCGTTTTTGGTTGATACGAAGAACGCGCCGCCGTGGGGGTCTACAGCCGTTTCGCCGCAGGAAAGAGGCGGCTTCATCCTCGATATGAAGAGCGGCGGACGGCCGTAGACCGGGGCTATGCCGGATATGGCGGCCGACGCGGGGAGCTGGGGCGGGGACGGGTAGGTTGCGTCTCTGATGTTCAGGTACTCGTCCTCCCACGAAAAGACGAATTTGTCAACGCCTCGAGCCGAAAGCTCCGCTTGGGCGAAGCGGTTCAGACACCACAGCAAGGAGTCCGAGACGATGCGCTCCGCGCCTTTTACGAGCGGGAAGTGGCCTACGTTTGAGACGGTGAAAGAGCGCAGACCTACGGACAGGCACCTCTCAACAACGCCGCGCCATAGAGCCGATCTCGGCTCTTCGATGAACGGCGGCAGGGCTATGGATATGCGCGAACGCCATGTCTTTATAACGTCGGGGGAACTGATTAACGATTCGATCTCGCCGAGGTCGGCGTCGAAGATCAGGCGTTGGCAGGGCGTGGCGGTCAGGAGGTCTAACCATTGCAGACGGTCGGCTTTGAACCATAAGGTCGGCTTTGTTGACTGATTTTGATTGACGGCAGCGGCGGGATCAAGCGGCGGCGTTAGGCTGTCGGCTATTCTTTTGGCGGCGGGATAGGTCGGTTTTATGTTGATAGTTGTATCGATACCGCTTGCATTAATATCCGTATTGACATTTGTATTGATACCCGCTTTGCCGATTAGAAAGACGCTGTCGCCTATCGTACATTTTATTGATTGCGACGGTGTGATTTTTATTCGATGACCGTCATTATCATCAATTAATTGACAACTTGTCACTTTACACGCGATACCTTCAAAACCGTCTTTAGGATGGATGCGCAAACGGTCGTTTTTCTCTATTGTCAATGCGTCATCAGTATGAATACTGTCGATAGCATTGATAATAAACGCTCCGCCGCCGCAATCAACAACCGTCCCCCAAAAGATTCCCGTCCCTGACGGTCTCTTCGGATTTATCGCCTCCCCTCGCCCGCCGTCCATGAAGAAGACCGTCTTCGCCCGTCCGAAATCAAAGCGCAGCAATTTTTCCGCATAATCTATATCATCGGGGAAATCAATGGCGTGACGGTACGCCTTAACTACTGTGCTCACATACTCCGCGCCCTTCATCCGCCCCTCGATCTTAAAACACGCTACACCTGCCTTCGCCAATCTGTCAATAAACGGAAGCGCCTGTAGGTCGTTCGGGGAGAAGAAATATCCTTCTGCGGTATCAATATTATCCGCGCCCGAATAATCCTTAAAAACAGTCTGGATTGCTTCGTCGCTTTGCTCCTCGCAATGACCGTCATTGCGAGCGTAGCGAAGCAACTTGTTTATCTCGCCATAAGGCAATCCAGAATGTTGCGACAAAGAAAAACCGTCTTTTATCCGACCCGCCCGCCTAAACCGCCTCCTGCAAACCTGCGTGCACCGACCCCTGTTCCCGCTCGCGCCGCCTATAAAACTGCTCGCCAAACACATCCCCGATATCGAATAGCACAACGCGCCGTGGATAAACACCTCCGTCTCTATCGGCGACTTCTTCGCCGTCTCCTCAATCTCCTCCAAAGACAACTCCCTCGCCAACACAGCGCGTTTAACGCCGAGAGACTTTAAAAATTCAACCCCGTACGAATTATGCGCCGCCGCTTGCGTGCTGCCGTGGATCCGCAAGTTCGGGAAGTTATCCGTTGACAGCCTCATCAATCCAATATCGGCGATTATCACAGCGTCTACAGATAATTGATCCAATTGATACAGCACATCTAAAGCATGAGCGATTTCATTTTGCTTTATCAGCGTGTTGAGCGTAACGTAGACCTTGACGTTGCGGGAATGAGCGAACGGAACAAGGGACGACAGGTCGCGTATCGTGAAGTTCTTCGCCCGCAGACGGGCGTTGAAATCGGCAAGGCCGAGGTAAACCGCGTCCGCGCCCGAGTCTACGGCGGCGATAAAGCATTCGCGGCTTCCTGCGGGGGCTAACAGTTCGGGTGAATCGCGGCGTTGAGTTTTCATCGTAGTATAATTTGCAAATATCGCAATCCGCGTTTAATCTTGGATACATCGCACGGACTGACCGTACCCCTTATCCGTATGATCGTCCTCGCCCACGTTGCCGTTGAGGTCGTCGTATTGGGTTATACGCCAGCTGTATGCGTATGGATAAGTGCAGCTGCGGTCTTTCCCCATACTGCGGACGCAGCCGTACTCCGTATCCGTCCACCAATAACCGTAACTGCCGCCGTTGAAATAGGCTCCGTGACGACCGTTGCGGCCGCCGCCGGGCAAGGCCGAAAATCCGTAATCGTCCGTTCCTTTGCCCCTGACGCTGTCGCTCTCGCTATGAAAAGGGTTTTTCCAGCCGCTCTTAGCTTTCAACGTCGTACCCGCTTTTCCGCCGGTAGCTACATCAGCCAACACAACCAACTTTTTCCAATCCCATCTATCCGGCAAACGCCAACCTTTCGGGCAGATCTGCCGCGCGATGTTCCAATTATACAACCTGCCGTATTTATCGCAATTGGAATTGCTGTCCTTATAACACCAAGATTCATCAGGCTTGGGTTGATAATTTAGGTTCTGCGCCATCCATATCTTGCCGCCTATCTTCACGGTATTGTACTTCTTGCCGTCTCTTGCGTCCGTAAACGGCTTCGTTTTTTCGGACAACGGCATCGCGGCTATCGTAAACCGCGCCTTCTGCGGCGGCTCGCCGTTTACCGAAGCGACGCGGACAGTCAGATTGTCGCTGATGTCGTCAGCTTCGACTCCTCTAAAATCTACGGAACAGATAATATCTTCGCCCGTAATACCGACCGTGAAGTTGTTATTGTCGTCGCGATTTATATTGAACGCGGGGTTTAACTTAACTTTCTCGCTGCCGATCACCCGCCCTTGCTGATTTACCAATTCAAAGACAACCGTTATATCGTACCGTATCCGCGAAGCCGAATTGATCGACGCGAACGGATTTGTTTTGGACACGCCCGTCTTCGGCCAGCCGTCCAGACCCCACTCGCTTTTCTTCTTTGTGGCGTTCAATCCGTCCAATACCGCCGTAGCCGCCTGAACCGCCGCAACAAGCTGCGGCTCCGCCGCCGCGAACCATGCTTTATTGGCGACCATGGACGCGGCTATGCCAAGATCGGCGGTTTCCTTTTGGTAGTCTACTTTCCGCGTTTTAATGTCGGTAAAATAGGTCAGCGTGTACGGCTTGTCGGCGCCGTTGATCATATCGTATAAGATTTCCTCCGTCTCCTTGAGCTTCGCTATCCAATTCTTACGCCACTCAATATCGTTCCGTATATCCGCGCCGATATTCCCGCTTGAAATATTGGCCGCCACAACCGACGACCGCTTCACCGCCTCTTTCAGCGACGGATTGATATTCGCGGCTTGAAAGTAGTAGCTCAACGCCGTGACCTCCGTACCCGCCCTTTGAGCGGTAACGCCCTTAGCGAGAGCCGTCTGCGCCGATATTTGGTTCGCGTCCGCCGACCCAGCAAGCTCCTGCTTCGCTTTGTCCGTCAGCTTCACCCCTATCTTTTGAAGCAATTCAAGAGAGGCGCGGCGCGAACAGATTATCCGATTCATTTTGTTGCCTCCGCACTATCCAATAAATACCGTGTTTATACCGCTTGATTGAAAAGTTATTGACCTTTCCCCTTTTTTCCCTTGTTGTACTTCCTATAAATATCGTGTCTGCCGACATCGTTTATGTGAATTATGTTTCCTTCAAGCTGCCAAATTAAACGGATACCCATGCTCACGCTGCTCGACCGAATTTCAACATTCGTCCCTTTATATAATTTTTCGGTGCGTAACGACGGGTGGTCGATATTATTTTTTAAAAGGTTGATTTTATTAAAAATTACTCTTCGTTCCGATAAAGTAAATTTTTTAATACTCTCGTCAAACGCGTCTTCAATGTGTATTCCGTAGTCCATATCAGTCTAATATAACTCCATATTTAGCCGCCGCTTCTCGAACGGATTGCGGTTTAATCTCGCCGCTCGCTATTTTCAACTTCGAGATTTCGGTTTCCCTTACCCACCTTTCAATCAACTCCGGCGGGTACTCGTACTCGGAATCGGGGTCGTTCCCCGATACGCCGTCAATGCCGTCAACAACGTCAACGCCGTCAACAACAGGTTCGGCTTCCAATTCTGCGGTAATCATGGGTAAATCCTCCTTTTATATAAAAATAACTCAAACCGAATGAAAAGTCAAATGATTTTAAATTTTTTTAAGACTTTGACTTTATGGGTTTAGGCCCCCGCCGAACGGCTTACGCGGCGGGGGATGATATTTTTAACAAAAAAGTATGATTTCGGGACGGCGATTACTATATTTAAATATGGAATCGGGCGCGAAACCCGCCCATACGCGGCAATTTAACCTTGAAAGGGGCTTTTAATGAGGATAACTACGGTGATTCGGGCTATGACGCTCGCCGCGCTCCTTGCGGGGACGGCGGCGGCGGGGGTGAAGTACGTGGCGGTCGTGGAAACGGACATAGACGCTTCCTCAGGCGCGTCCGAAGCCCTGAATTCGGCCGAGGTCAGACAGATCACCGCCGAACTTCGCAGGGTGGCCGTTGAAAATTTGCCGCGAGACAAGTACAACATTATGACCTCGGAAACAGTCCAGTCTATGGGGGGCGCGGTGTTAGAAGAATGCGCGGATGAAAATTGCGTTATCACGCTCGGGAGCAAAATCGGCGCGGATTATATCGTGCGGGGGATTATCAGTAAATTCGGGACGAAACTCACGCTGGCGGTGGAGATGTACGAGACGGAAAACGGGACATTGGTCGCTTCGTCCGAACCTGTCAGATCGGAAAATAAGGCGGAGCTTTTGGAGATGGCGGCGGGAGCTTGCGAGAGAATGTATGGGAAGTTTATGGGGGTGAAAATGCAAACGGCGGGACAAGAGGAGAAAACACGAAAAGAGGCTAAAACGAAATCAACGGAAAGTTATAAGGCAAACACGCGCAATAACAATCAATCGGAGAATCAATATCAAGACTTTACGTTAGGGCAACGAATAGGAACATGTGCATTAAATGTGACAGGTGGTTTAGGGTCTTTTCTCATAATGAAAGATTATGTCGGCGGTAGTATTATATTGGGTACAGAGGTTATTATAGTAGCAGTTTTTATGATAAATGAGAATCCAAGCTTCAAACGTGACCATCGTGACCTTCAGCGAGTGTTTGGTATGGTCGGATTAGGTGCGCTTATCGGCGGCCAAATCTTCAATAGTAACCGTTCCTTTACTTATCACAAACCCAAATCCTCCGCCGCCGCAAACTTCAAACCCTACGACGGCCTAAAACTCGCCGTATTCCCAACCGAAAGCGGCGATTGCAAGGTCTTCGCGCGTTACGACTACTCCTTCTGACCGCACCCCCCTCCGTCCCATTATCGCGCGGCCGTCCGTAAAGCGTCAAAATTCCGGGCATCTTTTCCTCCAATATCGCCGACGCTTTCGCCAAATGCCCCGCATATACAACCGATTTTTTACCAGGTGCGGCACGTTTCGGGTTTTTCAATGTTCAGCTTGTCTTCTTCCTCGCGGATCGTTACAACGTAAAGACCGTTATTCAAGGCGAAGTCTTTCGCGCCATCGTCCACTATCGCCCCGACCACCGCCCCGACGAGTTTTTTATCCACAATATCGATTAAGTCTTCATTTTGACGCAGTACCTCCAAGCGATCTATATGGTCTTTTACATCGCGTGTCACTAGGTGGGATTTGGTTTCAACGGCCATAACCTCCGTGTCGCCGTACAGAAGCACGTCCACCTCGGTAAGTGTTTTTTTCTCACCGAGCGCATCTATTTTTTTGAGTTTTTTTTCTGTTTGCATAGTGTTAAATATGTGTTTTCCGGCAGCGTTCATGGCAAGACGTATCTTAGGAATAACAATAAACTCCATAAGCTCGCCAATATCCTGACCCACGTGACCAACGGATTTGGACATCTGCCGAATATCTGCCGTTAGTTTTTGGAGAGCCTTATCCGTTTCTTCACGGGATTTTTGGAAAACCTTTTCCGTTTCTTCGCGGGATTTGGCGATCATGGCCTCTGTTTTGGCGTGATTTTCAGCCATAGTTTCCGCCATAACGGCAACTACCTCCTCAAGCGTCTTCCTCTTCCGCTGGAGCTTCGGAACGGTTTTCTTCGTTGCCGGATGCTTTTTTTTCACCGCCTTCTTCGTTGTCTTTTTTACAGCCGTTTTTTTCCTATTCATAAGGCCTCCCAATTAATTGATGTTTAAAGCTATGTAATTGGTAATATAATAATAGCGTCAAGATACTTACAATATTTTTTTAAATTATTGCAGACCGTCCGCAAAACATCAAAATTCCGGTTCCGCGTTTCCCTCTTGCACGAACTGCGAAATTCCAGGCATCTTTTCCTCCAATATCGCCGACGCTTTCGCCAAATGGCTCCGCAGGTACGGTCGGTTTTTTACCAGCTACGGCACGTTTCGGGTTCCACAACGTCTAACTTCTCCTCTTCCTCGCGTATCGTTACAACGCAAAGGCCTTTCTCCAAAGCGAATTTTTTCACATCTTTGTCCACTATCGCCCCGACCACCGCTCCGACAAGTTTTTTGTCTTTAACACCGACCAAGTCTTCATGCCGGCGCAGTTTTTCCAATCGTTCCATGTGGTCTTTTACGTCACGTATCGCCAATTGGGATTTGGTTTCAACCGCCATAACCTCGTCGGCTCCGTACAAAAGCACGTCCACTTCCGTGAACGGTTTCTTTTCGCCGAGTTCGTCAATCGTCCTATAGGTTCTGTCCGTCTGCATGCTGTCAAACGAATGCTTCCCGGTAGCGTTCATGGCGAGGCGTATTTTGGGGATAACGATAAATTCCATAAGTTCGCCGAGATCTTGACCCACGTGACCGAGATTTCGAGACAGCGAGTCGACTCTGGCAGCCATTTTTTCAACTGCGGCATCCATCTTTCTACCCTGCTCTACCAAGCTCCCGATCGCGGCATCCGTTTCTTCGCGGGATTTCGCTATTCTGGCTTCCGTTTCTTCGCGAGACTTCGCTATTCTGGCTTCCGTTTCTTCGCGGGACTTCGCTATTCTGGCTTCCGTTTCGGCGACAACGGCGGTCAGATCATCAAGCGTGATCCTTCTCGGTTTCGGAGGGGTTTTCTTCCTCGGGTAGGTTTTCTTTGCCGCCTTCTTCGTCGTCTTTTTTACAGTCACTTCTTTTTTTCTATTCATAAGACCTCCCAACTAATTGATATTTAAAGCTATGTAATTAGTAATATAATAATAGCGTCAAGATACTTGCAATATTTTTTTTAAATTATTGCAGACCGTCCGTAAAACATCAAAATTCCGGCTCCGCGTTCCCCTCTTGCACAAACTGCGAAATTCCCGGCATCTTTTCCTCCAATATCGCCGACGCTTTCGACAAATGCTCCGCGTATCTGAAGTGCGCCCCCAGACCCGTCCGCAGTTCTATCTCGTAGATGAATTTGTCTAAGTGCGTGGAGTGCTCAAAGGCCACCTGCGTTCCCAAAAGCAGCGCGTAGACGTATGATTCCGCGCCGACTTCATGCGAGACTA
>Ga0268262_10006975_pt1 | contig 10670 bp, 9 predicted proteins | sample TergutNc150P3_FD_190354 | JGI IMG/M metagenome (GOLD analysis project Ga0268262, IMG submission 190354) | Nasutitermes corniger P3 segment gut microbial community from laboratory colony in Florida, USA - Nc150 P3 (SPAdes) (version 2) | ecosystem: Host-associated > Arthropoda: Insects > Digestive...
AGAAAAACAAATATCAGACGCAAGACCATTATTGGACTTATGTAAAATAAAGGAACCGGATTTTATTGAAATAACCGCAACCGCTCAAATATTACATTCTTTTTATAATGGAATAGAAAGTGTCATTTTATTATTTTTTAAAAACAGTGGAGAAACATTACCTAATGATATTCATTGGCATAAAACTTTATTTGAAATGGCCTTTGGAAACAATTCAAAAAATACAAAAATATTTAATGATGATATAAAGGAAAAATTAGAAGAATATTTATCTTACAGACATTTTATAAGGCATTCATATAGTTCTGAATTAAAATGGAGTGAAATGGCTCCATTAGTAAAAGAACTTGATGAAATATGGAAAACAATAAAAATAAATTTCGAAATATTTATAAAAAATAATTAAGAGTTACATACTCATCATCTGCCAGGCATATAAACTTTTTCCTGTCCAGCGCCTGAGAATTTAGGTGCTGGACAGGAATTCCGCCATCACCGTTCCTGCATCTTCAACTTATTTTATATAATTATTTATTTTTACTTTCTTCCGCAAAGGATTGTTTTATTGCCTGTACAACCTCTCCTATAATGTCCTGCCTCAGTTTTTCCAGTTCATGGTGAGGGGTAGTAAACGTAAAAAGTTCATGGGGTTCAATACTCAAGGCATCCGCAAGGCGATCCAGTACTTCGGGTGTCGGAAATTTACGGCAAGTTTCAACAGTAGCTAAATATTGTGAGGAAATACCGGCTAATTCAGCCAGTTTATCTTGAGAAAAACCGCGTTTGCGACGGTGTTCTTTTATGTTATTTGCCAATACTTCCCTGACACTTGCCATCTTTTCTGTCTTTTAGCCTTTAAGAATAGGATAATTGCTTTTCAGTACTTGACTTATTGGCTTTTCGGATATTATATTATTCTTAAAGGCTAACTCTTGGATTTTTTTATTTTCCAATGGTGGAAGTATTAAAAAACAATAGGCAAAGGAGTAGTGGTAAAAAATGGGAAAACAGACGACAGATAACGCCGGAACACCCAGTGTTGAATCGCTGGTAGAACGCGGGTATTTGTTTTTGGAAGATTCCGACTGGAATAAAGCGGACGAGTACTTTGACAAGGCATTGGATATAAACCCCAAAAACGCGCCCGCATATATTGGCAAACTGTGCGTTGAACTTATGGTATGTCAGGAGGAATCGCTGGGGGATTACCAGAAACTCCGGCAGAGCAAGAAATTTGATAAACCGCTGGGAGAATACGCCCATTTTCAAAAAGCCCTCCGTTTTGCGGATGACGGTTATCTGAAAAAGCTGAACGGTTACGACCAAAAAATAAAAGAAAGTTTTCCCAAAACGATTCCGCAGCAATTTACGGACGAATTTATTAAAGGCGAAATCGCAAGACTGGAAAAAGAAATTGCGGATTGCGATACGCAAATTGTTGGATACGAGGGACTTGTCAACATGCTTCAAAATACTGCGCGCGAAAAGGGTAATAATAAAGAACGCACTGCTGATATGTTACCTAAATCGTCCAAAATGTATGAAGAGCAAGAAGAGGAGTATTATAAAAAGGCAAAAGATGCACGGAATCGTGTCGAAGAGTATAAAGACAAAAAAGCCGAGTGCGAAGCAATTAAGCAGGTGTTTGAACCATTAGCGGACATTTCGTGTCTTGATAGGATGGACTATTGTTATAACAGTCTCGTCGAAGCCATACAAGAGGAATCAACGGAAGACGAATATAAAGATTTTGCCAAACAGTTTCGTCTGTTGGAAGGATACAAGGACTCGGCGGAATTGGCCGACAAATGCGACAAACTGGCGAAAAAGATACGACATGAAAGACTGGTACAAGCGGAAAGGGAAAAAGAACGAGAAAAGAAAGCACGTTATGACAGCATGGTTCAGGAGAAAAACAACGCTTCATCCGAAGGAAGATTCAATCAACTCGCAACAGAATTCCGTGAAATGGGCAATTATGAAAACGCAGCCCAACTGGCAGACGAATGTGACAAACTGGCGAACGAGTGTGGCAAGCGTGAAAAGAAAACGTGTTATGACAATCTGGTTAAAGAAAAAGACAACGCTTCATCGGAAAAAAAATACAAACATATCGCGCAAAAATTCCGTGAAATGGGCAATTATGAAAACGCAGTCCAACTGGCAGACGAATGTGATAAGCTGGCGGTAAAGACACGCTATGACGCTCTGGTTCAGGAAAAACCCTACGCTTCATCCGAAGAAAAATACGAACAACTCGCGCAAAAATTCCGTGAAATGGGCGATTATGAAAACGCAGCCCAACTGGCAGACGAATGTGATAAGCAAATCCTTGTACTTGAAGAACAACGCGAGAAACAAGAACGCATACGTGAATCAAAAGAAAAGATTAAAAAAGCCTTTCCAACAATTGGTCTGTTATTGCAATTTGGTATGTTGTTCGTTTATTTATGTTTGCTGTGGGGTACAAATCTGATTTATTCCATAAAGGAGTCTGTATTTTGGAACATAATGCTTCCTGCCATGCTTTCTTTAGTGCTTGGGATCATAAACCTGTTGTTTCGTAAAGACACCAGGCCTAAATTTCTTAAATTACCATGGGGAACTGTACCATGGGGAACTGCCTTTCTTATTTTTGGGCTTGCAGTAACTACTATTACTGCAAATGTTTGGATGCGTGGCAGTGTTGCAGGGGGTGTTATTTCAGTTATTCTCGCGCTAATTCCCGTAACCATTGTATATTTTATGTGGGCAGATTCTTATTCTAGTATTGGTTCAAATATTGGCTTTACTTTACTTGCTGTTGTACTGACCGCTATAGCGGGCGGTATCATATCTTCTATATCAGATAATCCCTGTATATTTATATTCATAATGTTAGTAATTCCTGCAATACCCGGTATGATTATTATGCACAAAACGGAAGGTGCGAATTGGTAAGTGTTTTAGGCAGGGTAGTGCAATATGCCGCCCAAAAGTATGTATTTCTTATTGGAAAAATTTGGTTCCTTACGTTGAAGTTTTCAACGTCTTGAATACTGTCCGTTGGACAGAAAAAATTAACAGCCGGTGGGCTATAAACACTTATTTTTCAGGAGGAAAATTATGTCAGTGTGTCCCTATTATGATGAAAATTACAAACAATGCGCCTTTTTTCGTTCTTCATTACTGGATCAGGCTACAAAAGATTATCGTTGCTTGAGCGACAGTAATTGGAAGGCCTGCGCAAACTATACAAACAGAAGCTTTGACGAAAAAGTATCAAAAAAGTTACGTTCAAACCCTGAGTTATAACTTACAGCGTCCAGCGCCTAAATTCTTAGGCGCTGGACGATACCCTGGTATCACCGCCCCTGCATTTTCAGCGACAACAACAGCGGCAAATGGTCGCTGAGGCCGGAGCCGGTGCGCGGGTTATACGCAACCGGGAATCCTTTTGCGCTGACAAAGGGCGGGGTGTTGACCACTTTGCAGCTTTCAAAATCCCAGCCGGTTCCGTCAAATAACTGCGGCGAAAGCAAAAAATGGTCAATGGTTTCCCAGTCGTTTTTGTAGTAATAGGAGCCGTCCTGTAATTCCGCGGCCCAGGGCGAGTACAATGTTAAAACTCCGGCGGGAAAGTACCGTGTCTCAGGCGGCTTGGTCTTGCTTAAAACGATAAAATCCTTTTGCCGTTCGCCGATTATCGCGGCGGTATTGGGGTCATCACCGTCAAGTCCGTACAGGTTGGCAAATTCCGCCGCGCGGGGATCATCGGGGAGCAGGGCGCTGATGGCCGTTCCGTTGCGGCGGTAAAATTCATCGTAATTTTCGTTCAGGTCGCCCATGATGATAACCGGAAGATCAGGATCGGTTTCCTTTAATTCCCTTAACCGGCGAAGAATGATCCGCGCCGAGGCCCTGCGGGTTCTTTCGGTAGCCTCTTCGCTGCCAAGTTTTGACTTCCAGTGGCAGACAAACAGCGCCAGCGATGAACCGCCCGCGCCGGTTTCGTCTCCTGAAGCATCGGCGGCGGTATTGATCCGTACCTCCAGCATGGGCCGGGGCGCGATGTCACCGTCAACATTAACCGAATGAGACCTTGCCCCGATCAGCGGGTAGCGGCTTAACAAGCCGACGCCCAAAGACATTCCCGGAATATGGGCAAAGTGAGTCCAGCCGTAACCCTGCGCCGAAAGCGCCGCGGCAAGGTCGGCGGTAACAACCGCGGACTCAATTTCCTGCAGGGCGATAATATCCGGTTTCCGCTCCATTCCGCCGATGGCCCCGGCAATAATATTCAGCCGCCCCCGGTATTTCTCCGCGGTCCAGCCCGCCGATTCCCGGTAGTCCTCGTATTCGATTCCCTCATCAACCCCGTCAAAAAGCGCCATCACATTCCATGTCATAATCGCAATGGAATCGCTTTTTTCAGAGGCCCTTTCTTCCGTGCCGGGAGTATTACACCCGGCACATCCGGCGGCCAAAGCCAGCAACACTACCGCGCATATCAATCCATGCACGGAGTTTTGATACACATAGTTTCTTTTCATATCAATCTCCATATCATATATAGGGATCAAATGTGCGTTTTGCTTGATTGTTTGAAAAAAAATTTTACTGAAAACGTAAAAAAAAGGATTATATGTACACCGGGGGATAAATCACTCTTCGGCGATAAAAACCGCCTCCCCTCCGGGAATATTGACCGATTTAAGAATCAATTTGAGCGGTTCATTAGGCGCAATCTCTTTCCGCAGGGGAACCTGGGTTTCCAGGGCAAGGGCGGGAATCATCACCGCCCAGCGGTTTCCCTTTTTCTCCAGGGCAAGAGCGTCCCATACCGAATCCTTTTTATCCGCAAGGTACGCCATGATCCAGTGATTACGGGAAGCCCGTTCAGCATGGGTAACGGCTATCGCGGCCGCTTCTCCGGCGGCAATCCGGGCCGACACTTCATCGGCGGAAAGAACCGCGCCGCCCCGTAAAAACCGGCGAATTTGGATATGGCTCAAAAGATCTGTGTAGCGGCGCAGGGGGCTGGTTACCTGGGTATAGGTATCCAGGCCCAGACCCCCATGCCGTCCCGGTTTTACCGAAAGCAGCCGGGGCCGCATACAGCGGCGAAGCTGATACGAGCCCGCCATACCGGGAAAAATTTCACCGGGCATTTCGGCAACTTCCTGCATAATATAGGGAAAGGGCACATTTCGCTGCAATGCCCACAAACCGGCGCCCTCGCCGGCAAGCAGCATACATTCCCGTACCATAAGCGCTGAACGGTACGGCACAATAGGCTCAATGCTTACCTGCCCCTGATTCAAACCAAGGTGAATCTCCGGCAGCTCTATGTTTATCGCTCCCGCCGCACAGCGGCGGTTAAAATTCCGTTCCGCCATCGCGTATAGTTCACCTAACATGGCGGCTTCCGCGCCGCCGGGATTTGCCATAAGGGTATCCGCTTCTTTATAGGTCAGGCGCGATACTTTTACCTTTGACGGAAAAATTTCCGTGTCCTCAATTTCACCGCTGTTGTTAAGCGTCATTTTGAAAGTAAGGGCCGGTGATGTCTGCGCAAGGCCCAGCGCAAACAGGGGCAATGCTTCCTCGGCGAGCATACGAAAACTGCCTTCGGGGACATACAGCGTCGCCCCGCGTCCACAGGCTTCTTTTTCAGGCGGGCTGTCAAATGCTATGGAAGCCGCCGGATCGGCTACATGAACGTACAGCGCCTGTTTGCCGTTTTCAGTTTCAAGGGAAACCGCGTCATCGGGGTCATGGCTCCAGGGGCTGTCAATGGCAAAAGCGGCCAGATGGCAAAGGTCGCGGCGGTCTTCATCGGGCGGCGGATCGGGAATATACTTTACCGGCAGCAGGGAAACGCCGAAGCGGCCGGGGTGGGGATTTATCTGTTCAGTCCAGAAACCGCTTTCCAAAAGCAGGGCATGGGCTTCCTCCGGCGTTTCACTCCGGCCAATATCCTTCATGGTGCGGCTCTTGATTGACTTCCCGCAGGCCAGCGCCTCAACATCCTGTATAAAACGCCGGTCATCTGACGCTGAATCGGATGAAAGATACGGCTGTCGTTTCCGCAGCCGTTCCAGAAAAAGTTCCCGCTCTCCGCTTGCCTTACATTTTTCCGCGCGCTTTTTTTCATCCGCCTCAACCTGTTCCTGCTGCCGGGGATAAATGGCGCCGATTGTCCCCGTAAAATAAAGGCCGTCCAGCAGCAGGCAAAAGGCGGCCCAGGCGGAAGCGGAGCTGTACTCGCCGAAGGCAATCTCCGCAAATTCTTTCAGTGAAAGCGGTTTTTCTTCTGTCAATAAAAGTTCCCATGTTTCCCGCACGGCGCCGTCAGATGGCGCCGCGCCTTCAATAATTCCGTTAAAATTATTAACCGGGCCGGGATGGATTATTTCTATATCCTTTTCCCTCACCTTTATCGAAGCGCCGTCGGAAAGGGCAATAATTATTTTATCCTGAGTTTTTTCCTTTACCAGCGCGGGTTTATTTTTGTATACAACCAGTGCTTTATCAAGCGGTGCGTTTTCGTTAGCCATGAGAAGTCATTATTGCATATACCGGTATTTTTTGATACTGTACGATATATGGTAGTAATGAAATTTGGCGGAAGTTCTGTTGCGGATGCTCAGCGGATACGTCATGTTGTTGAAATTGTAAAGACACAGTTGGAACGGAAGCCGGTTCTGGTGCTTTCCGCAATGGGTGATACAACCGATTATCTGCTTGAAGCGGGCAATGACGCGCTGCAAAAAGGTAAGGTATCAGTCGGGCGGATTGAAAAACATCATTTTGATACCATAAAGAAACTCAAACTGCCGGGTAAGACCCAAAAAGAAATCACGGCGCTGCTGGAAGAACTTAAACAACTGCTTTCCGGCATTTCTTTAATCCGGGAAATGACCCCCCGGACCAAAGATTTTCTGGTATCGTTTGGCGAGCGGCTTTCAGTGCGGATAGCCGCCGCCTGCTTTAATGCCCAGAAAATTCCGGCCGCGGCCTGCGATGCCTGGGACATAGGTTTTATCTCTGACTCCAACTTTACATCCGCCGAACTGGTTAAAGAAAGCTGGGAGTATATTCCCCAAAAGATACTCCCCTTGCTGCACACCGGCGTAGTGCCCATTGTGACGGGCTTTATCGCCAAAGATCTTAACGGCAATATTACTACTTTGGGACGGGGCGGTTCCGACCTTTCCGCGACGATGATTGCCGCCGCCTGCAAAGCGGAGGAGGCGCAGGTCTGGAAGGATGTTGACGGCATCCTCACCGCCGATCCCCGCGTAGTCGCCGGCGCACGGCCTGTTGAATCCGTAACCTACGAAGAAGCGGCGGAGCTCGCGTATTTTGGCGCGCAGATTCTGCACCCCAGGGCCATGCAGCCCTGCATCAAAACCGAAACCCCGGTTCTGGTAAAAAATTCGTATAACATCGCCGCTCCCGGCACGCGGATCATTGCCGCGCTGGATAAAAAAAGCGTCCCGGTACGGGCCATCACCTTCCGCCGGAATGTAACGCTCGTGGACATTGTTTCAACCCGTATGCTGGGGCAGTATGGTTTTCTTGCTGAAGTTTTTTCCAGTTTTGCCCGGCATCAGATTTCAGTCGATATGGTAGCCACCAGCGAAGTTTCAGTATCGCTTACCCTTGACGCGGCGCATGACATTGCCGCCCTTAAAAAGGATATTACCCACATTGCCAGTGTCGATATTAAAACCGGCAAGGCCATAATTACCATTGTCGGCAATATCAGGCATTCTTCGGAAGTTCTCGCCGCGGCTTTCAAAACCTGCCAGCTTATCGGCGTACCGGTGCAGATGATTTCCCAGGGGGCAAGCAAGGTAAATATCAGCTTTATTGTTAATGATTCCGAAGCGGTGGAAGTGGTCAAGGCGCTGCACCATGATTTCTTTGCGGATCATAAAGATCAAAAAGGTCAAAAATGAAGATCGCCATTATTGGTTACGGAAAAATGGGAAAGATGGTTGAACGGACAGCCCTGGATCAGGGACATACCGTTACCGCCCTTGTAGACCCCCTTTTGCAGGAAGCGAATCCGCCGTCCGGCGCGAAAATATTTCAGGAAATCGCCGCGGCGGGAGACCTCCGCGGGGCTGAAGCCGCGATAGAATTTACCCAGCCCGGTACAGCGCTTGCCAATATCAAGGCTCTGGCGGACAAGAAAATCCCCTCGGTCATCGGCACGACGGGCTGGTATAACCAGCTTGACGAGGCCCGGCAGGCGGTAGAGCGGGCGGGCGCGGCGCTTATATGGGCTTCCAATTTTTCTCTGGGCGTTAATATTTTTTACCGTATTGCCTGGCATGCCGCGCAGCTTGCCGATTCTTTTCCCGAATACGATGTAGGCGGCTTTGAATCTCATCACAATAAAAAACTGGACAGCCCGTCGGGAACAGCGAAGACTTTAGTTGAAGGGGTGCTCGCCCGAATCAAACGGAAAGACACAGCCGTATGGGAAACCCTTGACCGCCGTCCGCAGCCCAATGAACTGCATTTTCCCAGCCTGCGCCTCGGTTCCATACCCGGCCAGCACAGCCTGGTATTCGACTCCCCGGCGGACACGATTGAAATTACCCACACGGCCCGCAGCCGCGAGGGTTTTGCCTCCGGAGCCGTCCGCGCCGCCCAATGGCTGTTAGGTGATAATCGCACAGGCGTTTTTACCATTGACGATATGCTGAAAGATATATTGGGTATTTAATACATATCTTGACATTCCGGCACATTCCACAGCAGAGTTACTGTATCACATGATTCCTTCCGGTTTAATTTTATTGCACAAACAGCCCGGCATAACCTCATTTGATTCGTTACGCGATATAAAACGCGCTCTGGGCACCGGCAAGGCGGGCCACACCGGCACCCTGGACAAATTTGCCGAGGGGCTTTTGCTGGTGCTGATCGGCAGGGCGCTGAAACTCAGCCAATGGTTTACCCATTGCGATAAACAATACGAAGGCACGATCCGCTTTGGAACCGAAACCGACACCCTTGATCCGGAAGGCGCGGTCATTGCCAGCGCCCCCCTGCCCTCCCGCGACGCGGTTGAACAGGCCCTTTCTCAATTTTGCGGAAAAATTGAACAGGCCCCTCCGGCCTATTCGGCGATTCATATTGACGGGGAACGGGCTTCGGCGCTTGCCCGCCGGGGCGAGGCTCCCGAAATGCGCAAGCGGCCGGTGGAAATTTACCGTCTGGAACTCCTTTCCTGGGAGCCGCCCCACGCGAAAATTTTCGTCCATTGTTCCGGCGGCACCTACATTCGTTCGCTGGCGCGGGATATAGCTTTGGCAGCCGGAAGCCGCGCGTATTTGACGGCTTTGCTGCGCACTCAGGTCGCGGGTTTTAAGCTGGAAAACGCTGTTAAATTAGGGACTGGGGACTGGGGAATTAGGCCTATTGATAAAACTGTTTTCAAAAGTCTTGGGATTCCTTGCTTTGATGTAAGCGCATTGGACGCACAGAAGATCCTTCAGGGCAAGCCGTTGGCAAGTATATTGAAAAATGTTTCCTCAGTGCTTCCGGAAGGGGACAATACAGTCGCGGCGCTCTTTTCGGAAGATAAATTAATCGCTGTAATTGAGAAAAGAAGCGGCGATTCTAACCGCTATCAATGGAGTTATGGCTATGTCTATGCAGGTAATTAACTGGGATCAATATATTTCCCCATTCCCTAGTCCCCAGTCCCCGATCCCGCCTAATCCCCTCGCTGTTACCATCGGGGTTTTTGACGGCGTCCATAAGGGCCACCAGTCCCTGATTCAACGGATATGCGCCAGTCCCTACACCCCTGCCGTGGTAACATTTAAAGAGAATCCCTTATGTACCCTCAGACCGGACGCGTTTGCCGGGGATATTGTAAATTTGGAGCAAAAACTCTCGTTTTTGGAGGCTTTAGGCGTCCAACTGACCGTGCTGATTGACTTTTCTCCAAAATTCAGTAAAATAAGCGGCAGGGATTTTATCGATCTGCTGTTGAATAATCAGACGGTAAAACTGATTGCCCTGGGGCGGAATTTCCGCTGCGGGTATCAGTTGGATACCGGAGCGGAGGAAATTCGAAACCTTGCCGGGGCGCGGGGAGTAGAAGTCTGGGTTGCGCCGCCTGTTATGGATGAGGGGCAGCCGGTCAGTTCCAGCCGTATCAGGCAGGCTTTGGCCGCCGGACGGCGGGCGGAGGCGGAGAGGCTTTTGGGCCGGCCTTTGGAATCGATTGGAATCGATAAACCCTGATAACATTGTTCCCAATAGGAGATAAAATATGGCTTTAGCAAAAGAAAGTGTGGTATCTATCATTGCCAAATTCGGCAAGAACGAAAAAGATACCGGCGCATCGGAAGTTCAAGTTGCCCTGCTGACTGAGCGGATAAATCAGTTGACAGGCCACTGCAAACAATTCAAGAAAGACAAGTCCGGTCAACGAGGTTTATTGATTCTCGTTGGCAAACGGCGGCGATTGCTGAAATACATTCAGCACACCAACCTCGAAGGATACCGTAAATTGATCAAGGAACTGGGCCTACGTAAATAATGATGCAAAAAGTAACACTCCAAATTGCCGGCAAAGACCTTGTTCTTGAGACCGGTAGAATAGCGAAACAGGCGAACGGATCAGTATTCGCCCAGTACGGCGGAACGGCGGTTATTGC
>Ga0268262_10006976_pt1 | contig 10669 bp, 12 predicted proteins | sample TergutNc150P3_FD_190354 | JGI IMG/M metagenome (GOLD analysis project Ga0268262, IMG submission 190354) | Nasutitermes corniger P3 segment gut microbial community from laboratory colony in Florida, USA - Nc150 P3 (SPAdes) (version 2) | ecosystem: Host-associated > Arthropoda: Insects >...
TTTGAGCATGGCTGGAACGCTTTTAGTTGGGTTTGCGATGGGTATTACTTTATCTATTGACAAAATGCTTTTGATTCTCGTACTCTCTCCGTTGATGTGCCTCTCCAGCGGTGCATTGGCTATGATTGTCATTGGGCTTATCAAAAGCAGAAAAGCTGCGAGTCTTGCTATGATGCTTATCACTATGCCACAGATGTTCCTTTCTGGTGCTATTATCCCAATCAACAATTCCTCAGGTGTTCTGCTGGTTTTGAATCGCATTATGCCTATGACATATTGCCTTGATTTAGTACGTGCGGTGATTTACAGAGGCAGTTCGGAATACGGCAATGTGGTGATGTTCAACCCATTTGTGAATTGTGCGGCAATAGTGGCTTTGACTGTGGTTTGCCTTATAGTTGGAACATTCTTTTTTGCGCAGAGCGAGAAGAATAGGTAGCTAGGGGGAAGTTTCCCCCTCGCTTCAACCGCCCGCAAACTTAATGCTGGGCAGGCTGACCCTGCCCCAACAAGTGGGCGTTTTCCGCTACCCCCTACTTGCCCTGACAAATTCTGCAACAAGCCCAAATACAATCGCCAATACTTTGCTTGGAATACCAATGCCTAATTTGTAACATTGTTTAGTGTTATTACTTCATTTGGCTGTGTACGTAGTTTATTCTAAAATTAACTATCTTTTAAGCTGGAATATGACTAATTTGTAAAGCCATTGACGGAGTATTATATGAATAAACTTGATTTTATTGAAAAACGTAAAATAAGTCAACTTTTGAATGATGGTGGTTACGTTCTTGATTTTACAAATGCAACCTACCAGCAATTCATAGTTGAAAAGACGAGTAGTGATTTATATGAAAAATATGGAATGTCCAAAGGAAAGAATCTTGAAGCCATTGTATCAAACGAAAGTGACACCACCGTAGGTAAATTATTACTTGAGTTACTACGTTATATGCAAACTTTCGGTTTTGTAAATGATAATAATCGTGTACTTTTTAATGAATGTGTAGAAATTGGAAATAAGCTTATAGGTAGAAAGAATATCCAACCTATTTCAGAAACAATAAAAACAGAAATTCCTAAACCATCATTTGATTTTTCAAAACATCTTTCAGAATTAACTTCGCTAAGTTCTTCCGAAGATACACCACAGGCAAGAGGTTACGCATTTGAGAAATACTTAAATGCACTTTTTACTGCTAATGGACTTGAGCCTCGCAGTGCGTTTAGGATAACGGGGGAACAAATTGACGGTAGTTTTGTATTGAAAGATGAAGTTTATCTATTAGAAGCAAAATGGACATCAAAAAAAATTGATAAGGCTGATTTGGTAATTTTCAAAGACAAAGTTTCTACTAAGTCACCATTTACAAGAGGTCTATTTATTAGTTACTCTGGCTATACTGACGAAGCACTTCATACATTTTCAAAAGGGACCCAGATTAATATTATCCTTATGACAGTTCAGGAACTTGCGATTTCTATGGAACGTAGGATGCCGCTAGTCGAAGCTATTTGGAAAAAGTTTAGGGCATTAGCTGAAGAAGGCAATTTTAATAAAACTGTGTTTGAGATGTGAAGTGGTTAGTTATGATATTTCTATATTTTCTTTATGACAAAAACACGTTTATGGTCCGTATCCACAACTATTCGCTCGCCAGAGCGTATAAGGGCATTTCTATTAGTTTTAAAAGAACTGGAGCAAGAAACTTGGAATGAGAAAACACAGAAAAAACTCCAAATATTGTTAATCCAGAGAAAAATTTATGGTTTTGGTGAACCGCAGTTTGAAAATACCTTGTCTGCAAGACAAAAATCGTGGTTGCATAACGAGAATATGACATATAAGCAAGCAGAGGATATTTTAGATTCAAAAGATTATGTTGGCGGCGGAGAAATGAGAGGAAGGCAATCTTTTAATCCGCTTGAAAAAATGGGTTTGGCTTTTATTGATAACAACAAAAAAATTAGAATTACTGATTTTGGAGAATTATTTCTTTCGGAAAATTATGATTTAGGCGATATATTTTTCAGAAGCTTGTTAAAGTGGCAATATCCAAATCCAGATTTAAATAAATATTTGGAAAAAGATGGCTACAACATCAAGCCTTTGGTTGCCACGCTTCATTTAATTAAAAAAATAAATAAAATTTGCATTAGAGAAAACTTAAAAGAAAAGGGTGTTTCTAGAACGGAATTTGCCATATTCTTTACAACGCTTTCAAACTATAAAAATATAGATGACGTGGCAGAAAAAATTCTTTCTTTTAGATTAAAGTATGAAACTGGAATCAGCAAAGCAGAAAAAGCAGATTTTGCAGAAAATTATTTCAATAAATATTATCCAAATTTCGATTCTTGGAAAAATGCAAAAGAATATACAGACAATATAATTAGGTATTTTAGATTAACGAGATATTTTTATTTAAGAGGAAACGATTTTTATATAGATTTAGAGCCTCGCAGACAGATAGAAATTGATTCTATTCTGGAACAAGATAATGGTTCTGCAAGAAAATTTAATTCCAAAGAAGATTATGTAGAATATTTAGGAAATATAAAATCGCAGAAAATGCCTTGGGAAACAGAAGCCAAACAAAAGGAGATAATGAGGCTATTGCAAAAAGACATAAAAGAAACAGAGCAAATTTTACAAAGCAAGAAAATAAAATTACCATTCTATGAATCAAATAATGATATCGAAGATTTGCGAGCATACAAAAGAAAATTATTGGATTTAAATACACATTATGAACTTCAAGAATTGAACAATATAGAAGATTGTGTGAAAAATTTGCAAAACATTTTTAAATTAGCAGATAAAAAACCAGTTGAATTAGAAAGATTAATAACCAATGGATTACACGCATTAAATGATGCTTTAGAAATAAAACCAAATTATCCCGTTGGCGATGACAATTTGCCAATTTATACCGCTCCGGCAAACAAACCAGATATAGAATGTTTTTACAAAACATTTAATTCAATTTGTGAAGTTACTCTTTTGAGCAATCGTTCTCAGTGGTTCAATGAAGGACAACCAGTTATGAGACATTTTAGAGATTTTGAAATAAAAAGCAACAGTGAATCAAATTATTGTCTATTTATAGCTCCAAAAATCCACAGAGACACAGGAAATACTTTTTGGATTTCTGCGAAATATGAATACGAGGGTAAAAAACAAAAAATTATTCCGCTAACTATTTCTCAATTTGTTGAGATTTTACAATTTTTTTTGAAAATAAAAAGACAAAATAAGGATTATACTTTTTCTCACAAAAAGATATTAGAACTATTTGATGCCGTTATTGAAATTACCGAAACAGTTAAAAAATCTGATGATTGGCTTACACAAATTCCAATTACAATAAAAAAATGGGAGGAAACAATCGATGCCTGATTGTTTAGGAAAAATTTTTCACGGAAATTGCATAGAAATTTTGGAAAATGATATTGCGGAAAAATCCATAAATTTGATTTTTGCAGACCCACCATATAATTTATCGGGAAATGCTTTGAATTTAACAAACAATACGACTGGCGGAGCATATTATAAAATTAATGAAAATTGGGATATGTTTAATTATGAAGATTATATAGATTTCACCAAAAATTGGATAAAATCTTGCAAAAAAGTTTTGATAGAAAATGGAAGTCTTTACGTTTCCTGTAATCAGCACAATATTGGAGAAATTTTAACAATAGGGAAAAAAAGTGGGTTCAAATTAAACAACATAATAACGTGGTATAAAATAAATGCGATGCCAAATATTACAAAACGTACATTTACGCACTCTACCGAATTTGTATGTTGGTTCGTTAAAGGTAAAAATTGGATTTTTAATTACAACGATGTGAAAGAATTTAATCCGCATAAAACAAAAGATGGCTCAAATAAACAAATGCGAGATTTTTTGGATTTTATAGAGCTTCCTATTGTACAAGGAAAAGAAAGAATAAAAGGAAAAGACGGCAGAGCGGCACATCCTACACAAAAACCAGAGAAATTATTAGAATTAATCATTAAAGCATCTTCAAATGAAAATGACATTGTGCTAGACCCATTTTTTGGCAGCGGAACAACTGGCGCAGTTGCTGAAAAATTGAAAAGAAAATGGATTGGAATAGAGAAAAATGAAAAATATATAGGTGTTGCTGAAAAAAGGGTGAGATGGAAAATAGCATAACGTTAAAGTATGGTAATTTTCTTGAACTTGTAAAAAAAGTTCAAGATAGTTCTGTGGATATGATATTTGCAGATCCGCCTTACAATTTGTCTGGTGAAAATTTTTTGACTGTAAAAAATGGAAAACCAGCAACTTGCAACAAAGGAGAATGGGATATAGTGAAGGATATACACGGGTTTAATAGAAAATGGCTTTCAGAATGTAAAAGAATTTTAAGTGGCACTGGGACAATTTGGATTTCTGGAACCTTGCATAACCACCCAAGTATTGGTTTTTTATTAAAAGAACTTGGTTTTTGGATTATAAACGATATTATTTGGTATAAACGAAATGCAACTCCTCTTTTGTCAAGAAACAGACTTGCTCCTTCTACGGAATTAATTTGGCTTGCAAGCAAAACAAAAAAATATTTTTTCAATTATGATAAAGCAAAAGAGATAAACGGTGGAAAACAAATGAAAAATCTTTGGGAAATTCCTGCTGCTAGGCATTTAACTACGCATCCAGCAGAAAAGCCAGAAACTCTTTTAGAAAGAATTCTTCTTTTAGGATGCAAAAAAAAGGCAACCGTATTAGACCCATTTATGGGCAGTGGAACAACAGGGGCAGTAGCCAAAAAATTGGATAGGAATTTTATAGGTTTTGAAATTTGTAAAGAGTATTTTGACATTGCTAAAAAAAGGATAGGCTCTAATTGTGGTAGGAAAATATAAAAATAACTTGTTAGATGTTGGCTATAATTTTCTATATCATAAATGAGGACTTTTTATAGCTTATGTATCAACAGCACAAACAGAGTATTTGGCAGATGAATACTAAAAAAATGTAAAATTTGAGAACGGAGAAAAATAAAATGGTAGCAAAAAATTGGATGCGTAATCTATGTATGGTTGAATTTTTAGAGTTTTGGGAACCGTTGCATAACCTTGATTTTAATTACATCGAATTCGATGTAATTGATAAAAAACTCAAAGATAAACAAGAAAGGATATAAATTATGATAGATAAACTCATAAATTTTTCAAATAAGTCATTCAAAAATTATACAAATCCTAATGATTTGTTGTTTCGCAAAAAGAATATTATCTTCGGATATAATGGAAAAGGTAAAAGTACTCTTTGCATTGGGTTGAAAGATAATTTAAAAAGTGATATTAATCTCCGTTTCTTCAATAGAGAATATATCAATAAATCATTATTACTTGAGGACAGTAATGGGAAAATCAAGGGTGTAGAAGCAAATTTCGGAGAAAAAAACGTTGAGGTAGAAAGCGAAATTAAGAAATTAAAAGAGGATATTATTTCTGATACAGATATAAATAATTTAAAATCTGAACTTGAAAAAATCAAAAAAGAAACAAGAAAAGAAATTGATTCAATTCACGATAGAAAAAAAGGTGAAACAAATATTCAGAAAAAATCAAGTTCTGAAGCAATAGAAAAAGTTATTGAACATTACAATAGAGACTATACAGAAGCTAAGAAAATGGAGAAAGATGATGATAAATTGGCAAAAATAAGCGGAGACGATACAATTGAAAAGCAGATAAAACAACTAGAGAGCCTTAATCAATTATCATTTTCTGAAATTTCAAGTTCTTATATTGATGGAATAAAAAATATTTTCAAGGAAAAATATGGAGAAGATATTGAAATTCCGAGATATGAGATTATCAAATGGATTGATGAAGGCATAAAAATTCATCAAGAAAACGATAATTGTAAATTTTGTGGTGGTAAGTTAGATTATCTAAACGTTAAAACAAAATTAGAAGAATATAAGGAAAATAAAAAACATAAAGCCATTGAAGAAATTAAAACATTTGAAAAACTATTGCAAACATATCTAAAAGATATCGAGACGATAAAAAATAATTTCAAAACCTATATTGTAATTGTTGGAAATACCATTGAAAAAGATTTTCAAGGAATTGTTGATTACAAAAGTGATATAGATACATTAATTCTTTTCGTACAAAATAAGATTGAAAAAAATAGAAAATAATGTAAATTTTGATTTTGAAAAATTAAAATCCATATCGGATGCTATAAAAATTTCAATATCTGCTATTAGAACTGAAAAAGATAAACAATTAATAGAATTGCGAAAGAGACAAAATAGTTTAGAAACTTTGGTGAAAGGTTCAATAGGATTAGAAATTATAAATTCGCAAAGTATCAAGAATAAACGTCAGGAAATAGTGATTAAGGAGAATGACTTAAAAATAAAGGAAGACGCTAATAAAACAAAACTGCAAGAAATTCAAAATTTGGAACAGCAGAAAAGTTCCACAATAGATTTTGCAAATTTTGTTTCTCAGATTTTGAATGATATAAATATCTCCTTGAAAATTGAAGTTGATATTGATAATCGCAATTATATTATTAAAAGCTTATATGAAGATATTCCATTGACATTAAGTGATATTAGTGAAGGTGAAAAAAATCTTTTGGCTTTGCTGTTTTTCTACTATGAGCTTTTTAATGACAGCAAACAACAGAATATAAAAACAGAAATAGAATTAATTATTGTTGATGATCCAATTTCTAGTATGGATGATTCTAATAAATTTTATATTTTAGAATTAATGAAAAATCTTCTAAATTTACGTGATCAACAAATATTTATTCTGACTCATAGCTGGGATGATTTTTGTAATCTAACTTATGGAAAAAAGGCTTGGGAAAAAGATTCAAAATATGCAACTTTTGAAGTAAGAAAAAATGATGGACAAAGTGAATTAGTTAAGTTAAATAATATTGAAAAACCATACAAGCATTTATTTAAAGAAATATATAATTTTTCAAAGAAAAAAATAACCGAAGATACAACTGATTGTGAAATATATCATTACCCAAATATAATGAGAAGAATTTTTGAAGAATGGTATAGTTTTAAAATTGGAAAAGACTTGAATTTGACAAGTGATCAACAAGAACGCTTAGTAAATGATTTTAAACTCTTTGAAGATAAGAAAAAAATGAAACTTGGAGTATTGTTGAAAGTCTGCAACATTTTGTCTCATTCCATCACTAATTCAATAAATTCACAAGAAATATTCCAATCTGCAAAATTTTTGATGAATCTGATTAAAGAGAATGATAAGTTACACTTTGATAATATGAAACAATAAATATATTTCCAATGAATAGAACCAGCTAACTATATTTTACCTTGTAATCGGCATATTTTTTCCCAAAAAGCGAAAAGAATAAGTGAGAGGCATTGTCTCTACAATGTGGATACAATTGTAGTTGGAGTCATATTCTTTAGGATAATCTTTTTCTTTTACAAACATACCCACGCACAAATTTATCTTTAAGAAGAACCCGCCCCAGCAAGCAAAACGGCAAATTTACCACTTCACTGGATTGGAATTATTATGCACAAAAGCTGGGCAATTAGCAGAAAGCGATGGCTTATACGTTTTTGCAAGAGATTTAATAATAGAAGCACGGAAAAAAGTTCATCAAACAGCGAATTTTACTATGATAGAGACCTACTGGCAAATAGGTAAAAAATATTTACGCACTGCGTAAAGCAAACAGAGGGCGTAATCATACGCCCCTACGGATTTACACGCATACGCATTTTTCTATCTTTACAATAAAGACGAGGATATTTTATGGTGGAAACCCTGATAAAAGCAAATGAAGTAAATATTTCAAAAATGAATAGGAGGTAAAAATGGGTTACATAAAAGAGCCAGCCGGAGTTGATTTCATTATTAAAAGCACCCCTTTGACGGACAAAGATAGGCGTGAAATAAATGCTTTTATAAAAACAAGCAAAGCTAAACGAAAATCCGTTAATGCTTTATAGCAACCAATAGGACACAGGGGCGTAATCATACGCCCTAAATGCAAAAATTCAATAGCAAATATCACCTCGTCATATAATCCTCCTGTCTCTATTACAGGTCCTCCTCCGATATTAGGTGTCATAGATCTGAGTAACGGCACTTCCATAGAAAGCACTGCAAATATTACCAATACCGCAGGTACAATAGCAATTGATAACAGATCAACTGGCTCAGTTACCATAAAAGGCGGAACTATCTCAGCCAAAGGTCCAACGATCAATGGTGGAACAGGAACGCTAACTATAAATAGTGGCGAAATTTTGTCGCAAAATGGCAGGGCAGTAAATAAAACCGATAAAATTATTTTAAATGGCGGACTTTTGTTTAGCTACGGCTACGTTAATAATGTATCAGATATTATAAACGGCACATACACCACGCCAGGCAACCCTGTAATACTTGGGTGGAATAAAGAAGCAGGACACACCACCTACACAGCAGGCACAAGCGATGATATTGTGATATTCCCAGCTACGGCGACAGCAGTATGGTCAAATAGAAACGGCTATACGCGTATTGATTATGCCAACGGTGCAAATACTGGTTTTAAAGTGATTGATGGAGTAACGGTGGTAAATCCATCTAGCAGTTCCGCACAAGCACCATCGTCTTCTTCTTTCCGTTCTTCTTCATCTTCTTCTATTGTCGGCAGTTCTTCAAGCAGAACCACATCATCATCTTCCACTCTCGGCAGCTCGTCAAGTAATGGTGACCCAACTCCAATTCGCTTAATAAACAACACCATAGTGCTTGAAAATTTGCAAGCAGGAACAAAAATAGAAGTGTACAATTTGCAAGGCAAACGCATATATTCAACCACTAGCCACTCCCCACTAGCCACTAACCATCTAAAAATAGAGGTTCAGACAAAAGGAGTATATATCATTAAACAAACCTCTCCGGCAAATACACATTCTCAATATTTTCGTCTATCACTGCCTTAAAAAGAGGTGCCACATCTTTTGGAGTGAAGCCCGCTATTCCGCATCCTAATTCCGTGACGAGAAATTTCAATTCGGGATGCGCTTTTGCAAAAATCAGAAATTCGTCAATATAAGGTTTCATCTCTTCTACTGATTTAAACATCGTTGGAATGGCATAAGTTTTTCCCTGCAAGCCAACTCCCTGCCCCCAAACCGCTCCCCATTCCATAGCAAGTTCGGCTGCGCCTCCGCCGTGAAAGCCAGCGAGGTTGCTGCCAAAAACGAAAATTTCATTTTCGCCTAGAGATTTAATCCATTTTGGAGAGATGTTTGGCATTTGTTGGCCTCCTTTACTTCTTTACTAATTGTTCCAAGATTCTTACGTTGTAGGCTGCATAAGGAATTGCCTGTTCGTTTACAACAGCCGTGTTTTTGCTTACTAGGTTTTCGGATTGCGGATAATAATCTTTTAAAAATTTTTGCCAAACTGCTAATGGCAAGCCTTGTTCTATCAAGTCAGTTAATCTAGCTTGGTAGTTTTTTAATGCGTTTTGCACTTCTGCTTCAAAGTTTTGAAGACACGTTATGAGTTCTTTTAGTTTTTCTATTTGTAGCTGATGATGTTGGTTCACTGGCATTTTGGCTCCTTGGGTTATTGTTTGGAAATTAGAAAAAAAATTCTATATTCTATACAAATGAACAAAATCCACATACTCCTTTTATTCAGCCTTCTACTAACCAGCTGCGCAACAAAGCGATTCAACATCAACACAGTGGATTTTTCCTATGAATACGCAGAGCAAAACATATTACCGCTGAGATACCACGATAGAAGTACTTTAAACCTTGAAACCGCAAATAAAATTATAAAGAACATTGCAGCAAAAGATAGCAATGTTTGGGGTTATTATTATGTTCAGCACGATTTTGATAGAACCGAAAGGAAATTATTTGATATTATAACTATTGACTATGTGACATTAATATTGCATGTTGTTGGAGTTCCAGAAGCAAGAGTGCATTATAATTTGAAGGCCCGTGTTTATTTATTTGATTCTTATGGGAATATAGTTGAAATTTATGAAAAAACTGGTTATGTTTTGCAATATAGGGGTTTGTATTATGGCTATAGCCATCCTATAGAGAATATGTCTAAAGAGTATAAAAGAATGTTTAAGGAAATTATAAATGATATAAGCGCAAATAGAGAGAGAACAAATCATTTATTATCACTTTCCGGTGCTTTGGAAGAAGACAACACAACAGAGACATATACTAAAATTTATATGATAATAAAGTAAATCCTTTTTTCCTTTCAAAATAAACACTCCCCAAACGAAATCTAAAAGAATCTTTTTTTTGCAATTTCTCGTATAATTTTTTGTCTTCATTTGTCTCTTCCCAAGTTATGCCCTTGCTCCCAAGCCATAACCTAAAGAGTTCGCCATAACCCTGCATAGCAGGCAAATAGAAATACCTTAAAGTAACGGACTTGGCGGTGCGTTCTGTTAAAAAAGGATTAAAATAGGAATCTAAAATTTTAATCACTTGTGGGTAAATTTTTTGAGAAAGCTCTGCTATATGTGCTAGGCTGTTTATTGTGCCTTTGCACTCTTCTTCAATTTTTGGCAAAATTTGCAAGCGAACTTTATTTCTGAAATGGTTGGTGCTTTTGTTGGTGCTATCCTCTATCCAT
>Ga0268262_10006977_pt1 | contig 10668 bp, 9 predicted proteins | sample TergutNc150P3_FD_190354 | JGI IMG/M metagenome (GOLD analysis project Ga0268262, IMG submission 190354) | Nasutitermes corniger P3 segment gut microbial community from laboratory colony in Florida, USA - Nc150 P3 (SPAdes) (version 2) | ecosystem: Host-associated > Arthropoda: Insects > Digestive...
TCCAGCCTTCCAACAGCTTCGCTCTTTCTTCCCTGCTGTAACTCATAACTACCTCCGTAATTTGGTTTTTTCGGAAGTTTATAGCTTATTTAACTGGGGGAGAAGAAGCGGTTCTTTTGACGGTTACCCCGTTTTTATCAGCTCTACGGTGATTATTCGGGTTCTCCCGCCGAGCGAGACGCGGTTGTCAGGATCGTAATACAGAAAAGTATGCGCGAAATTTTCATCGGGAAAGAATTTCATTTTTGCCAGAATGGCGATTTGATAGGTTTCCTTCAAATCATTATAAGTTTTGTCTTCACCGTGAATATCCTGCCCGACAAATAACTTTGCCGCGTGGTACTCAAGACGAACCGGTTCATGCGCTTTGGGGTTAAAAGACATTTCTACGTTTATGGGTTCTCCTTTTCCGGTTTTGCAGGCTACGTCGAAACGCAGGGGACGTTGCCTTGTATCGTCAACGGGCGGCTCATTGGCGATGACGGCCTCTACCGTGACAATACGCCCGATAAGCGAGGAAATCAGATCTGACAACGCGCCTCTTGATTTCGCCGTATCTTTGGTGAATACGCCTTTGAACACCGGGTCATAGCGGATGTCCAGAATACGCGCCCCGTCCCCGAAGGGGAAGGTTTCCCACTCGTTCTGAGCGGGATTAAGATTTTTTGTTTGCATGGTTGATTCTCCTACACTATATAGGGCGCAAATGATCATTTTGCTTGCATCAAACGAGAGAAAAATGAATCAAAGAGCAAATAGCAAGTAGCAAAGAGCAAAGCAAGATATAACTATCTTACCTTTGCTATTTGCTCTCTGCTCTTTGCTCTTTGTTATTTTTTCCCCCCTCCGCGAACTCCGCGCCTCTGCGAGAGATCTTCTTCCCTCTTTTTTCGTTTTTCTCTTTTCTCTTTTCTCTTTTTGTGTTACCATACCAATAAGGAGAAAAATATGGATATATCCGCACTGCAAAAAGCCCGTTACGGGTACAAACCCAAGCTGCCGGCAAGTTTGTCATGTCCGGTAACCGATATTATTACGGAAACCGGGGCCGCCACCGAAGCAAAAACCGACAAGGAAGTATTAAAAAACATTTTCAAACTGACATACGGGAAGCCTCTGGTAACTTTTACGCACAAGGCGGGTAGCGCCTCCGCAGGCAAAAACGAAAAACTCAACCGCGAACTGAAAGTCGGGGTCATACTTTCAGGAGGACAAGCGCCGGGCGGGCACAACGTCATAGCCGGCCTGTACGACGGGCTGAAAAACGGCAACCCCAACTCTGCCCTCTACGGCCTTCTGGACGGCCCCGGCGGATTGATCAACAACAAGCATGAAATTCTCACACAGGAAAAAATCGACTTATACCGGAACACGGGCGGTTTTGACATGATCGGCTCGGGCCGGACAAAAATAGAAACGCCCGAACAGTTCGCCTCCTCCCTGGAAACGGCGAAAAAACTCGGACTGAACGCAGTTGTCATCATAGGCGGCGACGATTCAAATACCAACGCCGCCCTGCTTGCCGAGTATTTCCTTAAAAACGGGTCGGACATACAGGTAATCGGCTGCCCGAAAACCATAGACGGCGACCTGAAAAACGAATATATAGAAACGTCCTTCGGCTTTGACACGGCGTGCAGAACCTACAGCGAGCTTATCGGGAACCTGATGCGCGACGCGAACAGTTCAAAAAAATACTGGCATTTCATCAAGCTGATGGGCCGCGCGGCAAGCCACATCGCCCTTGAATGCGCCTTGCAGACACAGCCGAACATCTGCCTGATCTCGGAAGAAATAGAAGCGAAAAAAACGCCCCTTACCGTCATTGTCAATCAAATTTGCAATTCCGTTATTAAAAGGGCGGAAAAAGGCAATAACTACGGGGTCGTGCTTATCCCCGAAGGCCTGGTGGAATTCATCCCGGAAATAAAAAACCTCATCATCGAACTCAACGACTGCATTGCGCGTCACGAAGAGGAATTTTCAAAATTCGATGTGTACGCGGAGCAACTGGCCTGGCTGCACAAGCATATTTCCGCAGAATCATACGACACCCTTCATTCCCTGCCCCATGAAATCGGCAAAGAATTCCTGATGGACCGCGACCCGCACGGGAACGTCCAGGTTTCATTGATCGAGACGGAGAAACTCCTCATCGGAATGGTGACTAAAAAACTCCACGAGCTGAAAACCGAAGGAAAATACAAAGGGAAATTCACCGCCCTCGCCCACTTCTTCGGCTATGAGGGGAGGTGCGCGTTTCCCACCAATTTTGACGCCGACTACTGTTATTCGCTTGGCTACAGCGCCTTCGCGTTAATCGCCGCCGGTTTTACCGGCTATCTTTCCTGCGTGCGGAACCTCACCGCCCCCGCTTCCGAATGGATTGCCGGCGGCGTTCCCATTACCATGATGATGAACATCGAGCAGCGCCACGGAGAGGAAAAACCCGTTATAAAGAAAGCGCTTGTCGAACTGAACAGCGCCCCCTTTAAGGCCTTCACGGCGAAGCGTGACGAATGGGCTGTAACCACCGGCTTTACATTTCCGGGTTCCATACAGTACTTCGGCCCCAGCGAAGTTTGCGACGAGCCGGCAAAAACGCTGAAACTGGAAAAAAAATAGCAAAGAGCAGGGAGCAAATAGCAAAGGTAAGATTGTTGTATCTTGCTTTGCTCTTTGCTAATTGCTAATTGCTCTTTGTATGTGGGATTACCATTTATGAAAAAAAAAGTTTTATACCTGGCTATCTGCTGTTTCTGTTTGTCGGGGATCTCCGCGCAGGGCATGGAGGACGCGGGGACAGCGGGAACGGGAGCAGTAGCAGGGGCGGGAGCGCAGGCTCTTCCGGTAACAAAAATCGCCGTTTATTCCTCGGGGCTTGCCTATTTTGAGCATAGCGGAACCTTGAACGGGGCGGCTGTCATAAGGCTGCCTTTTAAAGAGAACGCGGTTAATGACGCGCTCATGTCGCTTGTGCTGAACGACCCCGCTTCGCCTAACCCCGCCGTGTCGTACCAGTCCCCTAATACCTTGTTCCAAACACTGCGTAGCCTGAAAATCGACCTCTCCGACGAAATGGATATGGCGGGCATTTTAAGAAAACTGCGCGGGGCGGAAGTCGAACTTGCCGTTCCCTCCCCTGTCAGCGGGAAGATAATGGGCGTCGAGTACCGACCGAGGCGAATTTCACCTTACGGAGGCGAAGCGAACGATCCCTGGCTGTCGCTGCACACCGCGCAGGGGATCAGAATGTTTAATTTTGCCGATATTAACGCTATTACTTTCAAAGATCCGGCGTTAGAACAAGACCTGAACCGGGCGCTTGATTTGATTGCCGGTTCGAGAAACAACGATTCGCGGGATCTGACAATACAACTGCCCGGAACCGGCAGCCGCAGGGTATCCATAAGCTATGTCATTCCGGCTCCTGTGTGGAAAGTTTCATACAGGCTTGATCTAGGCGTCGGAAACGCGAAGCCCCGATTACAGGGCTGGGCTATTGTTGACAATGACGGCGACACGGACTGGAATAAGGTCGAGCTTTCATTGGTAGCGGGACGGCCCGCGTCGTTTATACAAAACCTCTACCCGCCGTATTACGTTTACCGCCCCACCCTCCCCCTTGCAATTGCCGGTGCCGCAGGCGCTGTAACCCACGATCAGAGCTACGCCCCGGTTCCCGCTCCCGCAGAAGCCCCGCGCCTTGAAAGCGGTTCGGCGCGGAGGGCAATGGCGGACAAGGCAATGGCAATGGAACAGGCTGCGGCGGATAACGACTACGACGGAAGGGAGAGGAATACGACCGCGACGGCCGGGGGCGTTATTGATACAACCATAAGCGGCGCGGCGGCTTCCGCTGCCGGAGAGCAGTTTGAATTTACCATTAAAAACCCGGTAAGCGTCGCGAGGCAGATGAGCGCCATGCTGCCCCTGACGGACGCTTTTATCGAGGCGCGCAAACTGCTTATATTTTCAGGCTCCGCTCCCGCGAACAGAAACCAGAACCCAAGGCTCGGCGCGGAGCTGACCAATACAAGCGGGATGAAACTCCCCGCCGGACCCATAACAGTATATGACGGCGGGACTTACGCCGGTGACGCCCTTATCGAATTCTGGAACGAGGGCGAAAAACGGCTTATATCCTACGGCGAGGATCTTTCGATTATCGGCTCATCAACTAACAGCAGTTCCGCCGCATTTTCTTCAGTAATTATATCAAACGGCGTAATGACTATTACCCGCAGTCTGGAGTTTTTAAAAACCTACACTTTCAAAAACAACGCGGCGCAGGATAAACGCCTCCTCATTGAACATCCCAAAAACCCGGGGTCAACCCTTGCTTCCCCCAAAGCCGACGAGGAAACCCCGGCCCTATACCGTTTTACCGTAACTCTGCCAGCCAGGGGCGAACTTACTGTCCCTGTCCGCGAATCCACCCCGGTAATGGAACGTGTAACCCTGACGCAGCTCAGACCCAGCGCGATTCTGTCATTCGCAAGCAGCCAGGAACTGCCCGCAAACGTGAAGGAAGCTCTTCAACAGGCGGTGACTTTGCAATCAGCGGTTAACAGTGCGCAGGCCGCAGTCACGGAAGCGGAGAGGCAGCGACAGGGTTTTGTTTCAGAGCAAGACAGGATCAGGAAAAACCTCGAAGCGGCGGGCAGTACAACCCAGCAGGGGCAAGAGTATCTGAAAAGGCTTTTATCGCTTGACGACAGCATAGACAAACTTGAGCCGGAACTGCAAACCCTGAGGGAAAACGTAAGAACCGCGCAAAAGGCATACGAAGACCACCTGAATAAATTAGCAATTAGGAATGAGGAATGAGGAATGAGGAATGAGGAATGAGGAATAGTATTCCTCTTTATTCCTAATTCCTCACTCCTCATTCCTAATTTATCAGCATCGCGTCTCCGTAACTGAAAAAGCGATAACCAAGGGCGACAGCTTCGGCGTAGCTTTCAAGTATCAATTCCCTTCCGGCGAAAGCTGACACTAACATTAACAAAGTGGATTCCGGGGTGTGGAAATTGGTAAACAGGGCGTCGGCAACTTTGAACTTATAGCCGGGATAGATAAAAATGGATGTATCATTCTCCCCTCTTTTTATCGCGTTTGTTTCCCATGCGCTTTCCAGGGTGCGCGCGCTCGTAGTCCCCACCGCGACGATTTTGCGCCCTAGTGCCTTTGCCGCTTCGATCTTTTGCGCGGCCTCTTCGCCGATGCTGAAAAGCTCGCGGTGCATAACATGGTCTTCGATATTTTCGCTTCTCACCGGCAAAAAAGTCCCCAGCCCCACGTGGAGCGTGATAAAAACGCTTTCAATTCCCGCCGCGCCAATCCGTTCAAGCAGTTCGTTGGTAAAATGCAGCCCCGCTGTCGGCGCGGCTGACGACCCGCAACTTGAAGCGTAAACCGTCTGGTAGCGTTCAGAATCGCAGTGGCTATCCTGACGCTTTATATAAGGCGGCAGGGGAATATGCCCGTAACGGTCAAGCCAGCCGTCGTCGATAACACGGTCAAAAGCCAAGTGTTTAAACTCCCCTTCCCCGCCAACAATTTCAGCTTTAGCAATTTCAAGTCCATTATTATCAAAGAAAACATAAACGCTGCCCAGCCTGCGCCGTTTAGCCCGCTTCACAAGTACCTTCCATTCATTGCTCATTGCTAATTGCTCATTGCTAATTGCTCCCTGTTCTCTGTTCTCTATTAACAGGAATTCTACCTTCCCGCCCGTCTCCTCTGATACGCCGATAAGCCGCGCTTTGCGGACTTTTGAGTTATTGAAAACCAGCAAAGGCGGCCCCTTATCTTTGCCACTGAATTCCGGCCCGCACAGAATCTCCGGCAATTCTTCCACCATGCGGTGCGACCGTTTTCCTGTCTGCCTGTCAAGCAGCATAAGCCGAGACTGCCCCCTTTTCTCAGGCGGATACTGGGCAATAAGATCGTCGGGAAGCTCAAAATTAAAATCACTAGTTTTCATATCAATAACCTCAACAAACAAAATAGCAAATAGCAGGTAGCAGGTAGCAAAGAGCAAATAGCAGGTAGCAAAGAGCAAAGTTAAGAGCGTTGTATCTTGCTTTGCTACTTGCTATTTGCTATTTTGTTCTAAAACAGCGTAGCCTCCGCGTTCACAGGCGCAAGCCCCAAATGGCCGTAGGCAAAAGACGTTACCATTCTGCCTCTGGGGGTGCGCTGTAACAGACCGCTTTGTATCAGGTACGGCTCGTAGTAATCCTCCAGAGTCTCCACGGACTCGCCGATGGAAATGGCAAGAGTCTCCGCGCCCACAGGCCCGCCCTGGTAACGCTCGATTATGATTCTCAGTATGTCCCTGTCCTGCCTTTCCAGACCCAGCGCGTCAATTTCGAGTTTCGTTAACCCGTCTTTTACAACGGTTAACGAAATATTGGCGCTGCCCGCGTACTGGGCATAATCCCTCATGCGCCGCAAGAGCCTGTTTACAACCCGAGGCGTTCCCCTTGAGGAACTCGCCAGAAGAACAGCCGCATCATTGTCGATCTTAACATTCAGCAGCCCTGCGGAACGCCGGACAATGGCCTCCATATCCTCTTGCTGATAAAAAGAAAAACGGCAGGTAATGCCGAAGCGGCTGATAAGGGGGCCTGAAACAATCCCCGCCTTGGTGGTCGCCCCGACCAGCGTGAAAGGTTGTATGGGAATTCGCAAGGTTCTTGCCATAGGCCCCTGCCCCACAATCCAGTCCAGTTCGTAATCTTCCATAGCGATATACAGAAGCTCCTCAATGGCAGGTTTAAGCCTGTGGATCTCGTCGATAAAAAAAACGTCGCCTTTTTTTAAATTGGTAAGCAGGCCGACAAGATCTTTAGGCTTGTCCAAAGCCGGAGCGGAAGTCTGCGTAAACCCGGCTTCAAGCTCGTTCGCCACCACCTGCGCCAGCGTAGTCTTGCCCAGGCCCGGAGGCCCGATCAAAAAAAGATGGTCAAGGCTGTCCCCGCGCTGTTTAGCCGCCGAGATGAAGACCGAGAGGTTATCCTTCATCTGTTTCTGCCCCAAAAACTCCGAAAGCCTGCGCGGCCGCAAGCTCAGATCATGATCGTCCTCGCCCTGCTCCGCCTCCGGGCGGACAACACCGGCATTGGCATTTTCTTTTTTCTTACCCATATCTACACTTCTCTCTGTTCTTTGCTCATTGCTAACTGCTAACTGCTCACTGCTAATTGCTAATTGCTAATTGCTAACTGCATAATCGCGTTCTTAAACAAAAGTTTCTCCCTCTCATCAGAAGGCAGCCCTTCCGGCAGATCTTTCTCGGCCAGCGCGATTGCCTCTGCGGCGGCCCTTTTGTCATAGCCCATTTCAGCTAACGCCTCGACAAGATCGCCGTATTGCGAAACAACAGGAGAAGCAGCAGTCGCGTGGACAAGTTTCCCTTTTAATGCGAGGAGCATTTTCTGGGCGGTCTTTTTTCCCAGGCCCGGAACCGCTTCAAGGCGCGCGAGGTCTCCGGCCTCAAGGGCGCGTTCAAGTTCCTCCTGGCGTATGCCGCCCATAATTTTAAGCGCGCCCTTCGGCCCTATACCTTCGACCTTAAGCAGTTCCAAAAAAGTGTTCCTCCGCGTTTCGTCGGAAAACCCGTACAGCTTCATCGTATCTTCGCGGTGGTACAGCCATGTAAAAACCCGACAACCGGAGCCGACCGAAGGCAGGCTTTCAATGTCAGATAACGGCATGGAAATTTCCCATTCAACCCCGCCCGTAAGGACAAACACCGAGTCCGCCGATTTCCCGTTAAAAACGCCCTGAATACTGTTAAACATGGAACAAGTATACAATGAACAAAGAGCAATGAGCAATTAGCAAAGAGCAAAGTAAGAAAGTACGCTTTGTTTCTTCCTTTGCTCATTGCTCATTGCTAATTGCTCTTTGGTTTGCCGCGCATATCGCCGCCCCTAGCGCATCTGCGGCATGGTCGGGTTTGGGAGGTTCAGAAAGGCCTAAAATGATTTTTGCCATTTCCTGCACCTGTTTTTTGTCGGCGTTTGATACGCCCGTCACTCCGAGCTTGATCGCGTTGGGCCTGAATTCCCAAATATGAAGGCCGCGCTCGGCAAGGGCGACAAAAACAACGCCCCGCGCCTCGGCAACCGGGATCGCGCTTGTTACGTTTTTTCCGAAATACAGCATTTCAACGGCGGCCTCGGAGGGGTTGTATTTTTCAAGAATAGAGCGCATTGTGTCAAAAATAGAAAAAAGCCGCTCCGCCAGAGGGCAGCCGGCTTTTGTTTCTATGTTTCCGTGATCAACATAGCGGAGCTTTCCGTTTTTGCAGTCAATTATACCCCAGCCCGTGGAAGCCAAACCGGGGTCTATGCCGATAATGCGCCGCATAGAAAGAATGAGGAGTGAGGAATGAGGAATGAGAAATAAAACGAGATTAGTAGAACAGAGCTACCTGGATGTTTATTCCTCATTCCTAATTTCTAATTCCTAATTTTTTACGCCTCATCCTCGTACCCTTCCGGGATGCTGACATTGGTGTAAACGTTCTGCACGTCCTCGTTGTCTTCCAGTTTGTCAACCAGTTTGAGGACTTTCGCGGTGGCTTCGTTTTCAAGGGTGACTTCAGCTTCGGCAACCATGCTGATCTCGGCGCTCATGGTTTCAAAGTTTTTTGACTGGAGCGCGTTCATCACCGCCTCAAAATCCTCAGGGGCGCTGGTCACCTCGATGATGCCGTCCGACGTTGATACGTCTTCCGCGCCTCCGTCAAGGGCGGCTTCCATTACGGCATCCTCGGTGTATTTTTCACCGTCAAGCGTAATTATACCCTGCCGTTTGAACAGGCGGGAAACCGATCCCGACGTAGCAAGCTGCCCGCCGGCCCTGGTGAGGATATTGCGTATGTCGGCGGCGGCCCGGTTTTTATTGTCGGTTAACACTTCAATAAAAACAGCCACGCCGCCGGGGGCATAGGCCTCGTAGATCAATTCCTCGTAGTTGACGCCTTCAAGCTCGCCGGTCCCTTTTTTGATGGCCCGGTCGATATTGTCCTTGGGCATATTCGCGCCCCGCGCCTTGAGAATAGCGGTACGCAGCCGGGGGTTGCTGTCCGGGCTTCCCCCTGCCATACGGGCAGCGATTGAAATTTCCTTGATTAGCTTGGTGAAAATCTGGCCGCGTTTCGCGTCGGCGGCTCCTTTAGCGTGTTTAATAGTCGCCCATTTACTGTGGCCCGACATGGTAACTCCTTAAAATAAAAATAGTTAGTCTATTGTATCGAAACGGAAAAAAAATGTATAGTGGGTTAACGGAAAAATTGATGGACAGAACGTTTTTTGCGGACGGGAAGGCTTACAGCCCGCAGAATCCCCTGATTATAGCCGAACTGGGCACTTCCCATAACGGCGACATTGAAAAAGCCAAAAAAATGGCCGCCGCCGCCGCCGAGTCCGGAGCGGGCTGCGTAAAACTGCAAATGGTTTTTGCCGACGAGATACTCCACCCCAATACCGGGGAAGTCAATCTGCCCGGCGGCAAAATCAAGCTCTACGACATATTCAAACAGCTTGAAACCCCGCCCGAATTCTACGCCAAAGTCAAAGAATACGTCGAATCGCTGGGGCTGTTGTTCCTCTGCACCCCTTTCGGCCTGAAAAGCGCGAAAATTCTCAAAGAGCTAAACCCAAAAATCGTAAAAATCGCCTCTCCCGAATTAAACCATACCGCGCTACTGCGCGAAGTCGCCGGATGGGGTTTGCCGATACTGCTGTCAACGGGAGTATCGAAGCTGGGAAATATAGAAGAAGCCCTTTTAGAATTAGGAATGAGGAATGAGGAATTAGGAATAAAGAGAGATAAAAACCTATTCCTCATTCCTCATTCCTCATTCCTCATTCTTCATTGCGTTACTTCCTACCCCGCGCCGGAGACTGACTATAATCTGCGGGTTTTGCAAAGCCTTTCTGCGGTGTTCGGCGTTTCTGTCGGCGTAAGCGACCACAGTCTTGACCCCTGCCTTGTGCCTTCCCTGGCGGTCTGCCAGGGCGCGGCTGTCATTGAAAAACATTTTTGCCTTTCCCGCAAAGACCCCGGCCTCGACGACCCTATCGCCCTGCCGCCTCAGGAATTTGCCCTTATGTCAAAGGCAATACGCCGCGCAGCCGAAAAAGGCGCGGAAAAGACGCTCGCGCACATGAGCCGTGAACGCGGATCTTCGTTGGTTGAGGCTGTTTTGGGAGACGGCGTGAAAATCCTCGCCCCTTCGGAACGGGATAATTATGAACGCACCAACCGTTCAATCCACGCCCTTAGGGATATTAATCCGGGCGAAACAATAAAAGAGGAAGATTTCGCCGTACTGCGGACGGAAAAAATTCTCCGCCCGGGCCTTGCCCCCTCATGGGCGGATCGTATCTGCGGCAGAACGGCGCGTCAGTTTATTCCGGCAGGGCAAGGCATCAGGTTCGAGGATGTGTAGCATTCAGCAGTTTTACATTTAGCAAAAAACATGATAAAAAGAGTGCATGGGAAGGGGAATATTAGCAGAACAACTGCGGGAATTTGAAGAGATAGGCGACAGCCTGGAAAAAGAAGAGGCCTTCAAACGGCGGGAAGGCTACAACTTACAATACGGGTATGCGGACGCGATAAAAAGCGCGTTCGGGATATTTTTAT
>Ga0268262_10006978_pt1 | contig 10667 bp, 7 predicted proteins | sample TergutNc150P3_FD_190354 | JGI IMG/M metagenome (GOLD analysis project Ga0268262, IMG submission 190354) | Nasutitermes corniger P3 segment gut microbial community from laboratory colony in Florida, USA - Nc150 P3 (SPAdes) (version 2) | ecosystem: Host-associated > Arthropoda: Insects > Digestive...
ACGGAAGGCGGCATCTTCCCAGCGATATTTGGCACTGTGATGATGGTGCTGATCATGAGCATTGTTGTTGTGCCGCTCGGCGTACTGGCCGCGCTATTTTTGCGCGAGTACGCCCGCGATGGCTGGCTGGTCAGGACTGTGCGCATTTCGGTCAACAACTTGGCCGGCGTGCCATCAATCGTTTTTGGCGTTTTTGGCCTTGGGTTTTTTGTCGTCACAGTCGGCGGCGGCATTGACAGTTTCTTTTTCCCCGAAAGGTTTCCCACGCCCACGTTCAAAACCGGTGGCATACTGTGGGCCTCTATGACGCTTGCGCTTTTGACGCTCCCCGTTGTCATCGTTGCGACGGAAGAGGCTCTGGCGGCGGTACCAAGAAGCCAAAGAGAGGGCAGCATAGCACTGGGGGCCACCAAATGGCAGACGCTATGGAACGTCGTGCTGCCGGGTGCCAGCCAAGGGGTGCTAACTGGACTGATATTGGCAATGGCGCGCGGGGCGGGCGAAGTGGCCCCCCTGATGCTGACGGGCGTGGTCAAATTGGCCCCTTCCCTGCCGCTTGATTCAACTTTCCCCTTTGTCCACCTAGACCGAAAATTTATGCACTTGGGGTTCCACATCTACGACGTAGGCTTCCAGAGCCCAAACAGCGAGGCCGCAAAACCAATGGTGTTCATGACCGCTCTGCTGCTACTCTTGATCGTCTTGGCGTTAAACGTATTTGCCCTGCGGCTGCGCCAAAAGCTCCGCAAGCGCACGACGGGAAGCTCTTTCTGATGGCGTGACTCAAATGACGACGACTTTTGACCAATACAACAACCAGACACTATATGCAGCGGCGGGAAGGCCGTTGGGGGCGAATGGGCTGCCCCTCACTGACCCAACCGTCCTCAATGCGCCGGTTTTGATCCGCACCGAGGCCCTGAATTTGTTTTATGGACAAAAGCAGGCCCTATTCGACATCACAATGGGCTTTCCCAAAAATGCGGTGACGGCACTCATTGGCCCCTCTGGGTGCGGCAAGAGTACTCTTCTGCGCTGCCTGAACAGAATGAATGACTTGATAGACAATGTGCGAATAGAGGGTAAGGTGATGCTTGGCGACGACAACCTGTACGAGCATGGGGTAGATGTCATCAGCCTGCGAAAGCGCATGGGCATGGTTTTTCAAAAATCGAACCCTTTTCCCAAGTCTATTTTTGAAAATGTGGCATATGGACTGCGAATACAGGGAATCAAAGATCGCTCGGCCATCTCTGACGCAGTGGAGCGCAGCCTATCGGCCGCCGGGCTGTGGGACGAGGTGAAGGACCGCCTTAGCGAATCGGGGCTGGGCCTTTCGGGCGGCCAGCAGCAGCGCCTCTGCATAGCCAGGGCTCTGGCGATTCAGCCAGAAGTGGTGTTAATGGATGAGCCATGCTCGGCCCTAGACCCTATAGCCACGGCAAAAATTGAGGAACTGATATTCGAACTAAAGAAAAAATTCACAATAATCATCGTCACCCACAACATGCAGCAGGCAGCGCGGGTCAGCGATTTCACTGCATTTTTTTGGCTAGGAAAGTTGATCGAGCTAAACTTGACCGAGAGAGTATTTACCAACCCTTCCCAAAAACTTACCGAAGACTATATCACTGGGAGATTCGGATGAACCGCAGCCACCTAGACACCGAACTGAGACTGCTGAAGGACGGCTTGCTGGCCATGGCGGGCGTCGCCGAGGAGATGATCAAGCTGACAATGAAGGCGTACTCCGAAAAGTCCGACCAATTGGCAGAGCAAGTGGTGGGAATGGATGAAGAGCTGGACAACATGGAAATACGTTTAGACCAGACTTGCATAGACTTGCTGGCCCTGCAATCGCCAATGGCCTCCGACCTGCGCTTTGTCACTTCTGCCATCAAAATCCTGCCCGACATAGAGCGCATTGGCGATCATTGCACAAACATAGCCAAGCGCGCCCCACTTCTAAACCACGTAGAGCGGATACTCCCAGGAGGTCTGCTAGACGACCTCGGCGCGGAGACCAGCTCCATGATGCGCCGCTCGGTGGAGGCATTCGTCGCGTACGACCCTATCATAGCCAGGGAAGTGATAAAAGGGGACGACAAGGTTGACGAGCTTTACCACCAATGCTACCGCGAGCTGCTGCGCCAAATGGTCAGCGACCCCCTTTGCATAGAGAGGGCGTCGCACTTGATAATCGTGATAAAAAATTGGGAGAGGATCGCCGACATGGCGACAAATATCGCAGAAGAAGTACTATTCATTATTGAGGGAGTGAATGCCAAGCACCAACATTTGCAAAAAGAAAATTCGATCTAGCAGTGGACAGAACGAGCAAGCCAATTCAACAGCGACAAAGTGCGGTAAAATCTATGGACACTACAACATGCAGTGCGCAAGCATTTGAGGTGGGATAGTGCCGAACATTCTGTTATTGGAAGACGACGCCGACATCCGCAGCGGCATGGAGCAAAACTTCAAACGCGAGGGGTTTGGCGTTTGTTCATTCGAAATGGCAAAGGACGCGCTGGACCACCTTGCAAAATCAACCGAGGGCAGGGCTGGCGTTGATCTTGTAGTCCTAGACTTGACCCTGCCCGACTTCGACGGCCTTGAGGTTCTAAGGGAAATACGCAAATCACCAATCCTCAAATCCACTCCGGTAATGATAGTCACCGCTAGGGGCGAGGAAATTGATCGAGTACTCGGTTTGGAGCTAGGGGCGGATGACTATGTACCCAAACCATTTTCCAGCAGAGAACTCATCGCGAGGGCCAGAGCCCTGCTGCGCCGCGCCGCCTTCATGGAAGCCGCCGCGCCCGACGCACCAGCGATGCTCTTTTTTGGCCCCGTCAGCATTGACTTTGAGGGATACTCTGCGCGAGTAGAGGGCCAAGTTATTGATCTTACAAGAAAAGAATTCGAGCTGCTGGCCTACCTGATGAGAAACCCAAAGAGGGTGCTGACAAGGGACAAGATATTGAACCAAGTGTGGGGTATGGATTATCTGGGAGAAAGCCGCACAATAGATGCCCACATCAGGCGCCTCCGCTTCAAACTGGGCCGCTTTTCCGACCTGATAGAAACAGTCGTGGGAGTGGGCTACAGACTGGGCAGCGCAGATTAGTGGCTTGCGCTCACTATGGCATTTCAACCTATTGTAGGTTGAACTTTTATATAGGGGTTAGGTTGTAGGGATCAGGGATTAGGGTAAGAAAGGAGGCGGCTGCGCCGCGATGATGATTATGGCGAATTGAGCGCGTGGCGCTGGATGTGGATTGTTCCCGCCTTAATCGCCCACCATCGAAGCCCTTTCCATGCATCTGCCCACCCATCGAAGTCTTCTTCATACTTCCGCCCCAATCCTAGGGCCACGCGAGGCGAGTACCTAGGGGTCTGGGGAAGACGCACTAGTGCAATGAGCGTTTGAGGCTGCGGGGCAGCCTCAAATGCCAGCGGCACTTGGGCGGCTTAAAGAAGAGGGTTCGACGCGCATGCGCGGCGGGCCTGAGCGAATCCCCAGTTAGCATTTAATAAGCTTTTCCGAAACCCGGCACTAAACGCAACATGCCGAAGGCTCTTTGTCCCGCAGTCAAGGGCAAATGCCCTTGCCGCGTCATCATTCGGCATAAACATGGCGCGAGGCGCAGCCCGCATCCTTGTTTGGGCGTCCCCCCGCACCTGTCCAATCGGCGTAAATATCAACGCGGGCCAATACACCGATTTGCGTTCAACATCAGCCGCCTAATACCAACATGCAATCGTTTGATTGCATGTTGGCATCAGATTAGAAAGCCGCCTGAAAGCAAAGTACGATTGAATCTCCGCCCTGGGGGCCAGTTTGTCCAGCACTCGTCCTTGGGTTCAGGAAGTTCTTGCTTCGCATTATGTAGTTGACCTTGATGTTAGCCGCCTTCATGCTCTTTGGGTTAAAGGCGTAGGTGTAGCCCAACGTGATTTCGGTGTATGCAGGGGAGTAATCATCGCCATTGGAGCTAATGTAAGGATTGTATGAGGAGCTTGCAGATGTTGGTGCGTACCAGTCGTCATTGGCGTTGTAATTCAAATAGTCGTAACGGCCAAGGAATGTGTGTTTGTCAAATGTGTAGCCAAATGTCGCAACATAGCCCATGAAACTCTGGTCTAGATGCAATCTATTAGCGTTCACTGAGGCACCCGATGTGTTCAGAGAAGGCAACAGCCTGCCAACCAGCCCAGTGATGAACTCCGCCGAAGCGTAGATAGAATCGGTCTGAAAACGATAATAGGCGCCATATTGATTGGTCAAGTCCTTGTTGTCGAGGATGTCCTTGTCGGTCAGGCTACTAGGCTGGTTTGTAAATGTTCCGGCCCTAAGAGACCCTGTGTCCGTCCAGTTGGTGGAGCCTTGCAGTGTATAAGCACCAAATGCATGCACTCTGCCATAGTTCATTTCCAGCCTGGCCACGATGTCCTTTTGCGCGTTTGTGTCCTGTTCGTTCTTGCCATTGCCATTGAACATGCCTATGTGAAAGCGGCCGGTGAATGACTTTGGGTCGCCAAAGCCTATGCTGCCAACTATTCCGCGATCCCTGACATCGCCAAATTGGCGGGCCATCTGTGAACGCTCTGCAAACAGGAGTTCGGAAGAAGAAGTCATGCCCTCTAGGGTCTGGAGGTTTTTGAACTGGCCGGCCTTGACTTCGATATTCGCTGGCAGCTTGTATTTGACGGAGAAGTCTTGGAGGGTTATGTTTGCGCTGATGCCGTTGTTGTTGATTTGTGGGTCAATCATGATTTCGTATTCGACCTTGTCCGTGGCGTTGCCCGCGAATTTGACTTCCACCCGTCTGATGTAAAAGCCATTTTCTCTAAGCTGGCCGCGCAAGTTGTAAGGGCCAGTCACGTTGCCATTGAGGCGGAGATTGTTGTCCATCATCTGGTGGTACCAGAGTTGGCCAAGGCCAGAGATTTTGGGGGCCTGTGCGGCGGCGGGCAATCCAGCGGCCAATAGCAGAGTAGCTACGGCAAGGTTTTTCGAGTTGAGCATTTGTTCTCCTGTGTGAGACCATCGTGGTCAAGGTTCATGTTCCCTGCCCAGTGTTAAATTGATGTTAAATGGGTTGCAAAAATCAGTCAAATTGTCATGAATGGGCGTGGAGCCAAGCGGGATGCCGCATGGACATGGCGCACATTGGGTTTGGCAAGGCTCTGGCAGAATTGGCCGCTTGATTGGAACTCATTTGAACGCAATTCGATATAAGCGTACAATAGCTCTTTGCACCTATATTGCGATGGAGGCAATTCATGCTAATCCTAACCTTGAACGCAGGGTCCAGCTCCCTGAAATTCAACTTAATAGAAATGGACACCGAGACGTCCCAAGCGGATGGGATAGCCGAGCGCATCGGCATCGCTGGCGGCGGAATAGTCAAATGGACGATACATGGCGAAAAAGGATCCGAAAACAAGCACCTAGAAGACCACAAAGATGCCCTCAAAACGATAATGGGCGACCTCAGAAAACACGCCCTCAAAGACAGGGACGTGGCTGGCGTGGGACACAGGGTCGCGCACGGCGGGAGCCTGTTCAGCGACCCGATTCTGATAACGCCAGAAGTGCTGAAAGAAATTGAAGCACTTTCACCGCTGGCCCCGCTCCACAACCCAGCCAATGTTCACGGCATTGAAACCGCTATGGAGCTATTTCATAAAAAACCCCAAGTGGCGGTATTTGACACGGCGTTTCACCACACCATCCCAGATTATGCCTACACCTATGGACTGCCACTTGAACTGTGCAAAAAGCACGGCATCCGCCGCTATGGCTTCCATGGAACTAGCCACCGATATGTCGCGGAGCGCACGGCGGTGCTTCTGGCGAAACCCTTGGATTCGTTAAAGATAATCACCTGCCACATCGGCAACGGTTCATCCATAACAGCCGTCAGTCACGGCAACTCAATTGACACGTCCATGGGACTCACACCACTGGAGGGCATAATCATGGGTTCCCGTAGCGGCAGCGTTGACCCCGGCGCACTGATCACGCTAATGAGCAAAGAAAAACTCAACGCAAATGGCCTGAGTACGATGCTCAACAAACAGAGCGGCCTGCTGGGCATATCGGGCCACAGCAGCGACATGCGCGAGGTCGAGGAAGGCATGCTTGAGGACGACCGCGCAAGGCTTGCGTTTGAAGTCTTGGGCTACGGCATCCTGAAATACATAGGCGCGTACGCAGCGGCCATGGACGGGGTGGACGCTATCACTTTTACGGCCGGCGTTGGAGAAAATAGCCCGGTGCTGCGAAGCTGGATCTGCCTCAGACTGCAGCACCTGCTGGGGGTACACATTGACGAAAGCCACAACGAACTCAGGGCAAAGACGGACAGGATCATTTCTACATCGAAGTCTAGGACGGCCATCTGCGTGGTACCCACAAACGAGGAATTGATGATCGCTAGGTACACTTCCAAGTTGATCGAGGGATAATAATAAAGCTGCTAGGGTTGCATGTGCGGGGGCGTTCTTTGCGCCTCGGCGCAGGAGTGGTTTTTCAGTGGGCTTTTGTCAAGGAGAACAAAAATGCGCTTGATTCTTACATTTTTATATTGGGCTTTTTTGCCATTTTTGATATGCTTGTTGGTAGTTCTCTCATGAGAACCATCAGGGAGTTGATCAGCTATATGAGCGGCAAAAGCTTCGGCACGTTGGCCAATTTGGCCAAGATACTAGAAGAAGCGACAGACCCCGAATCGCAGCTGCGTGAAAATAAGCGGGAGTCTAAGCCAACCACAACAAATAAGCCTTCCGCCAAAACCGAGAGGAAGAAGCCAATAGACCCAAAGCGCAAGGCTTGGCATGATAGGCGTCTGCGTGAGCAGACGGTCGGCCCAGCCAAAACTGGGGGAGCCTCTCTTTCGCCTGAGTCCCAAGCGGCCAGCCAAATAGTGCCACAGGCGACTCGCGCAGCGGCGGCCGGAGCTAGTGGCGGGTTGCTCGATGTCCTAGCGTCGGCAAAAGACGCAAAGCCAAAGGACGGCCCCAAGAGGCCCGAAGCTTGGAAGCGCAAACCGAGCGACCCTTTCTTTTAGCCTGAAATTTGGCAACTGCCATGCGGCGGCCTCTGGTCAGCCTTCTTTGCCAGTTCGCCGCTTGATATGAAATCCCTAAGAGTGGGATAGGCCAAGTCCTCCGGCTGGGATATTTCATGCCTCAATTTGTTGACCGCGACAAAGACAAGCTCCAAGGCTAAATTGCGGTCGCGCACAGTGTCTCGCGCACGGCGGAGGCAGGTTGCATCGTCCATTGTGTCGCCGACAAAAAAAATCTCGTGGGCTCCAAATGCTTCCGCGAGGTGCAATAAGCCGCCAGGCTCTGGCTTGCGGAACTCGGGGCAAGTGTCGCAGGCCGCTGGCAGTTCAAAACCCAATACGTCAAAGGCCAACGCAAGTTCCTCCGGAGGCCGCCCTGTCAATATCGCCACGTCCCAGCCTGCGATACTTTCCAGCTCCGGGAGCGTTATCAATGGGTGCTCTAAATGTTTTACTCCCTGATAGTAAAACTGCACCCGCTCCTTGCATAACGGCTCTAGTTCGGCGATGCGCTTTTGCGCTTGTTGCCCGAGATGCGCGAATCCGCCTTTTAGATGCTCATGCCGTCCATCTTTGATCTCGCCAAGTTCGTATAGTGCCGCCGCTGCGGCCGTGAGTCGGAAGTCGTTGTTGAACCCTGGGACCCTTTTGAAAGCCCAATATAACTCATCAGACCAAGGCAGGCCAGGGGCGATTTCCGCCAAGGCCATCGCCGCGCACCTCTCAAAGCTGCCGCAAGGGTCTATCAGCACTCCATCAACGTCCAAGACCAGCAAGCGACCTTCGTTCCATCTGCCCAGTGCCATCGGACTCCGAAAAATAGCAGTCAAAAAACATTGACGCTTGAAACATTATACCAAAGGCAGCCAAGAGCGCAGAGAGAAGCGTCCGCGCCACAGAATCTGTCTAGCTCCATTCCTCTCAAACACTTGCCAGAATTGACAAAAAATACATCACTTTATATGATGAAGTATAGACATCACGGAAAATTTTTTATGGAAATGTACACGTGAGTGTTCGAATATAGAGGAGAAAAAAATGGATAAATCTATTCAAATTTCAGGCATATATTGCAGCAAGGCCAGTTTCGCCCTTCAGCAAAACCATGTACCCATCGTAAGGCAACTTAGCATAAAGAACTGCTCGGATTCAGAATTGAAGAACTGGGAAGTAAGGATATCCACCGACCCGGACATCGCGGATGAGTGGGTGGCAAAAATCGACTCGGTAATGCCTGAGCAGGAGCATATCCTCACAGGGATTGACTTGCGCCTCTCCACGTCTAGGCTGTTTGAATTGACCGAGCGGATAGATGGCACTTTGGTAGTGACGGTGTCAGACGATTCTGGGGTCTTGGCGCAGGAAAAACGGGACCTTGCCTTTTTGAGTCTCAGCGAATGGAGCGGCTCAAGCGTCTCCCCTGAGCTATTGGCTGCGTTTGTAACGCCCAACCATCCATACATCACGGAGATCATTAAAAAAGCTGGGACGCTGCTCGCGGATTGGACTGGCTCGCCATCGTTTACAGGCTATCAAAGCAAGAACCCCAACTTCGTCAGAAAGCAAATGGCGGCTATCTATGGTGCGCTTCAGCAGGAGAACATCGCTTATTGCGTACTCCCCGCCAGTTTTGAGGAATCTGGGCAAAAAGTGCGCTTGTGCGGGGCCATAAAGGAACAGAAGCTCGGCAACTGCCTAGACTTGTCGCTGCTGTATTCTGGCTGTCTTGAGGCCGCAGGGTTGCACCCGATGGTGGTTCTAATCAAGGGCCATGCCTTTGCCGGGTGCTGGCTAGAGGAGGAATGCTTTGCCGAATCTGTGCAGGACGACGTATCGGCACTGACCAAGAGGATAGCCCAAGGCATCAATGAAATATGCGTTGTGGAAGCAACGGCGTTCACATCTGGCAATGGAGCGGATTTTGAAGGCGCGGTGTCGGCTGCGGGAAAACATTTGCGTACGCTGGAAGATTTTCAATACCTTGTCGACGTGAAGCGGTCTAGGGGCGGTGGCATACGCCCGATACCGCAAAAAAGGGAGGATGGGGCCTTTTCATTAGGTGAAAACGAAACGTCTAAAAGAAAAATTTCTGTCACTGGCGCGCCCAGCGAATTGGAAGTGTTGGAAAAGCTCAAGCCCGCAGAATCCGTAGAATTTACTAGGCAGCAGATATGGGAGCGCAAGCTGCTTGACCTGAGCCTTCGCAACTCGCTTCTCAACTTTCGCGTGACAAAAAGTTCGATCCAGCTTTTTGTAAACTCGCTTCACGACTTAGAGGACGCGCTGGCAGACGGCGAGGAATTTCAAATCATGCACAGGCCGCAGGACGTAAACAATGCGCTGCGCGACAACAAAATATATGAAAGCGTCAACCAAGAATCCACATGGAGTGCGCTGATCAAATCAGAGTTCAAAAGTCACCGCATCCGCACATATTTGGACGAAGCGTCTTTAGGCGCATCGGTTTTTTACCTGTACCGCTCCGCCAAGGCCAGCATGGAGGAAAATGGTGCGAACACGCTCTATCTGGCGCTGGGGTTCCTTAGATGGTTTGAAAGCGATGCAAGCGAAAGGCCGCACTATGCTCCGCTTATATTGATCCCCATTGACATCATAAGGAAATCGGCCCAGCGCGGATATGTGTTCAGGCAGCGCGACGAAGAGCCACAGTTCAATATCACGCTCCTTGAAATGCTGCGGGCAGATTTCGGAATAACGATACAGGATTTAGAGCCGCTTCCCTTGGACGCGCATGGCATTGACATCAAAATGGTGTTCCACATCATCCGCCAATCTATTATGAACAAGCCGCGTTGGGATGTAGAGGAACTTGCGTTCATGGGGATATTCTCGTTTTCCCAATTCATTATGTGGAACGACATCCGCAACAGAGCGGCAGACCTGAAGAGAAACAAAATAGTGCATAGCCTGATTTCGGGAAAAATGACTTGGGAGTCCGACGTCTCTTTCCCAGACGCGGAAACTCTGGACGACACCATCGCCCCTGCGGATTTGGCAGTGCCAATCAGTGCCGATTCATCCCAGCTTGCAGCAATATACGCAGCCGGACAGGGGCGGAGTTTTGTCCTGCACGGCCCGCCTGGGACAGGAAAATCCCAAACAATAACCAACATCATTGCAAATGCGCTATATCAGGGCAAATCTGTGCTATTTGTCGCGGAGAAAATGGCCGCGCTCTCCGTGGTCGAGAAGAGGCTGGCCGCGATAGGCATTGGGGATTTCTGCCTTGAACTCCACTCCAACAAAGCCCGCAAAAAAGACGTGCTTGACCAGCTAGAAATGGCACTCAACATCGGACGGTTCAAACCGCCGCAATTTTATCACGATGAAGCCAACGCAATTCTAGCACTCAGGCGCGAGCTGAATGAAGTAGTCCGCAACATGCACCTGCCGCGCCAATTTGGATTTTCCCTATATGAAGCCATTTCGCGTGCGGAACAATATGAGAATGCCCCAGATTGCATTGACTTTTCCACTGAACAGATAAGCAAGTTAACCCCCCAGCAGTATTCGCGGTGGGAAGATCTATGCGGCATGCTCTCCGCCGCAGCGTCCTCCTGCGGGGGC
>Ga0268262_10006979_pt1 | contig 10667 bp, 11 predicted proteins | sample TergutNc150P3_FD_190354 | JGI IMG/M metagenome (GOLD analysis project Ga0268262, IMG submission 190354) | Nasutitermes corniger P3 segment gut microbial community from laboratory colony in Florida, USA - Nc150 P3 (SPAdes) (version 2) | ecosystem: Host-associated > Arthropoda: Insects >...
CTGCGCAAGCTCAACCTCCGCTGGAAAAAAATATCGGTCATTTTTGTCAGCCATACCCACGCGGATCATGTCACCGGCATACCGGGCCTGCTGATGCTTTCTTCCCAGGTTGACCGGGACGATCCACTCTACATAATCGGCCCGCCCCGCATTGCCGAGTATATTGAGACCAGCCGCCGCGTATTGGATATGTACATCAATTACGAAGTTATTATCAAGGAAATAACCGAGCCGGGCATCGTGTATGAAGGGGATGGCTTCCATATACGCTGTTTCCCCCTGCGGCATACCAAGCCCTGCTTTGGCTATACGCTGGAAGAAGATATGCGTCCCGGTGAATTCCACCCGGAAAAAGCCGAGGCCCTGGGGGTGCCGCGGGGACCGCTGTGGTCGCGCCTGCAGGACGGGGAAACCATTAAAGCCGCCGACGGGCGGGATGTTCATCCCGCTGAAGTTTTGGGCAGCCCCCGCTGCGGCAGAAAATTTTCCTTTGTTACGGACAGCCTTGCCTTTCCGGAAATCGCGCCGGAGGTTGCCGGTTCCGACCTTTTGGTCTGCGAAGGAATGTTCGAGCGGGAACTGGCGGAAGATGCCCACAGCAAAAAGCACATGACTGCCGAAGAAGCCGCCGGCATCGCGGTTTCAGCCGGCGGCATCAAAAAACTGGCCCTTATCCACTACAGCCCCCGCTACACCGAATTCAACCTTAAACAACTGCTCAAAGAAGCTCAGGGGATTTTTCCCGATACGGTACTTGCCCGTGACCGCTCTGTGTTCCCCATTGACTATGTAGACTAAAATTGTTACGCTTTATTACGGTCGTTGTTAATATTATACAATTTCTTGTATAATTCAGAAATGTATGCTAAATAAAGTACTTGAGGGGTGGCGGTAAAAAAATGACGTGCCCCGTCACGGCATTTTTTTAGCCGACAGGACCCCAAGTAAATTCTTTAAGCATACATTTCTGCTATTGTTATAGTTTTGTAAAAGTCTTGATTTCATTATTAATAAGGAGTTTTTCTCCATGATTGAAGTACGCAATTTAAGCAAAAGTTACGGAAAAGTTGAGGCGGTACGCAATGTTTCTTTTTCTGTGGGCAAAGATCAGGTGCTGGGTTTTCTCGGCCCCAATGGGGCGGGAAAAACTACTATTATGAAGATACTCACCGGGTATCATTTTCCTTCCGGCGGAACCGCCCTGGTGGACGGTATTCCGGTGGATGAAGACCCGGTAGAAGTAAAAAAACGCATCGGCTATTTGCCGGAAAATGTCCCCCTGTACGGGGATATGACCGTTGACGAGTACCTTGCCTTTATCGCCGAGGCGCGGCTTATCCCTTCCGGTGAACGGTCCCAAACCATCAATAACTGCCTGGAAGCCTGCGGCCTGTCCGCATACCGCAGCCGGAAAATTGAAACCCTTTCCAAAGGCTACCGCCAGCGCGCCGGCCTTGCCCAGGCGATACTTCACGATCCGCCTATTTTAATTCTTGATGAGCCGACCAACGGCCTTGACCCGAATCAGATTATCGAAATACGTTCCCTCATACGGGAACTGGGGCGGCGGAAAACTGTTATCCTCTCTTCCCACATTTTGCAGGAAATCGAGGCAATTTGTTCCCAAGTGCTGATCATCAACGAAGGGAAAATCGCCGCGCAGGGAACCCCTGAGGAAATTGCCGGAACCATGAAAGGAGGCGATACCTGGGAACTAACGTTAAAAGAAGCCGATGCCTCCGTTTCCGCAGCGGCTGAATCCATAAAGGGCAAACTCTCGTATTTGGGCGAAGGCATTGCCTCTGTCACGGCGGCGGCGCTTGAAGACGGTACGGTACAGGTAAGCTTTTTTATTCCGGAAGGCGACACTTCCACGGCTGCCGGGGAGCGTATCTTTGACTGGGCGGTTGCCAACGGCCTGAAAATACTCGGCATGAGCCGGAAAAAAATCAGCCTGGAAGATATTTTTGTCAGCCTTACTGCGGAAGAACGTGACGGGAGGGATAAATAATGAAGCAGGAAAAAATAGTACACAGCGGTTTGCGCGTCGCGGCTCTCGCCCGCAAGGAACTTTTTTCGTACCTTAACGCGCCGGCTTTTTACGGAGCGGCGGTTTTCTTTCTTTTGTTTTGTTCAATATGGCTGTTTTATTTTCAACGGTACTTTACCATGAATGTCGCGTCCCTGCGGCCCTATTTCGGCTTCTTCCCCCTGGTTTTTATTTTAGTGATTCCGGTACTGACCATGAAAAGCTGGGCGGAAGAACGGAAAACAGGCAGCATTGAACTGCTTCTGACCATGCCTTTCTCCGAATGGGATCTGGTGCTGGGAAAATTCTGCGCAACCTTTGCCCTGCTGGTAATGATGCTTATTCTGACCATCCCTTTATCCCTCACCCTGTTTCCGTTAGGTGAATTTGATAAAGGAGTGATTGTCTGTGAATACATCGGCGCGCTGCTCATGGGAACGTCGGCAGCCGCTCTGGGCCTGCTGCTCTCCGCCCTTTCAAAGAATCAGGCGGGAAGTTTTCTGGGGAGCGCGGTGGTATTGCTGGCGGTGATGCTGATTAACCAGCTTGCCATTTCCTTCAACTTCCCCTACTGGCTTGCCGAGATAATTAATTTTATTTCGCTGTCATTCCATTTTGAAAGTTTTTCCAAAGGGCTGCTTGATTCACGGGACATGGTATACTATCTCGCCAGTACGGCGTTGTTTTTATTCATTACCACCCGTGTAATACTGTTCAGGAAATGGAGTTAGGCCATGACAAAAAAACAAACAACGACATTAAGCATATTGATACTTATTATCATCGCCCTGTGCGTCATGGTCAGCAGACGGCTCTGGTTCCGGCTGGACCTTACCAAAGGCAAATCGTATACCATTTCGGCAGTTTCACGGAGTCTCCACAATGAGATTCCCGATCAGATACGGATAACCTATTACCTTTCCGACAAGCTTAAATCGATTCATCCGCTGCCGGGTGAAATTGAAGACCTGTTAAGGGAATACGCGGGATATTCGCGGGGAAAAATTCAACTTTCGGTACGCGATCCGGCAAAGGCAAAGATTACCGACCAGGTGGAACACCTCGGCATACTGCCACAGCAGATACAGACTGTGGAACAGGATCAGGCCAGCGTCATTACCGTGTATACCGGCATCATCATTGAATACCTTGACCAAATGGATGTACTGCCGGTGGTGTTTTCCCTTGAGACGCTTGAATATGATTTAACTTCGCGTATACGCGCGTTGGTACGGGGATCTTCCCGCCTGTTAGGAGTTATTTTAGGCGATAATCCCCAGCGCTGGAATGAGTATTACCGCCAGTTGCAAAACGCGTATACGCAGGCGGGTTACCAGTTCAGGCTTATCTCAGACGGTCAGGAAATCCCCGACACACTGCCCGCCTTGTTGGTACTGGGCGGCGTTGAATCACTTGATGAAACCGCCCTGTACCGGATAGATCGCTATATCCAGAACGGCGGGAAGGTTCTTTTTACCGTTAAAGGCATTGCGATAGATATGGAAGGCGGCCTGGAGGCCAGGCTGCTGGACGATAAGGGACTTTTGAATATGCTTACCACTTACGGCGTGACAGTACTGCCACAGATAGTAATGGATAAGTCTTCCCTGACCATGCAGTACCAGACACGCAGCCCCAACGGCGCTACTTTAGTGCGCATAACCCGCAATCCCCAGTGGATCAGGGTATTGGCTGAAAACGGCAATCCCGGCCATCCGGTCAGCGCCCGTTTCAACGGTCTTGACCTGTATTGGGCCAGCCCCCTTACGTTAAACGCCCCGCAGGGAGTGGAAGTGAATTACCTTTTTACCAGCACCGCCGAAGCCTGGTCTATGAAGGAACCTTTTTATACCAATCCCGAAATTCCCTACCTTTTTGAACGGGATGCCGCCGACACCAGAGGCACAAAAATTCTGGGGGGAAGCCTTACCGGAACTTTTCCGTCGTGGTTTGCCGGAAAGCCCAAGCCGGAACCGGAAGACGGATCAGAACTTGCCGATATGCCGCTCCAGGCCAAACCTGCCCGTATTATGGTGATCGGTGAGACTGACTTTGCCACCTCGTTTATCAATGTGAGTAACGGACAGTATAACCTTGATTTTCTGGTTCAGGCCGCCGACTGGCTGTGCAACGATGATGACATTATCGGCATACGCTCACGGGTATCCGGTTCGGGCCGCCTTGATAAAATTATCGATCCGGCAAAAAAGGCCGCCGCCATGAGATTTGCCCAGGTGGTTAATGTGTATATAGTGCCGTTATTGGTAATTTTAGCCGGCATCTTCCTTGCCTTCAGGCGCAGAGCGGAAGCCAACGCAAAAGCCTGCGCGGAAGCCAATGTAAAAGTCCGGGAAAAAACCGGTTCCCGTGCCGTTGAAAAAGACAGCGCTGTGGAAAACAGCGGCAAAGCAAAGGAGCATTCCGATGAACTATAAGAAAAAACTCAAGGTTCTTTCAGGTATTATCGCGGCTCTGGCGGTTATTTATATTTTAACGGTCATTTTTGATCCTGAACGGAGGGGAACGCGATCCGCCGCCTATTCCTGGCTGGATCCGGCAGAGACCGGCAAAATCACCGGAATCACCATCACCGGCGGCGATGAAACCATAAACCTTGCGCGTAACGGGGGTAAGTGGTTCGTGTCGCATGACGGAAAGGACTATCCGGCGAAGGATATACGGGTGGAGGATTTTATCGCGGCGCTGGCCAAACGGGCGCCGTACCCGTTGCGTTCATCAAGCGCTTCTTCCCATGAACGACTATCTCTGACCGACGATCAATCAATCCGCGTCACCATTGCGGCGGGAGCGGGACTTCCCCTCCTCAACCTGCTCATCGGACAGTCGGACCTTACCGGACAAAATGTGTACCTGCGTAAACAGGGACAGGATGAAGTCCGTTCCGGCGAAGATATATTTTCGGCTTACACCAAATCAACGGTCACCGCATGGTACAACCTCCGCCTGTTTCCGGAAAGCGAGGGCGGCAAACTTAACGCTGCTCATGTTCAAAGGCTTACCGTATACCCTCCCCCCGCGGATGACGGCAAGGAAGTCCCTGTCCGGATTTTTACCCGAAAAGGCAAAGAGTGGACGTTTAATTTTGAACTTGCCAGTCCTGATATGAAAAAAGTTGACAATTATATTCGTGATATTCTAAATACTTCGGGAGATGATTTTGTTTCTGCCGTTACGCCGTCCGACCCCCTGTTCAACAACAGCCGCATCGTGCTGGAACTGGGAAACGGCAGCATAAACACCGTCCGCCTGGGACCGCCAAATGAGAACGGCAAATGCTATGCTACGGTTTCCGGTTCTGACTGGGTATACGTGATTCCCTACTGGGTAAGCCAGCGGTTTTTTCCCGATACTGAAAATTTTGAAACAGATTCGGAAAACAAGGAATAAATTAGGAAGAACTGTTATGAAAACAATGATATTAACAGTAACATTAATCATCGGTGTAATGCTGGCGGCATCCTGCACATCCAGCCCCAGGAACGTGGAGAAGCAGAATGAAGACTTGTATGATACTGACACCGGGCTTGATCTTACCGGATCTGTCAAATATACGGTAAAATGGGGCGATACATTGTCAAAGATTTCAAGGCGCTTCTATAATGACGGTTTTTATTACCCCGTCATTATGCTCGCTTCACGGGGCGTAGTTAAAAACCCTGACAAAATTTGGCCTGGTATGGCGTTCACCATCCCTGATCTTGAAAGAAACAAAGCCAACGTTAATTGCAGAAAAACCATAAAAAACTGCCTTAATGAATTTGCCGACATTGAAAAAGCCAAGCCAAGACCGAGGCGGGGGTTGATTGACGGCTTAAAGAAACGCGCGGACGCGCTGTAGTGTCGTCAAAAAATCGGCGGCACTATGCTTCAAATTTGTTTTTCATATCCCGCATAGCGTTGTGAAACAATACTGATTAACTGTCCTGGTCTCTGGATTCCATAAAGGCCCGGTATTTTTCAGGGTCGCTCTTGAAGGCGACAATATGCGACGCCGGATCCATCAGGGCGCGTTCCAGGGCTTCTTCCGCCTCAAACATCAGCCGTTCGGCATTGATGGGCCTTTCTGTTTTTGCCGACAACCCCATGCACAGATCGGTTTTTACTTTAAAGAAATCGGGATATTTGCCCATAATGCGGTTGTGGAATTCATCGGCATTGAGAAAGCCGGTGTCCAGATTAAAACCGGGGCAGATAACCGAAACGCCCTTCTCGCCCTTTTCACAGACAAAATCCCTGGATGTAAAAAAACGCGCCGCGTCGGCGGCAAAGCGGGCGTAAAAAGTTTCATCGGCGGCAGGTTTATATTCTATGCTGATGAACGCCAGGTCCTGCCCCGCCGCCGCGCAGCGCTGCAATTCTTCGGTCAGCCTGGTTTCGGTGTTCTCTTCCCTGACAACGCGCCCCCGTACCGAATAACTCCCTCCGGCGGCGTAAGCGGCGGATGCGCCGGCGGTCTTACCGGCGGTCTTGCTGTTATCCTGTCCGCCGGCAGCCTTTGGCTTGTTATTCGTCATGCGCCCCTTCCCTACAGACTCAACAATCAGGGTAAAAAACGCCAGAATAAGGGCCGAGGCAATCAGAAACAGCGCCTGTTTTAAAATTTCGGTCAGTTCCGCATAATCCAACGCTCCCGCTACCGCCTGAATGTTGACATTACGCAAACCCTGTATCCGCAAGGGCTGGTACAACATCTGGCGGGAAAAGTCAAAGCGGTTTCTAAAACGCGGCGAGCCGTTTATATAATTGATGGCCTTGCCCCGTTCTTTCTCAAAACCGTATTCGCCGTTGGGGCCGGTAATAATAATCCCTTCCAGGGTTTTGCTGGCATCAAGGGCCTTCTGGATAATTTCAACAAAGGTCTCATCCATAAAACTTAAAACCCCTGCGGAGGATGCCAAATCGGCAAGATCGAAAAATTCCTGCTCGGCAACAAGACGGTATTGTTCCATGCTGGTATTGATACGGACTATCACGGAAACCAGTGCTCCTATGTACACCAGAATACAAATAGAGGCTATAACTATGCCCAAAACCGATGTCTTTTTTGATGAATATGCTTGATCCATATCGTTATTATATACGCTTTTGCCGGTTTCTGCTAGGATTATGAATATGAATTTGAGAGAATCTTCCTTGCCTGCGGGCTGGTATCCCCGCAATTCCGATGAAATTAACCGTTTGTTGTCGGAATGGGGTACCGGCGGCGGCACAGCCCGCGCCGCCATAGCCCCTCATGCGGGTTGGTACTATTCGGGAAAAATCGCCGCCCGTGCGGTATCCTCCCTGGACAAGGTTGATACGCTGGTAGTAATCGGCGGTCATCTACCCGCAGGCTATGCGCCGCTTTTTGCCCTGGAAGATGCCGTCAGCACGCCGCTGGGAAATATGGCGATAAACGCCGCCCTCCGCGCCGCTGTATACAAAGAGTTGGACGGTAAGGAAGATCGTTTCCCCGATAACACCGTGGAAGTGCTGCTGCCTATGGCGCGTTTTTTCTTTCCTGATGCTTCACTGCTCTGGCTGCGCCTTCCCGCTGAATTATCATCGTTTGACGCGGGCAAGGCTATTGCCGCCGCCGCGGATAATTTAGGCTGTTCTCTGGCGGTACTTGCCTCAACCGACCTGACCCACTACGGCCTCAACTACCGCTTTACCCCCCACGGCATCGGGCCGGAAGCATTGCGCTGGATGCGGGAGGTCAACGACCGTCATTTTATTGACGCGGTAGAATCGGGGAATCCCGCCGCCGTTCTGGAAAGGGCTGAAACGGATTGTTCAAGTTGTTCTGCCGGCGCGGTACTGGGCGCAATGGGCTTTGCTGCCGCTCAGGGTCTGAACTCCGCCCGCCTGCTCGAGTACGGCACCAGCGCCGGGGAAGGAGAAGAAATTCCCGATTCCTTTGTCGGCTATGCCGCGATTGCATTTTAATAACAGAGGGGCAAATAAACGCAGTCTGTTAACCGAATAAATGCGGCGCTTCTATCAGCGAGATTCAGCGCTGTCCAGCAAAATTGTTACCGGGCCATCGTTGGTATAACTGACCTTCATGTGAGACTGAAATTCGCCGCTGGCGCAGGCTAATCCCTGTTCGCGGATTTTGTACATAAAATACCCATACAGTTCCCGCGCTTTTTCAGGGGGGGCCGCCTTTCCCCAGGAAGGGCGGCGGCCTTTGCGGGCATCTCCCAGCAAGATAAACTGAGAAACTGCCAACACACCTATTGAAATATTGTTAGCTATACTTTCATCATGGTTAACATTCATCTTGTTAACCATTTTATTACTTTGGTTAACGATTTCAATGAGGGAAAGGTTCATTTTTCCTGCGGAATCATTAAAAATACGCAGATGGGCAATTTTTTCGGCAAGCCAGTCCGCATCGTCGGTAGTATCATCCTGCGCTACGCCGAGATATATCAGTAATCCGCAGTCAATACCCCCTTTTAATGCGCCGTTAACGCTGACCGATGCGTCAATAACCCGCTGAACTACCGCTTTCATAAATTGTTGGATTGGTGTATGGCGATGCCTTCCATGTGGATGCGGCTTTCAGAATCGTCCGGTATAATGCGGCCAAGGATTTCCAGAGGTTGTTCCGGATTGAGAGGAATGGCGTTAGGGAACACAACGGTGACTACGCCCTCCAGGACTTCGCGGCGGGTATCGTAACCGGCAAGGAAATCAAAACTGGTGCCGGTGTCAGAAGTTACCACATTGGCGGCCCTCCCCTTCCAGATAACGTGTACCCCGTTGTACAACAGGGGGTCTTTTTTGACATCGCTATACAAGACATTATCACTGCGCCTGAAGGTGTCGAAACCGGGGACTTCCATATATGAAATGATGATTCGCGCCCGGTTCTTCAGCCCTTCGGCGGCGTTGGACTCCAGTATCCGGTTGAGGTTAATCCGGGCGGCTTCGTCACGGTAAGCGGTAAACTGGGACAGGGCTTTTTCATAGGTGTCAAGCGCCTGAACCCGTGTGAGGATGTAACGGTATGAACCGCCGGTTTGGACAGGGGCCATTCTGTCTTCGCGGCTTAAGGAAAATGCGGTAACGCCTCCGGTGGAGATGAGTCTACTGCCCCGCGGATAAAAGGGACTGGCAATTACCTTGAAGCGGATCAGGCAGCCCAAGGTAAGAATACAGACGGCGAGCAGAACGGCAAGCGCCCCCAGTTTTTCTTTGGTAGAAAAGCCCGGAAAGGGGATGGGCGGGTACAGGGAAGGAAATTTTCCCGCCTCAATCCAGCTTAAAAAATTATCGGTTCCCGCCTGCATACGGAGCACTTTCATCGCTTTTCTGGCAATACGGTTTTTTTCATTGAGTTCCAGAACGTCAAGATAGTAATCCACAGCGCGTTCTGTTTCACCCTTGCGGAAAAAAAGGGCGGCCAATCCCAAAATTGCCAGAGGTTCCTGCCGTTTGGTTTCGTGGGCAAGGCGGAAGTAGGTTAATGCGCCGCCAAAGTCGCCGATACGCAGGCAGGAGGATCCCAACAGATAGTAATAATGAAATGAACCGTGATAACGGTTTATCTCCGGCTCAAGGGTTCGTATTGCCGCCTCGTATTTGCCGGAACGTACCAGTCTGTTTGCTTTGGTCAGAATCGGATCGAGTTTCATATCATTGCCGTTAAGAGCGTCTGTTACGCAGTTCCGTTTCCTTTTGCTCAATCGTTTCGCGCACTTTGGTAATCTCCGTCAGTACACTCTCAACTTCCGGAGCATACCGGTCAAGAGTTTCCTGGTTCCGTTCGGCAAAAGCCTGATAAGCCTCATTTCCCAGGCGGCTGAGGAGTTTTTGCGCCTGCCCTTCCAACTGTTTTATCTCCAGCGTCAGAATACCCCGCTCACCCAAATCCTGGGCTTTGGCCCCGGCTTTCAGGGCGAATTCTTTTGACGCCGCCACTCCCTGATCCAGCAGTTCCTGCATCCTTTCACTAAATGTCATGGTGCTCCCTCATATTTTTTGTAGTATACAACACCTGTTCACATAGGGCAACAGTGGGGGGGGCTGATACCATTGTTATCCTAAAAAAGAATCATCGAAAAGTAAGTAACGGTGTTTATGCCGTTATTATAACGCAGGCCGGCGGCGCGGCTGAGTTCGGTTACATTGATCCCCGCCGCTTCTATCGCCGGAAATGTCTTTTGGGGAAAACGGCAGGGTTCGGGCCAGGCGCACGTTGTGCAAATTGTACAGCCTCCCGCGCCAAAAACAGGATTGGCCGCGCCGAATTTTTCATGCATTTCAGCGGTCAACCGGTCATGGTAATCTTTTGCCCGCATCATCCCCTCATAATCAAAAGAATCATCCAGGTTTGTTTTTGTGGTAAAAACAAAGGCGGAAGAAAAAGAGCGTATTTTTTGTTGTTGCTCTTCCGGAGGGGCCGCCGCCGGGGGGCAGGTCCAGCATCGGTTATATTTTCCGCACGCGTTGGCGGCGCAGGCTTCAAGCAGTTCCGGCGAAAAGGTAATGGCGGCAGTCGGTATAACCGCGTACTCAAAAGCGCGGCCCTTGAGTGTTTGTTCAATAAGAATTTTCACCACGGAGTACACGGAGTAGCACGGAGTTTTGATTTCTTATTCCTCCGTGAAACGCGTACCAAAGGTAC
>Ga0268262_10006980_pt1 | contig 10666 bp, 11 predicted proteins | sample TergutNc150P3_FD_190354 | JGI IMG/M metagenome (GOLD analysis project Ga0268262, IMG submission 190354) | Nasutitermes corniger P3 segment gut microbial community from laboratory colony in Florida, USA - Nc150 P3 (SPAdes) (version 2) | ecosystem: Host-associated > Arthropoda: Insects >...
GAATGGTATACGTGACCGGCGACAAAGAAGCGATCCGCGCCTACGAGAGGCGGCAAATGGCGTTATCCGACTATAACAGCGCGATTAACTACGCCCGCGGTGAAGGCATGAAAAAGGGCATGAAAAAGGGTATGAGAGAAGGCCGTCAGGAAAGCGCTTTTGAAATCGCCCGCAAAATGAAGGGAATGGGTGATTCTATCGAAAAGATACATACCATAACCGGCCTTTCATTTGAAACTATTGAACGCCTGTAAATAAACTGTAGGTCAAACTGAGACATACAGCGCCGTATATATCCTTGTAATTTAGCCCTTATTTTTCCTGTCTCTTCAAAAGACTTCTTGCCATCTCCAGAATAAATTCCTGGGTATCGGCGGTTAGTTTGCCAAAAGTTTCCAAAAGCTCCTTTTCATAGGGCGATTCCACGCCAAACATCTCGCCCTTTCCGGTTCGCAGCCAATCCTCGTCAACGGCAAAGGTCGCGCATATCAGTTTTATGTTTTTGTCGGTGAGGGTGGTTTTATCCAGTTCTATCATGGACAAGGCGGTCTGTGTCAGACCGATTCGTTGGGCAAATTCTCCCTGTTTTAGGCCCAAAGCCTTGCGGACAAGCCGAATTCGGTCAAGTATGTTCATTTCTTCTGATTTTAAGAATATCGATTGAAACAGAAAATTACAATGAAAATATCAAATACTTACTAAACCCTTGACAAATTTACATATTATTGATATAAATATAGCAATAATATACAAAAAGGGGTTATATGCCAAACAACAAAACCGAAATCCGCAGGATTTCCCGCCTGCTCACGCCGGATAACCGGGTGCAGTTGCTCGCTTGGGTTCATTTGGCCTATTTTGCGGAGAATTCCGCCCGAAAGTCTTTAGGTATTAATGCTGTAACTAACGGCATTTCTATAGCAAAACCGCAGGAATATTCTTGCGGAAATTTATGACAAAGGAGCAAAAAATGAAGAGAGTTCTGAAATTTTCAGCGCTGGTGCTGATTGCCGGACTGATTTTGGGCTTCGCTGGGTGTAGTGATGGCGGCGGGGGAAATAATGGGCTGGAGTCAGGAGACACCTATGCTCAGTATTATGCTGGTTCTTTCCGTAATAACCAAAACGGGACTGTTGAGGTGGTCAATAATACCCAGTACGACATGCTTTTGTTTACCGGTGAGACTATTAGCCTGAATTACATTGTTGGTGGTATAAAGGCAGGGACCAGAAGTTACGTCAATTTTTCGGATAAACCTGATTATCAGGTTGGCAGTTATTTATTATTGCGGGCAGTTAAACAAACTGAATTTGACACCGCTAAAGAGCAGTCAAGAGTTGATCATACTGCGATGGTAACATACGGGGAGGGGAAAAGATTCACAACCAACATTGTCTCTACAACTGATGGTGAATACCAGTATACGGTTTATAACAGAAGCAGGGATTATGGGCTTGAACTTAGAAAAAATTCGCCAGAAGGTGAGAAAGTCGCCTATCTTACCAAAGGGGAAGTCCGGCGCGTTATACAATCTCCTAACCGTACAGAATTAACTTTGTACCCGGTATGGGTTGCCTTCAATAATGTTACAAAATCCATAGTTACTTTCACCCCCAATGATACCCTGTCAGCTTTGGACATTCAGCCCAAACAATCGACTGAAGACACATCGCCATATTATTTTCCGATGGGTGGAACAAATGTCAATATAATCTTTCCTGATGTAAATCTTCCGTTTGCGACTATACAGGTCAGGAATAACGCCAGTTTGAACGCTAACTTTAGAGTTGCCAATACAATCAGAACCCCTGAAAGCGGATATACGGGTATTACCAGCGGCGCGCGGGAATCTTATGAAATCAGGGCAGTAGCGGGTGATTCACTCAATCTCAATCTTGCCATGTCGCAAGGTCAGATTGTTGTTCCGGTTAGATTTCAGAGCGATCCCAGCGCAAGCGGCGTAGAAATTCAAAACGGATATGCTTATACCGTTGCATTGACTTTAAAACCCGGCGCGGATCCGGCGATTGCGGCAAGTTATGAAGCATGGCTTTCAACAGGAGTCAAGATGAATACCAGCGACCTTTTGGTTTCCAATTAACATTTTGAATTACTCAGGCTGCCCGATTAAGAAATGGCAGCCTGAGTTTGTTGGGAGAAAAATACATGAATAAACATATCTTTAAAATTGTTTTTTTATTTGCGCTTTTATCATGTTTGATTGTTTCTTGTGGTGGGTCTGAAGACGATGACAAGAATAAGCCAGAAGTAATAAAAACAGGGAAAGTTACTTTTTTTAACGAGTCAAGTTATAACATAAAAATTCACCGGGATTCCTTTAGTGGCCCTGTGTTACTTGAATTATCCGCAGGCGCTTCAAAAAAGATGGATGTCCGCATCAGCGATACTCATGGATTTGGTACAACGTTTTCTATTGAATACTTGTACCGAATAAATGATGCATTTGATACTGACAGCGGCGATATATTTGCCAGCGGTCTTGATTTTAACGTACAATTAAATTTTGTTATAGAAGAGAATAAGTCATATACCAAACAAATACCCCAACCCACAAATCTTGAATTCCGGTCAGCATTTATCAAAGTACTCAATGCCCATAGTTTACCTGTTGAAGTAAGGGATGTTGGGAAAATATTACAGCAAGCGGGAAATGGCATTTATCCCATTGCACCCGGTAAAACCGGAGTATACAGATTGTCAAATATTCCTGTTGAAGGAGAATTATTGCAAAACTATCTGGTTGTCTCAACATTTAACGAAGTCGCCATTCCCGAATTTACCTTGAAGAATGGTTTTATATACAGTTTTACTTATAACGGAAGCTCGGTTACAAAGACAGGAGAACAAACAATTATTTTTAAGTAAGGAAAAATTAAAATGAAGAAATTTTTTATGTTAATGACGATTTTTGCGTTGATTTTAGCGGCTTGTGATAACGGGAATTCGACGGGTACTGTGGATGGGAATAAAAAAACGACACTTACCATTAGTAATCAATCAGATATAAATATTTTTAATGTTGAATATTCATCAATTGCTTTTGGGAACATAAATAGCGGTAAGAGTAGTACCAAAGATGTAGATTCAGGCACAAAATATGTTTTTTTCTCACTTCAAGTTAATGGTGAGAACATAAATTGCCGGACAGATGTTGTGACTTGTGAAAAAGATGAAGATAATAATTATAATATCACCAATAATACAACTGTTACAGCAACTGCCAGCGACAGGAAAGACGGTCTTAAAAATCTATATAATACAATAACGTCTTTTCCAAGTAATTTCAGATTACTTGCAGTGACTGAAAATAGTGTCAGCCTTACATGGAACGCTGTCAATGAAGCGAGCGGCTATAATATATATCGTTCTACCAGTAATAATGGTACTTATAACAAAATGAATGTCAATGCTATAACCGATACGGAATTTACTGATGCCAGCGTTTCTTCAAATGTTGTTTATTATTACACCATTAGCGCTATCACCAACGGAGTTGAAAGTGCCAAATCGGATGCTATTTCTGTTACAACGCTTCTGCCTATGCCTAATAATTTACAGATAAATGAATTTACTGACATTAGCGTTACCATTGCATGGAATGCGGTGAATGGAGCGGGTTCTTACAATGTCTATCGTTCAGCAACCGAAAATGGGATTTATACAAAAGTAAATACTATTGCAATATCCAGTACAAGTTTTACTGATACTGGTATTTTACCAATTACAATTTATTACTACAAAGTTTGCGCTGTTTCAAACGGTGTTGAAGGTATACAATCAAATTCTATTTCTGTTACTACGCTTAAAGCAGCTCCTACTAATGTTCAGGCAAGTATCGTGACTGACAGTAGCATCAAGCTTACATGGAACGCAATAAATGGGGCAAGCGGTTATAATGTATACCGTTCTGTTAATAGTAATAGTGTTTTTGATAAGATAAATACAAGCTCAATAGTTAATAATGAGTTCTCTGATGCAAATGTTTCTCAAAATACGGCTTATTACTACAAAGTCAGCGCCACTGTTGATAATGTTGAAACCGCACAATCGGCCAGTATTTCTGTTATTACACGTTTAATAGCTCCAAATAATGTACAAGTAAGCTCTACAACCTTAATAAGCATAAACCTTACATGGAACAGTGTAAGCGGCGCAAATAAATATAATATATACAGATCGACCAGCGAAAACGGTACATATAACAAGATAAATTCAACTGAGATTACTCTTTGCTCCTATTCAGATAAAGGATTACCGTCAAACACGGTATATTACTATAAAATCTGTGCCGTTGCCGGAAGTATCGAAGGTATGTTATCAGATATTGTTTTAGCCTCAACGCTTACACCGGCTCCAGACAATCTAAGGGTTAGCGCTATAACTGACAGCAGTATAAGTCTTGCGTGGAGTGCTCTTAATGGCGTGGTGGGCTATAATGTATATCGTTCAATTAGCGAGAACGGAACATATAATAAAGTTAATTCAGGTATTATATCCAGCGCTGAATATACTGATACCGGCGTTTCTTCAAATTCGACCTATTACTACAAGGTCAGCGCCGTTACCAGTAACACTGAGAGTTTACAGTCAACTCAGATTTATGCCGGTACCGGCTCTATAGTACCGGGAACCGGCCTAACAGCTAAATTGAATTGGCTTGATACTAATGCGGCGAGCAACACAAGGTATGTTATTGAAATGACATCTGATGAATCCATTAACCGCACTTTATCATACAGTGGAAAGACAGGTATTACCATAACTTTAGTTGGTATTGGTTCAACATTTACGATAAATGCTCTCACCGGACATCAAGGAGTATTTACAATTAATACAGGCGTTACCCTTGTGTTAAACAATGTCACTTTGAGAGGTAATAATGCTGCTGTAGTTTATATTAATGGCGGTACGATGATTATTAATAGTGGGACAAAAATTACCGGCGGTAAAGCTGATAATTCAAATATGAGTAGCGGCTTTATGGGTATGGGAGGCGGAGGAGTCTTCCTCGGAAGTGGATTATTTATAATGAATGGAGGAGAAATTTCTGATAACGAGGCAACAGAACATTACTCTTATAGTGATTATGAAAACGGTGGTGGCATATATATTCTAAGTGGAACTTTCAATTTGAATAATGGAAAGATACATGGTAATAGGAGTTATGGTAGTGGAGGTGGTGTACACAATTCTTCAAATGGAACTTTTAATATGAAGGGTGGAGAAATCTCAGGGAATAACGCTGCTCAGGGTGGTGGTGTATATTCTTATGGTAATTTCCGTATGGGGGGTGGAGTTATATATGGTAGTAATGCGATACCAAGTCTCAAAAATACAGCTTGGGATAGAGGAGCGGCAGTAGGAAGCGGGGGACAAACAATGGAATATGGATCATTTAATGGTGATACTTTTTATTCTTCTGATACATTAAATGCGTATTCTATAAATGACACCATGCGGATTGTAGACGGTAATTTACTGACAGAATAGCAGGTATAGCGTAATTATTGTCTATAAAACAATGGAGTAAACAATGAAGAAACTTTTTGCGTTAACGGTAATTTTTGCGCTGGCATTGGCGGGATGCGATAACGGGAGTTCTTCTAATTACGGCGAAATAGGGAAAACAGGACCAGGCGGCGGCATTATCTTCTTTGCCGAAGGCGGACAGTATAAGGAATGCAGCGGGGAATTGGGTAATAGTACATGGGATAATGCGCTTGTAACAGCCGGTAATTATAAAGGCGGCGGATTTACTAACTGGCATCTTCCGGACAGAATGGAGTTGGATTTAATATACAAAAATCTAAAGAAAAATGGTTTGGGTAGATTGTCCAATGATATTTATTGGTCATCAGTTGAGTACAATAACAATTACGCGTATTATCAGTATTTCAGTGACGGATATCAGGATTTTTATTACAAATCTCATTCACATTCAGTCCGGGCCGTTCGGTCTTATAGTACTAATACTGTTACTCCAACAGTAAACGCTACCCTTAAAATAAAAAACGAATCATCTACCGATATTACCGACGTTATTTGGCAGAGTGTTTCTTTTACCGCAAACACAACTGAGAATTCAATTAAAAAAGGCACGACAGTAACAAAAACCGTTCAACATGGAAGCGGGTATATCTATTTTAAGCGAAGTACAAATGCCATAAACGCGCGAACCAGAGACTTGGTCGTAATAACCAAAGATGAAGAAACAGAATTCACTTTTACAGACGCTACAATTATCGTTGACGTAGACAATCCTGACAATACCGGGACGCTTGGTTCATTACAACCGGTTCTTACAACGCTTAAAATAAAGAATGAATCCTTTACGGAAATTACCGATGTTATTTGGCAAGGTGTTCCCTTTAGAAACAACCAATACGAAAACTCAATAAAAACCGGTACCAATGTAACCGCTACTGTTCAGGCAGGGGCAGGGTATATATTTTTTAAAAGGAAATCAAACCTCATTACCGCAAGAACCAGCGATATGATTATTATTGAGAAAAGTGAACAAAAAGAATTTGTCTTTACAGACAGTACGGTGATAGTTGAAGTAAACAATCCAGTAAATGCCGGAACGCTCCACGATTTGCCAAGCACGGTAGTTTTTTGGGATGATGCCGAAGGGGAAATGCAGCAATATTTCTTGAAGCAGAGTTTTGTAGGGTATTATAAAGACAAGCCTGAGTTGCTTTACCCAAATTCATCATATAATAATTTTTATACTCCAAAAAACGGAAATAAATCCATCGCCGTCGGCGGCACTAATACGGCATTACTTCATATTAAAATAAATCTGGATAAAAATGCCAGGCTTTCATTTTGGTATGCCAATAAACATAATTTTTATAGTACATCCAGTACTACTGTTTCAGTCAACGGCGTAGAAAAAGCAAAATGGACTACCAATATTGACTGGTCTTTTATGACATTTGACCTTGAGCCGGGAGAAAATAACATAATATGGGAAAAGAAAGATGGTACTGTCAGTGGTGAGTATTACTATCTTTCCCTTGACGACATTTTAATTTATTACACGGAGTAGAGGCTCATTACTTTTGAACAGGAATAGGAGTAACCCATGAAAAAAATCATCGCATCACTCATAATGAGTGCCCTATTTTCGATTAGTGCAGCATATTCACAAGACACAGTAAATCTGGACACAGCGATAAAAGAAGCCGCTGATTATTTTGAGAAAAGGTTGAACGCCCGTTCATTGGTAGCGGTCCTGAATATAAAATCGGATCATCAGCGGTTGTCAAAATACATCATAGACGAGCTTACCGATACTATGGTCAACAGGGATATGCTCCGCGCCGTCGAGCGGCGGGATTTGGATTTGATTCAAAAAGAAATGGAGTTTCAGTTGTCGGGGGAGGTAAGCGACGAGTCGGCGCAGGCAATCGGGAAAAAACTGGGGGCGCAAACAATTATATCCGGCGAGATTTTTCCGTTTAACGGAATGTACCGTCTGGGACTCAAGGCAATATCCGTGGAAACAGCCGTCATTCAGGGAACCATAAATAAAAACATATACATTGACAAAAAAATAAAAGCGTTAACCGGCAACGCGGGAAATTTCCCCATCAGTATTGGCGGCGGCGTACACATCGGCGGTTCGTTGAGCGAAAAAACACGGGAAGGGAGCGGAAAAGAGTATGTTCTGTTAGACCAATATTATTACAGTAATTATAAAACTACCGAAACAGACAGTAAAAGTGAATTTGATATAGGGGCCTTTATGTTTTTTGATTTAAAATACGCGGAAATTAATATGGGTTTGTATAACGGTTTTGGAAAACGGCGGTGGTCATTGAACAAAGATTATTATTACAACAATAAAACAATTAAAACGGATAATAAAAACAGCGTTGGCGACACTTCCGCGTTATTGTTTGATATTGGCATTTTGGCAAAGTATCCGTTCAACATGAATAAGGTTTCCCTGTTTCCGGCAGTGGGGGCCGGGTATCAACTGTGGCTGTCGGCGCGGGAAAACGGCTCAAAAATACGGGGCGATTTATCGGCAAACAACTCTATCTGGCTAAAAGCGGGCGGCGGCATGGATTATAAAATCAGCCCTTCACTGTTTTTGCGGGGGGAATTGCTCTGGGGTTTCAAACTGAACAGCAAAAATGAAAGCAAGGAGCCATTTTCACATTTTACCCACGGCCCCACCGCCCATATAGGCGTGGGTTATATTTTTAATCAGAAATGAAGAACCCCGCATGGTAATGATCAAAAAAATACTTGACTTTTGAAGATATTTAAGCAATATTATTAGTACCAGGGTCCGCCTTGGATAGGGACGCTTTCGAGGGATCAGTAAATAGCCTTCGGGCTATGAATGGTTAGTATACCGGCGCCCCTATTTTTTTATTCTTTAAACTGTGTCAATGACTTCTATAGAATACATCTTTTTACCAAGTTCAGAATTAATGTATTCCTTTACCGTAAATTTCACCAGTACAATTCTTTCGTGAAAATTCATCGGCGCAAATAGATAACGCCGGGCCTTAAGCCCGTCATTGTTTTTGTTAGGGTTAAGCTCAAAAAACCAAGGTTCAATGGCGTTTGAAAACAGTTTATCTATGTTGGTTACGGCTAAATAATGAGCTTCTGGGAGAAAAGAGGCGTTTACCGCTTCACTACTTACCATTTTACCGATAATTTTTCCGGGGATTCTGGCTATTAAGCCTGATTTGCTGGTGTACGGGCTGTGTTTTATAATTTTCTTAAGTATTTCGGTTGCTTCTCTGCGGTTTGAGGCTGCTCTAATAGGTCTTGCCATTCTCCGAACTTCATCAGGTACTCCAAAATTTTCAATTTTCAAAGTTTTTGCTTTTTCGGAACTGCTATCCCAAGGTTCCTTTTTCACATTTCTATCCTTAATTTTACCGGCAACCCCAGTCTAACATAAAGCGTTTTCCGATGTCCATTCTTGTCTATAAGGTATCATCCGCGCTTGGCCTTGATTTAACTTTATCCGCCTAAGTACGAAAAACCCCGCCCCGCATGGTTCAAATGGAGCCTGCCGGTCTTTCGGTAAGAGAGAATCCGCTACTTGCATTTTCCCCCCCAAAAGGGTATTATATATGAACGTTGATGATACTTCATATAAAACGGGGGTTGACATGGCAGGCGCACAGGCGGCAGGGGATATAGCGTTTCCCCAGGAATTGATGACTTTTATTGACGAATGGAAGGTAAAACCGGGGAGTCTGATCATGATTCTCCACAAAACCCAGGAAATCTTTGGCTTTATTTCAAGACCGGCGGCGGAACAGCTTGCCCGGCTTACGGGGATTCCCCTGGCTCGAATCTACGGGGTTATCACCTTTTACCACTTTTTCAAGACTACCAAGCCCGGAAAACACAAAATTTCCGTATGTTTAGGGACGGCGTGCTACCTGAAAGGCGGACAGGACCTTATTGACGAGGTTCGCAGCCTTCTGGGGCTGGCGCCGGACGCTGTTACCGAGGACGGCCAGTTTTCCGTGGATCCGGTTCGCTGTGTCGGTTGCTGCGGCCTTGCTCCGGTATTAACCGTGGGTAATGACACTTTTGGCAAACTGACCAAGGATATGCTCCCCGGCATTATCGCCAAATATCGGAATGTCTAACAGAGAAGGGAGCTTTTTACGCATTTTACCCTTGCCGATCTGGTCGCCGACATTACGCAGAATGGCTGCGAGTCGGGGGCAAAACTGGTTGAGCTTGAGGTAAGTGAAACCGAAAAAGAATTTCGGTTTTTGGTAAGAGATAACGGCAAGGGCATGACTGCCGAGGAATTGAGCAGGGCCCTTGATCCTTTTGTAACGGACGGGGTGAAGCACCCGCACCGGAAGGTGGGTCTGGGGCTTCCCTTTTTAATACAGACCGCCGAACAGTCCGGCGGCGGCTGGGATGTACAGTCCGAGAAAGGGAAGGGGACTACGGCGACGGCATGGTTCGATACCGGCAATGTGGATATGCCGCCGGTGGGAGATTTGCCGGGTATGTTCAGGTCTGTCCTGATGTTTGACGGGCCGGACGAAGTGGTGATACGGCGGCGGCGAGAAAGCGGGACACCGCTGGATTACGAGGTCCGCAAGTCGGAACTGGTTGAAGCGTTGGGCGGTCTTGAAAGCGCCGGTTCGTTAGCGATGCTTGGTCAGTATTTGCGTTCGCAAGAAGAAGAAGAAGAATAAAGATAAAGGAGAATAAAACATGGCAAAGATGAGTTTGGAAGAACTGAGAAATCTGCGGGACGCCAAAAAGAACGATCTGCAGAAGCGAGGCACCGAAGGCAAGGAAATCCATGTTATCGTAGGGATGGGAACCTGCGGTATCGCCGCCGGGGCAAAGCAGACCCTGGACGCGTTTGTAACCGGGCTGACGGAAAACAAACTTGATAACAGCGTGATTGTGCGGCAAACCGGCTGCATGGGGATGTGCCACTCCGAGCCGACCGTTGAGGTTATCGCTCCCGGTATGCCTACCGTCATCTATGGAAACGTGGATACCTCGGTCGTAAAAGAGATTATCCAAAAACATATTATCGGCAAGGAACTCCTGAGTGGCCGCATTCTGGATCGTCCCGCTGGTGACATTGTTAAAACATAAAGGGGGAAAAGATGGCTTATAAAAACTTTAT
>Ga0268262_10006981_pt1 | contig 10664 bp, 14 predicted proteins | sample TergutNc150P3_FD_190354 | JGI IMG/M metagenome (GOLD analysis project Ga0268262, IMG submission 190354) | Nasutitermes corniger P3 segment gut microbial community from laboratory colony in Florida, USA - Nc150 P3 (SPAdes) (version 2) | ecosystem: Host-associated > Arthropoda: Insects >...
CCAGTTTAAATAGAAGGGGATCCGCGCTGGCGGCATTGACACGGCCCTTTAAGGCAAATTTAACGGAGCCCGGGCTTCTTTCTTCCAGAATTTCAAGTTCTTCGTTTCTCATAAGAAAATAATACCATAAAGTTAGTTAGTGAATCAAGACCTCAGTCCCTGTTCCCTGTTCCCTAGTCCCTAATCCCTTGACATTCAATGATAATTTCCTCAAAATATTATAATGAAATTTTCTGCCCTTGCTATATTTATTCTGGTTTTTTTAGCGGGCTGTTCCGGACGGGCTGTTGACGTATATATCGCGGGGTATGAGGAATACGAAGACGGCAGCGCGGCGGCCGTATACTGGAAAAACGGCGAAAGGACCGTCCTTCCAAATTCTTCCGGTTCGGCATGGGCGATTTCAATTGCCGTTAACGGTTCCGATGTCTATATAGCCGGTTTTCAGACTGCCGAACAGGGCAGACCGGAAGCCGTTTACTGGAAGAACGGCGAAAAGACCGTCCTGACAGCTAACGCCGTTTCCGCGTGGGCGGCGTCGATAGCCGTTTCCGGTTCCGACGTATATATCGCCGGAATGGAGATGAACGCCCGGAGCAGATTTTCGGCGGTTTATTGGAAGAACGGGGAGAAAATCTATCTTTCACAGGAGCCTCTGTCCTCAATGGCCTCCGCGGTCGCCATTGCCGATTCCGTTGTATACATAGGCGGGAATGACTTAAACGGAGAACCGGCCGGCGTGAAGGCGGTCTACTGGAAAAACGGAGAGAAAACGGTCCTTACGGAAAATTCCGGCAACGCTTCCGTCAGCGCAATCACCGTTTCAGGGGATGATATCTTCATAGCGGGGAGCGAGGATGCCATACCTGTATACTGGAAAAACGGGGTCAAAACGGCCCTCGGCGACGGTACGACAGTCTCCTCGGTTGACTCTATCGCCGTATCCGGCGGCGGCGCCGCCTTCGGCGGCGATGTCTATACGGCGGGCAGGGAAATAAACGAAACGGGCAAATCAACAGCCGTGTACTGGAAAAACAGAAAAAAAACAGTCCTTACCGAAGAAGAGCACTCAGGTCTGGCAAACGCGATCCGCCTTGTTAAGGCGGACGGCATCAGCGGGAAGGCCCGCCTTGGCGGGCCCGATTGCTATGTCGTTGGAAAGGACACGGATCCAAACAATGTCCATTCCGCCGTGTACTGGTTAAACGGAGTCAAAACGCTCCTTCCCAAAGGAGAAAACGTCACGTCGGCAACGGCAAATGATATTTTTTTAGTTGAAAAAAATTAGGGGGTACTATGAACGAGAGAACCGGCATTCCTGTGCGCCAGGATATTCCCCAGGCTGACACCTGGGATCTTTCAAAACTTTTTCCGGACGACGCGGCATGGAATGACGGGCTTGCCGCCTATGAAAAAATGGCGGAGAGGATTCCGTCCTTTCAGGGCACTTTGGGGAAATCCGCCGAGTCCCTTGCCGATTACCTTGACTTTATCCGGGATTTCGGTATTCTGGGCGAGCGTTTATACTATTATGCCGATCTGCGCCAGACGGAGGACGAAGGTTCGGGCGCGGCCCGCAGCATGACCGGAAAAATTACGATGGCCTCGGCAAAGGCCCAGGCAGCCGGAGCGTGGGAAAGGCCGGAGATCCTCGCCATACGGAAACAGGACATGGACAATTTTCTGCTCAATCCCCGGATAGCCGATTACGTTATTTATCTGCAACGGACCCTGCGTTACCAGCCCTATATTTTAAGCGACAGGGAAGAGCGTATCATTGCGCTTAACACCGAGGCGGAGGGGACCGTAAGCGACGCTTTCTCCGTATTGACCAACGTGGATTTTAATTTCGGCGATATCGACACTCCGGAAGGAAAACGCCCTCTGTCGCAGTCAACATGGTCAGTGTTTATGGAAAGCCAGGATCGCGACCTGCGCCGCCGCGCCTACGAAACGTTCTATAATTGTTTTGAATCCCACAAGACCACGCTTGCCAGCCTTTATTCGGGGGCTGTCAAACAGGACGTAATCAAGGCGCGGATTCGCGGCTTTTCATCGGCCCGCGCCGCAGCTCTTTTCCCCGACAACGTAGATGAGTCCGTGTATGACAACCTCATCACCACGGTCGGCGAAAACCTTGGCTGTCTGCACCGTTACTACAAACTGCGTAAAAAGACGCTCGGAATTCCGCAGCTCAGGCACTACGACGTATACACGCCGCTTGTCAAGTCCGTAAAAATAAAAACAAGCTGGAACCAGGCTGTCGATCTTGTTTCCGAGGCGCTCGCGCCGTTAGGCGATGAGTATGTCAGCGCCCTGCGCGCGGGGCTTTTGGGCCGCTGGGCGGATCGTTATGAAAACAAGGGCAAACGTTCGGGCGCTTTTTCCGCAGGAAGCTTTACGGGCGATCCGTACATACTGATGAATTACAAGGAAGATTCAATCCGCGACGTATTCACCCTCGCCCATGAGGGCGGCCACTCGATGCATTCCTGGTATTCGGCCCGATCCAACCCTTTCATGCATTACAGCTACACCATTTTTGAGGCCGAGGTTGCCAGCACATTTAACGAAGAACTGCTTTTTCATCATCTTGAAAAAAATTCAGACAGCGCTGAGATGCGCCTGTACCTGGTAAACAAGCGTGCCGACGAGCTTCTCGCCACGCTGTACCGTCAGACCATGTTCGCCGAATTCGAGGCCATAACCCACCGGCTTGAGGAAGAGGGCACGCCGCTGACAGTGGAACTGCTCCGCTGTGAATACCGCAAGCTGCTTGAAAAATACTTTGGCCCCGAAATGGTATTTGAAGAAGCGAGCGACATGGAAGGCCTGCGCATACCCCATTTTTACCGCGCTTTTTATGTATACAAATACGCCACCGGCATATCGGCGTCCACCGCCCTTGCAAACCGGGTTCTTTCCGGCGGTAAACGGGAACGCGAAGACTATTTCGCCTTCCTCAAGTCAGGCGGCTCCCGTTTCCCCATCGAATCGCTCAAGCTCGCCGGCGTGGACATGAGCGCTCCCGAACCCGTACACGCCGCCTGCCGGACTTTCAGCGGCCTGGTGGATGAACTGGAAAAGATGCTGTGATGGGGAGTGGTTGACAAATAAAAGCTATTCATCCATATTGAAAATGCGTATATGGTGGATGTAGCTCAGTGGTAGAGTCCCAGATTGTGGATCTGGTCGTCGCGGGTTCAAACCCCGTCATCCACCCTTTACTAATTTCTTACAGGATAAGGAATTAGCTTATAAGTCCTTGCCACGAAAGATCTTCGCGTAAGGCTCCAACACAAAAAATGAGAAAGATCAATGAGAATCTTTCTCAGAAGGAGCGTTTATGCGTGGAGAGAGAAAGGAATTTTATCTACATCGCAGAAAATCCGGCACTTACTTTGTCGAATTTGTCGATCCGGTAAGTGGTAAAAAACTGAGCGCGAAAAGTACAGGCGAAACTGTTTTACAGAAAGCCGAAACTATAGCGCGGCTATGGCTTGTAAATGGAGTCCCGGCAGGGAAACAAAAAACACCCAGGGCGATTGAAGAAATTGGCGGCGTTGAATTCATTGTCAAGTCAATAAAAAAAGCGGAATTGAATTCTGATGACGCGCTAAAAATTACCGCTGTACTTAAAAACTTGGGCTTGATCGATTTTACCGCTGTCAAGAATACCGGGCGCGGCGCGGTTCCATTCATTCAGTTTCTTGAATCATTTTGGGATTATGACAAATCGGAATATATAAAAGACCGGCTGAGTCATGGTTATAGGTTTTCAAAGCGTTATGCTTATGAATGTCAAATCCGCGTTAATTCGGTTTTGAAACCATTTTTCCAGGGTAAGAAACTGAATTGTATAACCACCGATGATCTGAGGGAATTGTCAAATCAATTAGCAGATCGCGGAATGGCAACAAGTACAATCAATCAAATTCTGTTATGCGCTTGTACTCCCTTAAAATATGCTTTTAATCAAAAGTATATCGCTTCTAATCCTTGCCAGGGCTTGACTAAATTTTCAGTTACCAATAAAGAGCGCGGTATCTTGACGGAAAAGGAAGCGGCAGCGGTTTTCGCTGTTGACTGGAAAGACAAAAGGGCTTTTACCGCCAGTCTTCTCGCTTGTACTTGTGGAGCGCGGCAGGGTGAAATTTTAGCCCTGCGCCGATCCGATATTGGTACAGATACCCTGAGCATAGCGCATAGCTATTCCCAGCTTGACGGCCTAAAGTGTCCTAAAAATGGACACAAAAGAATCGCGCCTTTACTGCCGGAAGTGAAAGCCGCTCTTTTGGGCTTATTGAATGATAATCCCCATAATGTTGACGATCCGTTTATTTTCTACTCAATATATCCTGATCGCCCTGTTGATCCTCAAATCGTTTTAGACGGATTCAAAGACGCGCTAAAAAAAATCGGCGTTGACTATAAAAGCCGGAATATCATTTTCCATAGCTGGCGGCATTTTTTCTGTTCAAAAATCACTGAGATAATTGACGCTGAAAAAGTCGCAAAAGTTAGCGGTCATTTATCGCCTAACGTTTTTGAAAAATACGCCGATCACATTGAAATGAAAAACATTCAAGATGTTGGCAATGCTGCGGCTCTTGCTTTCGGGAATGTTTTACAATTCCCAAAGGCGGTGTAATTATGAAAAAGCAACAATTCAGTATTACCCTTAATGAATGGGAATCCTTGAAAATCGCCCTGTTTCTCAAGAGGATAACTTTTGACGGTGTGAGGGAATGTGCCGTTGACAAAGAGGAGACATACGAAATAATCGGCGTTATTGAAAAAGCAATGAAGCAGCTTGCGGATCAAGGTATGGCCCCCCGGTAAATAAGCCCGTAGAGCGCAATACAAGCCCGTAGAGCGGCGCGGGAAGCCCTGGACGGTATTTTACACGTCCAGGGCTTTTTTTATCGCTCTACAGATAACTTATCTGTATTTTTTTTGCGCTAATTCTTTATAGGATAAAGAAATAGGATTTTTCGATTGTTAAAAATAAGAAAAAAAGAAAAGAAAAATGCTCCGGCAAATACAGTAAGTTCATTTTGCCTAGATGAAACTTAATATCTGAATTAAAAAAAAGAGCTGCCCTGCAACAGGAGTAACAGGGCAGCCCAAAAACAAACAACACCAGGGACAAAGAAACCCGGCGTTGTAATGGCCTAAATTAAGCCGGTTTTCTCACCCTTGCCGTTATAAGTCCTTCCGGCAAAAGCAGCGCCGTTGTAAAAACTGCAAGTCCGCGAACCAAATCTGAAAAAGAGTCTTTGTCGCGTAACGTTTCAACTTTAGAAATTTGCACAATGTGAGTCGCCGCCGGTCTTACGCCTGCAACAACCTTTGTTGCGTCGGTGTCGCCGATCAGGTTGTTACTCATGTAAATATTAAACCCGGCAATCCTGGTTATAAAAGCCTCACTTAACGCTGTTTCATTCGACGTGCTGTCATCAATTACCGTTTTGGTTATAGCCTTAACGATAAACGGTGGAACCGCCGCCCAGCGGTCGCCCCTCGGTACATTCAATTCGTCAAGCACACAGGCAAGCTCGGTAAACAGGTCTATCATGTCGCCGCCGCCATTATAGGGACTGCCACTCTCAAAAAGTTTTGTCGCTGCCCCTGCCGTCAAGATACCAGCCGTATAGGTGTCTATAGTGTCACGTAACGCATAAGCGGCGTTTTTTGTTGCGCCGTCCAAAAAGGCCGGGCGCGACTGGACTACATCAACGTCATCGGCGCGAATCGCAAAATATTTCTCTTGATCAAGCGTTATGTCCAGTGTGCTGCCGTCTACCAGGTCATAGCTTATCGGGCCATTCCTCGGATAGTCTTTTATCTGAACAGGCCCGATTCGCGGAATTTTTACAGTATCGCCCGCACTTTTTATTTCTCCGGCAAAATCGCGGGAACATACATTCGCAAAAACACTTGTTTTTTCATAGCCGCGCAATACGCTCGCGCTCCATATTGCCGGTATAAAACTACTTGTACTCATAATTACCCCTTCGCGCCATTAAGCGCATTTTTACGCAAATTTTCAAATTCCGTGTCGGACAAGGCCGCTAAAGCCGGCCCGGATAGCTTGCCCAAGGAATCCGCCTGCGGCGTTCTCCTATGGCTGCCGCTGCCCGGCGCGCCGCCTCCGTTGTTTGTTTGGAGAATAACCGCTGCGGCCTCCGGCGTTCTGCTCCACGTTGAAACAACATCCGCCAGGCTTACTTCCTTCCCTGCTCCGTCCTCTCCCTGGATCATGCCGTGTGCTATACGGTTTGGGCCGTCGGCCCTTACCCGGATCGCGTAACGCTCCTTTAGCTCCGCGACAGTACCAGGGATCACGGTTTCAAAAACATTTGCGCTTTTTAATAAATCGGAAAGCCCTTTGTCTATCAGTACAGATGACAGGGCTGCCCGTTCCTCGCTCAGGGCTTTTTCGGCAGCGGCGGATCGTTGATCCAGCTCCACAAGTTTACTGTTGGTATTCCTTATTGTCGATAAAAGCTCATCGCGTTTATTCAGTAAGGGCTGTTTCTGGCTTTCAAGCCAGGCCGCGCCCTCATCGGTTGCAATCCACAAATTCAATTCGTTTATGTCCATAATTCTCACTTTCTCCTTTCTAATTCAAAATCGTTACAAAAAAAGTCCTTACTACATAAGGAATTAAAACCATAGATCAGATTACCTATCTGTTTCCTCGTCTTCATACTCTTGCATTTCTAAAATATCCGCTTCCGGCTCTTTCCATACCGGCGGCATTTCGTTTTCAAGTTCCCATTGTTTTGTGTCGCTGTTGAAAAGGAATGGGACTTCAATCCGCGTTCCGTGTTCCGGCTCCCCGCCCTCAACTTGCCACTTTATAGCTTTTCGCGCTGCTTCGTCAAAATTATCATCATATATTTTTTGTATTCGCGCCCGCGTTTCTTCATCAAAATCTTTAGGCGTATTTTTTATTATCCAGTTTACCACGGCAAGAAGCGCGTCTTTTTGTGTTCCCCTGGGAAACACACTCGCTATAGCTTCCAATGCAGCGATCGCCGCTGCTCTTGAATTACAAATAACGCTTGAATTATTTGTCATCGTCTCCCTCCTTTCTCAACATACAATCCGCACCCGGCGGCAAAACAACCACATTAAAATTAGTGTCGGGCTGTAAGTCGCAATACAGGCGGATCATTCTTTTGCGCTCTTGATCGGTCGCGGTTTTTGCCATTTCTTTTTCAAGCTGGTCTATAAGGGCTTGGCGTTCCTCTGAGCTTTCCGGTATGTCATAGTAATTTCTTTGTATGTATTCTATTACAGACTCAAGCGCGGCCCGCTGCGCTGGGCTTGCCGTGTTCAATGACATTGCTTCAAGAATTGCGATCGCCATTTTCTTGTCTTTACAAAAAGGTTTAGTTTCCATTCAAAATCTCCATGAGCTTTTTATCTATTGCGCCGTCTTTCAATTCGACGGTTTCTCGCGGCCTGCCGTCAAGCCGGTCAATTAAATATCGGATAGCCGGTAGATCGCCGCTTTCCGCTAATTTGATCAATTTTTCGGCAATATCGGCGCGGCGTAATTCCCCGGTTTCTTTTTTCTTGTCAAGTAACAATTCCAGTATTTCTGTTATACTCTGCCCCTTTTTAGGCCGTCCTCTGCGATTGATACGCGGATCGCCCTTTTCAAATTTCCCCATATCACCCTCTGTTATCCTCAGTAAAACAGGGATTTTCATTCAATTCTTTATTCTCATATTCAGTCATATTCAATTCTGAATTTTCCTTAATTTCTGTACTCGCCCATATTCCATGACATATTTTTTTTGCTTTTGATGCTTTCAATAAATGATTAAGAGTATCTAATACGGCATTGCTTGTCTTCCCTAATTTATTGGCAATTTCTCCGGTACTGATTCCATTCTGCCCGGCAGCTTCTAAAATTGCTAATACATCGGCTTGCGCTTTTGGCAATGATCGTATAACATCGCCCTTGCCTGTTATTCGCCATATACAAATATCTTTATCAAATACTACATCGAAACAAACCTCTTCAATATCTCTTCCTTTAATTCGCATAGTTCCTTCATTTTTTCCATCTGATTTTTTCAATAAAATAATTGTATCAACTGCGCCGTTGATTCCCTGGCTGCCCATTCCTTCATCTGCCCAACCTTCGCCGCTCCCGTCTTTAGTTCCTTTTTTTGTATGATGAATTAAAATTATCGGAATTTCTGTTTCTGTTGCTATTTTTTGAATTGCGGATATTGGCTTGTAAGTATCGCTATAACTATTAGTATCTTGCATAGGCGAAAACATATATAAAGTATCAATAATAACAAGTCCAGTAGTAGGGTATTCTTTCAGGTACTTTTGAAGTGTTGCAATACCGCCTTTCCATGATACCGCTGTTTCAATAAAAAAATTTTTATTCCCGATTCCGCCCTGTTTCAACAACCTATTTTTTAACCGTCTTTCAGAATCCTCTAATGCAAGATATAAAACTTCGCGTTGCGTTACTGGAATACTACCCATAAAACAACCGCCACTTGAAACTGCCGTTCCTAAATGGATCGCTAAAAAACTCTTGCCGATCTTCGGCCCGCCGTCAATTTTTGTTAGCCCTTCTGGAATAACGTCGGGAACAATCCATCGAACAGGCGGGTAATCTGAATTGATAATGTCCGCCGCTGTCCTGCGGTTCCATAACTGAACAGGTTCTTTTTCTTTTCTTTTTGGATTGCTTTTGGAAAATTGATCCATGAAAAATTTCAGGGCTTTATCCCGATCTCTTTCATCTGCGGAATTTGCCATTTGTTCCCAGTATTCAAAATCAGCCATTTTTCTCACCTTTATTTTCTGAATACCGCGCTTTTTTTACAGTCGTTTTTTTATCTTCATTATATACAGAAACAAGATCACCAGATTTAACATCTGGTGGTAGCGTCCGGCGCCTTGATACTTCAAAGCGCCCGCGCCCATCGCGTAAAAAAAGCGTTAAATTCACCTCGCCGAATTTCAAGCCCTCTGTTTCTTGTTCAAATTCGGTCAAGACAAAATCGGGAATTTTCATGCGTACACCTCGGCAGGTTCCAGGCCGCAAAAGATTTTTTTTACATAAGATTCGCCGCCAGCGTCTTCAATCAAGTTTTGTTCATTCAAATATGAAATAAGCTGCTGCGTTCCTACCTGCCCGATCTGCTCTTGTAAATGGGATAAATTATCAAAAAGAATTTGGTTTTTTTTATCCAAAAAATCTTTCATGTCGGATTCACCTGTTGCCATAAGACGGAAAAGAGCGGCTGTTTCAACTACTGCCACGGCGTTAGGAGTTATGAAAAACCGCTTCATTCCTATTATCCCCTCAATACCTTCGCCATTGTTACCGATTCCCTCGCTGACGGTTCTACCGTTGCCGGGATACCGCAAGCGTCAAGAAATTTTGTTAAATCATCTGGAGTAAAAATCACTCGATCTCCGATTTTGTGATAAGGCAGTTTCCCGGCTATGCGGTAACGATCTAGCGTTTCAATAGATATTTTCAATATCCGCGCCGCTTCTTTACGATTGTAAACTTCGGGCATAGTTCTTCTATTTCCCTCCCTTGTCTATGTTTTAACCGTTAATCAATAAGCCCGGATTTTGTTTCATAAGCCCATTCAAACCCGTCTGCTCCGGCGATTTCGTTGGCTTTTTCTTCCTTCAAGCTGTCAAACTGTTTAGAGAATTTTTCAAACTTTTTATCGCCCAAAAAATTCTTTAACGCTGCCCAGTCGTCTACAGTTTCAAGACCTTTTGCCATGCTCGCAGGTATACCGTATTCCGGCGACAATTTCTCCAGCGCGTATTTTCTCGCCTTAAAAGATATGTGGTAGAAAATATTGCGCCGTGTCCAATGGTTCAACAGTTCAGAAACATTGAAACCGCGCTCACTTGCCATTTCTTCAAGCCACTTTTTGTAACTTGCCGAAGTCCGAAAAGACACCATTTTAACGTCCGCTTTCTCAAGATTGAGATTTTCTTGAATGTTCATATAAGCTCCTTGTAATAACGAATATACTCTATACTACTCTGTCATACAGAGTTATGTCAAGCGGTATCAAAATATTTATGTAATCTGTAGTGGTTACTTTATTAGGGCATATTCAGATATTCAGTTTTATCTAGGCAAAACTGAATTACTGAATTTGGGTTATGGCGTTTTCCCAAAATTATGGCGGTAAAAGAATGAGAAAGAATCGTGAGAAAAAAATCAATATCTGTAGATTTTCCTACTTGACTGTAGAGGTTACTTTCTATATAATGCCACTATGGAGCCGCATAGACGGCTAATTCCGGTAGATTTTAGTAGATTGTGGATCTGGTCGTCGCGGGTTCAAACCCCGTCATCCACCCTAAGCCTTAAAAAAGGGTATAAATTTAACAGCTAACAGTATAGTTACTGCAAGCGGGTAAATTCGGGGTTTGAAACTTTTTTGCCCTTGCCAAATAAAAGCACGCGAACCGGTGAGCGTGTGGATTACCCAATGTTACATGGCGAAGGCCCAAGTTAATGCATCGTTTGACTTAATAGCTACCTTAATTCCCGCCCTATAATTTAACCTACAAGAGGCTGAGGGATAGAAAAGGCAGAAAAAATTTCCCGCTGTTCTTTGGTTGTAGGACGAAGAATGTCATAA
>Ga0268262_10006982_pt1 | contig 10663 bp, 5 predicted proteins | sample TergutNc150P3_FD_190354 | JGI IMG/M metagenome (GOLD analysis project Ga0268262, IMG submission 190354) | Nasutitermes corniger P3 segment gut microbial community from laboratory colony in Florida, USA - Nc150 P3 (SPAdes) (version 2) | ecosystem: Host-associated > Arthropoda: Insects > Digestive...
CCCCCCCCCATTTTTACGATTTTGCGTAAATTGGGGTAAAAATCGCCCATATAATTATGGACTATCCTTATTATATACAGTCCTCGTTTGGCTGATTCTACCCTGCGCCGCCCTCGCCCAATCTACCTGGGACGATCCCGAAACCGCCGCCGATCCGGCCGGTATCGCCGCTGAAACCGCCGACGGCGCCACGGCTACCGCCCAAGAACCGGGGGAGATGCCGGCCATAGCCGTCTACGTCGCCGGCGACAGCATCCCCAAAGCCACCAAAGACGCCCTGGGCACCTTCCTGCTTGACGCCCTTGTAAACAGCGGGAACTACCGGGCGATAGAACGCTCCGAGACCATCCTCGCCGAAATCGACAGGGAACAGATCAAACAGCGCGACGGATCGGTGGACGACGCCCAAATCAGCCAAATCGGCAAACAGGCTGGGGTGCGCTTCGTCTGCGTGGCGCACATCACCCCCACACTCGGCTCCTACCAAGTCAGCGCCCGTGTAATAGACGTTGAAACCGCCGCGGTCTCCGCCTCCGGCGTCTCCGCAAGCAAGCTCGAAAACCTGACCGACCTGAAACAGGTCGCCGCCGCCGTGGTCTACAAGATGCTCGGGGTGCGGATAAAGACGGAAGAAAACTTCGAACTCCTGACCGACAACGAAAAGACCGCGCTCGAACACTCCATACAACAAACCGTCCAAGAAACCATGCGTACGAAACAACCCAAGCGGAACACATTTTGGATCGCCCTAAGCGCCGATGTAGCCGGTGCTGGTATTTTAGGGATCGGGCTGTACGAAGAGATGAATGTAAGAAACCTAATCGATAGCGGGAAGTACTCCAAATCGAAAAGCGCAGAGACCGTCCGCGACGCTTGCTATGTAATAGGCACGGTCATTCTATTATCGGGAATATCCATTCACATATTCTTTTAGGAGTTATTAACCATGATACGCAATAAAAAGGTCGTAAACGGGTTGGGCGTACTAAGCGGATACGCCAAATACCTATCCATCCTGGCGCTCGCAGCCGTACTCACGGCGCTCGCCGTCTCCTCGTTCTGCACCCACACGCCGGAAAACTGCGCCGACGGGCAGGAACTTAAACCCGGCATGTTCTGCTTTGATAACAAGGCATGGAATAAATGCGGCGGAAGCGAATACAACCCCTACGCCCAATTCTGCTCCGCCGCCGGGGCGCTCTACGACAAGTGCAACGGTAAAGACGACTATGATCCGCAGAGAGAGTTCTGTTCCGGCAATAAAGTAGTAAGCAAATGCGGTAACGCGACGTTTGACCCCGAAACGCAAGGCTGCGTCTTCGGCATTATAAAAGAACGGTGCGGAAACAACTACTTTGACCCGAATAATGAATTCTGCTTCAACAACATTAGAATCTACGACAAGTGCGACGGCAAAGAATTCGACCCCGCAGACCCCGCAAGCCAAAATTGCGCCGGAAAAACGGTAAAACCAAAATGCGGATCGGAATATTACGACAATGGTACACATTTCTGCTACATAGACAATGTATACGAAAAATGCAACGGGAAAGAGTACAATCCCGCGGAACGCTTCTGCTTCAAAGACTCAACGTACCAGCTTTGCGGCGGTCGGGAGTATGATCCGTTAAAGCAGACGTGCAAAGTCACAAACAACAACGTCACAACGATTGTTGATATGCCCAAGTGCAACGGGTCTGCATACGATAGCGCGGCGAACTTCTGCCACAATAACAACCTCTATCCCAAATGCGGCGGTCGAGTGTATGACCCGGAACAGCAGACTTGCAACGGCACGACGATCATTAATCGCCCGCCGGAAACGCCGCGCCCCAAATACACCGTCTATTTCAACACAAACAACGGAACGGACGGCTCAGACCCGCCCAAGTCCATGACCGTGGACTCCGGTACGATCATAACGCTCCCCGGACAGCAAACTATGACCAAAGAAGGATACTCGTTCGGCGGGTGGAGCGCGAACGGAACAAACTACAACGCAAATGACCCATATATGGTTATGGGCGGTGCCACCCTATATGTCCGGTGGATCCCCATCCGCACCATAACTTTCAACGACAACGGCGCGACAGGCGGAGACGCGCCTGACGCGGTTAGAGCGGATTCCGGCAAGGTCATAACACTACCGGGACGGGGGACGATGGTCAAAACCGGGTTTAGCTTCGGATGGTGGAATACCAAAAGCGACGGGACGGGGGCAAACTTCCGGGGGGATTCCGTTTACACGGTCACGGGCAACGTCACGCTGTACGCGAAGTGGGTACCCGTTTACACCGTGACGTTTAACGGCAACGGGACGACGGCGGGAGTTCCGGGGGAAATTAAGAAAGATTCGGGGTCTGTAGTAACGCTTCCAGCAGCTATGACAAGAGACGGGTATAGCTTCGGATGGTGGAGTACAAGCAATACAGGTACTGGAACCAAATACAATCCCGATGAGTTTTACACCGTTACGGGTAACACAACCATATACGTGAAATGGATTCCGATACGTACCGTGACGTTTAATATCAACGGCGCGACAAGCGGGACAGCACCAGCGGCGACAACGGTGGATTCGGGGACGGTTGTAACGCTTCCGGGGCAGGGGAATATGGTGAAAACAAATAATCACTTCGGCGGGTGGAGTACGAGTAGTAGCGGTGGAACCAATTATCCGGCGGGGTCTTCGTATACGGTTACAAACACAATTACATTATACGTGAGGTGGATAGCCTTATACACACTTACAGTAAACGTATCTCCATCAGATGGGGGCATGATATCGCGTAATCCCGCTGCGGATAACTACGAATCTGGGACGAGTGTTACCGTAACGACAACACCATCAAGTAACTATCGGTTTGCGTGGTGGTTGGGAGCGGAGATAGTTACAACAAATTCTGTGACAATTACAATGAACAACGACAAAGTACTGACAGCTATTTTTTATCGGTCGGGAACGTTTACAGATGCTAGAGATGGTAAAATATACAAGACAGTAAAAATTGGTAATCAAACGTGGATGGCAGAAAATCTTAATTATGATTTGACGTACGGTTCGTGGTGTTATTATGAATATGATGAAGTGGATAACTACTGTAATAAATATGGCAGACAATACCCTTGGAGTACGGCGAAGGAAGTTTGTCCCAATGGATGGCACTTGCCTGATACCGCTGATTGGAATAGATTGGTTGCAACGGTAGGCGGAAAAGAGATTGCGGGCAAGAAGTTGAAATCAAAAAGCGGGTGGGATAATAATGGTAATGGTACGGATGATATTGGTTTTTCAGCCTTGCCCGGCGGTCAAGGTAGGCTTGATTACCAAGGTAAACCGTACGGTTACAGTGGCGGCAACACAGGTTATTGGTGGACGGCGACAGTGGCAACAGGGTTTAATCTTGATGATCGCGCCCACGAGCTGAGCATATTTAGTTCTAGCGATGGCGTGAATGAATCGTGGAACGGAAGAATGTATGAAGCCAACTCTGTCCGTTGCATTGAGGACTAAGAGTGCCAGTTCGGCGCGTGTAGTGATTATATTTATGATAACAAAATCAAATCACGAGGGTTACGAGACACATCTCTTGTGGTCAACTCAATTATGAAAGAAGTTAGTATGAACGCGAGCAATACGGTTGTGAACAAACAACATATTAGTAACTTTATTTTGGCGGCAATTTCAGATGTGGCCGAGACAAATAGGGCTACTGATGCGAAAGTCGGTGTAACATTTGCAAAGTGTAGTCTTATTATCCTTGCTTTGTGAGATAATATATCAAAACAAATGTGTTATCGATTTCGTAAAAGTGTTGTGTAGGTAAATCGAATAGAAACAATATTTATCACTAAATAAAAAAGGAAAATAAAAAAATGAACGCATTAACAAAAGTAACAGGGCTAATAGTATTAATATTTGTTGTATTTTCTTTTTCACAGGATAGTCTTACTATACAATCAATACAGCAGAACGCGGGGTTTGTTGTTCATGATACCGTAACAATTTGTAAGATTATCTCTAGTGTTACAGATGTTGATGCATTGAAATGTTTGCAAACCACGTATTCAACGTTTTTTTATGGACACCTAGGTATTGTATTAATAGTTATTGCCGTTATAGTGTTCTTGTATTGGAGATTTGTAAAAAAATTAAACAAAAAATTAAAACAAGAACTAAGAGACTTGCAAAATGCAATAGATAGCATTAAGGGAGAGCTTAAAATAGTATGTGGTCTTGAAAATAGATTAAAAAAACAATTGGATACTAATAAAGATGAAATTTTATTAGGGATTGAAGAAAAAATTGGAATAGTGCTAGGTGATATAAAAGAGGAGCTAAGGGCGCTAACTGACAATGAAAAAAAAGCAAGAACAACAATAGATAGTATTAAAGGAGAAGTTGAAAAGATACGGGCGAAGTATGAAACGAAAATTGACCAGAAAAAACCATTGGAGATATGAAACAAACTAAAAACAAGGAGGATTTTGTTATGGAAAAGCTATACGATTTTAACACAAAATCAGTAAAAAGATTCACGAGAAATATGTTAGTGATAATTGGCTTTTTTATTGTTTATATTTGTAGTTTTGCCACACTTGTAATGTTTTTTGGAAGGAACCTTGACGACAAAGTTTTTATATTGATTTGTGTTCTTGCGTCTTTTCCGTTGCTTGTCTTTATTGGATTTTTAGCATTTGTGATAGTGTGTTATACCAAAACAAATAAACGCAATATCACTATAAATGAAGTGTATGAAATTGTCGAGGAAAAACTTAATCTGCTTCCCCAAATAAATCATGGAGAGATAGAGGACAAGCCTGAAAAAGAGACACTCTAACTTTCGCGATAAAGAAGAAGATATAACCATGGAAACACCGGACATTCTTAATTCCAAAATAAAGAAGATCAGGATAGAGCTTCCTAATTATAGTTTCAGTCACTCCTCGTCTGGAGACTCGCCGCATCCGTTTATCGGTAGAAAATTGAGTTTAGAAAAGCTAAAAGGGTTAGTAGAAGATGATTCCGACAAAACGGGTGTTTATTTGGTTGCCGGAAATCGTGGCGTGGGTAAGACGAGTTTAGTGAGTGAGGTAATAAAACAAACATCGTTTGTACCTGAATCTAATTTTGTCAAAAACCTAAAATACTTATTAATTCTATTTTTTGCCGTTATTGGAACGCAGTTTTGTATGCAAGTATTTCCGCAAATTGCCCAAATTTTTGGTATTATTATGTTTATCTTTACGCCGTTTGTAATATTCTTTTTTCTGCAATGGTGTTTCTGCGATTTTGGGCGTAAAACGCGTAAACAGAATACAATTTTGAAAAAAATGGGTTCTCTATATACAGCTGTTAATGATTTGGGTTATTTGATAAATCCACGCAGACGGTATGGAAGAACGCACTATATATTGAAGGTGGTAGTTGTGGTCTGTTTTACACAAGTTATAAATATTATCTCATGGAATGGCATTAGTCCCACCATGGCATTCATGGGTTATCTACCGATACTCTTTATTCTTATGGCATATAGGTTTGAAAAAGAGACATCCCAAAAGAAGCCTCGTTCAAAAGCGATTTTTAATTTCTGTTTTTGGTATGATGAAATCTGCAAAGCAATTGACAAGTACGTAAAGAAACACGACCGTCTATATTTACGCATAAATTTTGGGCATAAACTAAAAGACGAAAAAGATATTTTAAGGTTGATAGCGCGTACCATAAGCACGGAATACAATAAATACCATCGTTCATTTAGACGAATGTTGCCTCGGCGAGTTTTCGAGTTCGTGATTCTTTTTGCGGCTGCATCTTTGTTTAGCGGAGTTGTAAAAGAGCAGAAATTTTATAAACCAATAAAAGAATCTGCATTGTACCAAAACAGTTCGCAAATACTTTTAGATATAAGGGATTCTGTTTATTCGAAAGTCAATTGTCCGATGTGTTCAAAAAAAGCGGTGAAACTATCTATGTTTTTAGAAAAAGATAGTATGCGATTAGAAGGGACATTTTCTAAGGTAGGTACTAATATAAAAACAAAAATAGAAACTAAGGTAGAGGCCAAAATAGACACTGTCGAAAAAAAGTTGAGTGAACATACTACAGTAGAGACCAAAGTAGGTGCAATGACAAACATTAAACCAAGCGATTTTTGGCTTGTACCGGATCAAATTATTTTTGAAATAACAAAAGGTGTGAAGAAGTCTCGGCAATTTTTTCTTTGCAAATACAACAAGACAGAATATAAAAATAGTTTTGTTTTTCCTATCGACTATCTTTTTTGGCTAATATTTTTCTTAATGTATCTATTCAGTGTATTGCTATTTCGTAGTACATGGATTACACACTTTTTTGTCACACATCAAGTAATAAAGCGGCGGTTGAAGAGGTTAAACAGCGACATCACGCATAGTACCGAGCGTGAAAATTCAATAACGGTAAGTAGCGGAAACGTTGGTTCGGTACTTGGAACAAGAACGAAAAGATCGCGTGATGTTGCCGATGCGCGTGAAATAGAAAAAGAATTGCAAGATGTTTTAAATGACATGCAACGCATACCGATTGTTATGTGCCGCCCCAGAGTAGTAATTGTATTTGATGAATTAGACAAGGTAGAACCAGGCGATGCCACATTAGAAAAGGAAACTCCGCAAACAAAAGCATCAATGTTTTCTATTAATGCTACTCGTGAGAGGCAAACCGAGATTCTGAGAATTTTGTCAAATATGAAGTATTTTCTGTCCACAGCCAGCGCAAAGTTCATATTTATTGCCGGACGCGAGATGTTTGACATCCACTTAGCCGACGTATCTGAGAGAAACAACTACATAGGTAGTATTTTCAATGCAGTTATTCACATACCAAGTCTTCTTACCGACCATCCTCCTACAAATAAAGATTCAACGCGCGAAGAATCCAGTATAGCGTCATTGCCAGAAAAATTTGTATGCGGCAACCTTTTTCCGTGCGATTATAAGGTAAAATCTTATACCTTGAAAAATTATCGGGTGTATTTGGAAGAAAAGATTTTTCGAGAAGATAGACAAAACACAAAACAAGAAGAAGATACACGACAAGAAAAAATAGAGAAAATAATTGCCGTATTGCAGCAACTTATCATCTATCTCGCCCATGTAAGCAAAGGTGCGCCCAAGAAGATGATACAACTTTTTGAGTCATTCATTGAGGTTGGAGATGATAAAAACAAGGAAAAAGATTGTTTGCTCGTACAACATTGCCATTATTCACAACATTTTTTGGTTTTCAACTATTACAAACAATATACGATAGGTATTATTGCGTATCTGATAACGCCGATATTTTACCGTCTTGCCGAAAGCAACATTAAGGCGCATAGCGATAAACTATTGGTATCATCGTTACGATTTGTAGATTTTTTATTCAAATTTCACAAACACTCGTTTTCATGGTGGCATTTGGATATTTCACCAGAATTGTTAGAGGCAAACCGTGCTCCTGAATTGAAATCTGTTACGGAAGATTTGCTCAAATATTTGACGCAGGTACATATCGATGAGTTGAGTTTTTGTTTTTCAAACTACAAGTTCAACAGCATAATTGCCAATGAGATCTTTGCTATGACGAAGACAGACGAGGTTTTTTCGGCACTTTTCAGTTTTTCGCTTGATGAGACGCTATCGCTGAAAAAGCACTATATAGACTTGTTGGAAAAAACAGAAAAGGGATATCGAAAACAAAAGAAATCTTCTAGCTATATAGACGTGGTTTCTTCTTTACAAGCAGTGTTAGGTGATTTATATTATTACGATGACGAACTTGAAGAGGCGGAGTTATATTATAATAAGGCCATACAAGCGTTTCGCGAGTGGGAATCAGAAAATAGTGACAACAAAAAAAATTTAGCAACAAGAATGATTCACGATCGGTTTTACCTATATATTCGTAATATGCTTAGGTTGGGTATGATTTATGAAAGGCGGAAGTTGTATGAATCTGCTTACATGGTATACGGAGAATCGTGTCGGCGTATTATACGGGAACGCAACATGGAGTTTCAGAAATTAGGTGTTGATATAAGAAGAAGTAGTCTAGATGGTAAAAATGTATTTGTAAAAGCATCACAAGTAAAAACAAAGGAGAAAAATGGTAAAAACAATTATGATAACATTGAAGCCCCACTGGTACGGTATGGGGAAGAAATCGAAGCGTCAATAGCTTCGCTACAACCGTTAAAATTCAGAAGTTTTTTGCCCGAAACATACGATCTAATGTTCAAGAGAATGACGTATGAGGGCTTGAAAACGTACTATGTGCCGTTTGTCGCCAAGCTTCAAATTCTCGAAAAAAGTCATGCTGGCGGTATTACCAGTTGTCATTTAGAACTATTGGATAAAGAACTGAAATATTTAACTTTTATTGTAGACCATAATGAGGCAAAAATCCTTGAAGCCGAAATTTATACGCGTGTGGCCGATATATTGTATTACAAAAATTCGGATTTGAAAAACAAAAAAGGTAAAAATAGGAAAACAGATAACGATAAAGATGGGTCAGAAGTTAATAATAGTACAAACGTTTTATCTGAAAATTCATCTTGCACGGCTTGTTATTATTATCACAAGGCACTGTCTATTTTGTTAGGTAAATTAGGTAAATTAGATAAAGAGGAAAATACAGTAATGAAATTGCTGTCTGCAAGTCTTGAACGGCTCAAAAGTAACGATAACAAAAACTACAACATGAAACATTGTACAATATTGGCAAGGATACTTTCCGATTGGGGGAATGTGTTTTTTTCGTGTGATAGTGAAGATAAAAAAGACGATTGTATGTGTTATATTTATGATGGAGTAGATTGTAACACACGGAAACATAGATTCTTTTACAATCATTATGTCTGTGATATAACAGACTATGAACGAAACAATTTAGGAATTATCTTGGAAAAATATATTGACAGTTACGATTTTACAAAGATGGATATTGCTTTTGCGATGTATTCCATATCGTCAGAAGCATACCGCAACGCCAACCAATACAAACTCTCTGCTTATCAAATATATAAAATGCTACGTTTATTCAAATGTTATAAAATTTACTCAATATTTCATATCAATAAATTGAGCAAGAAAGCCATTAATTATCTGTGGCGCGCTAACGATGATTTGAATATGCCTGAATTGAATAAACGCAAGAAAGATTTCGATAGAGTCAAATTCAACGAAAAAATTACATTACAGCACCTTTTGGTTGACACCGAAATCACAAGAATACGGGTTTTGGTGAATGAGTTGAAATTAGAAAAATTGACATCAGACCCAAACATAAAACCTGAATATTTAAAACAATTCTACGATATTCGTATCACATCGCCGTATAAAATAAACTACAGTATCGTGGGACGAATTTATCAGTTACGGTTGAAGTCTAAGGTTAATTACAACACGTATCTATTACTTCTTGTAAGGGTTGGAGCGTTGAAAAGTATGCATGAAAATACGTCGGAAGAGAAGTTAGAAAAGAAAAAATTTACATTGGAACAAGAATATTATGATCTGTTGGTAAACAATGTTGATGAAAATATAATCAAAGAAATTTTTGAGGAAAAACTCACTATTGTTGAAGCTGTGGAAAATATCATAGCCGAAACAATTTATTGTTTGGTAGACATTATCCAATTGACCAAAACATTAGGAGAATCATACCTTTTCTCCCATAGTCTCTTTGGCTCTGTGCATGAAAGCCTTTCTTTTTGGATAAGGCAATATGAAGCGTATGAAACCTATAAAGATGACAGCTCAAAGATAGACGATTATTTAAAAAAATATCTTGACGAAGAATGGAGAGAACTACTGTCAGGCTATCGCGAGAACCAACAAGCCTTATCGCATTATTACAAATGTTTGGAAATGCACAGTGAAGGTAGAATGTATCACAACAAAATAGATCTTTTATGTTACGTAAGCGACGATTACAACGACCGTTCCGATCATTGCAACATCGCGGAGGATAGGCATCTTTTTATGAATGGAGAGATTGAGAAGAGAATCAATGCGATAAAAGATATTTACAAGGATTCTAAGTTATACAATGTGGATAATTATTTTTACAGAGATTACATTGATCCACAAATTTGACGTTATCCATAATAATCGCTACGCACTGCGTAGCGAATTGACATTAATGTGGACAACGTATTTTCCTCGGCCAAATATTTTTTTGAGGAATTAGGCGCTGGATTCAACTGTTTCCAAAATGGAAAGAGTTCAAATTGAGGGTGGGCGCGAAGTAATAGGCAAAAGCGAGTCAGGTTATTCGTTATTACGCAACCCCCTCTCCCGCAACATCAATCCCAGGAATAATCCTGTCAATCTCGTCCGGCGCCGGGAGCGTGGTTGGGGCGTATCGGTATCCGGTGTGAGTCGTAATTCGTTGATGATCAAGGGGTTAGGTGTAATATATCAAGTTACCAACCGTTGCCCAACGTTAAATTACGTAAAAATTGACTTTTTTGTGGCGCGATATTATATTATAGTTAGTATGTGAACCACAAAACCCTATAAAGGAGGTTCAAAATGCCGTTAAGCCACGTTTTAACGGAGAAAGACCATGTCGATTGGAAGTCGAGGCAGTCAAAGAATCGCATTGATAACCATCCCCTGCGGGATACGTCAAAGG
>Ga0268262_10006983_pt1 | contig 10661 bp, 10 predicted proteins | sample TergutNc150P3_FD_190354 | JGI IMG/M metagenome (GOLD analysis project Ga0268262, IMG submission 190354) | Nasutitermes corniger P3 segment gut microbial community from laboratory colony in Florida, USA - Nc150 P3 (SPAdes) (version 2) | ecosystem: Host-associated > Arthropoda: Insects >...
GTTCTCCTGCAAAGCCTTGAAATTCCGGTCTATGCCGTCGTTGGTTTCCTGCAGGGTTTTGTTCTTCTTTTCCACACGTTTGTATTTTTCTTCAGTTTCTTTTATCGCGTCTTCCAGACGGCGCAGCTGTACCTGCATATTTTGCAGCAGATCGTCCGAGCCGGTAACCTGGGCGAGTTTTTCTTCCACGGACTGGGAGGTCTGGAGCAGGCGGGTAAAATCGTTTTCCATTACCTCGATGCGGTGTTTTTCCGAAAGGAAACGTGTCATCTTGGCGTTCACGTCCTCTTCCAGGCGCTTTATCTGGGTCAACTGCGAGTCGTAGCGGTTGATTTCACTCTCGATAAGGGAAATCCGGTCTATGGTTTCTTTCATGTTTTTGGTATACTGTTCAAGTTCCGTCTTGACCGCGTCGGTCTGACCGGCAATATTGTTCTGCGCGGCGATTTCCAGGCGTATGATATCCATGGATTTTTTCGTTTCTTCCAGGTCTTTTTTAAAATCCGAGGTCTCGTCTTTAAAACGCTTAAGGTTAGCGATAATTTTTTCACCTTGTTCACTGGTTGCTTTATCCAGTTCCTCGCTGAGCCGCTTGTCAATATCTTTCTGCCAGGCTTCAAGCTGTTTGTCGATTTCCCCGCTTCGTTTGCTGAGGCTGGCAAGGAAATCGTCTTCAAACCCTTTGAGTTTTTTCGAGACATTTTCAAAAGATTTTTGTTTAATCCCCTGAAGTTCCTGATCTACCCCCGCAAGTTCCTGCCGCAATGTTTGCAAATTGGCGGTATATTCACCGGACGCGCTTTCCCATGAGGCGCGCATTTCGCCGGACGCGCTTTCCCATGAGGCGCGCATTTCGTTGGACGCGCTTTCCCATGAAGCGCGCATTTTATCGGACTCGTCCTTCCAGGAATCACTGAGCTTGCCGGACTCTTCTTCCCACGACTCGCGGATTTCATTTCCAAAGCCGGCAAATTCGCCGTTGACCTTGTCTACCGTCTCCTGCATCTGCCGGCGTAAATTCTCGTCTATCCCCGCAAGTTCCTGGCTCAATGCCTGTAATTTAGCGGCATACTCAGCGGACTCGCTTTCCCATGAGTTGCTCATCTTGTCGGACTCTTCTTCCCACGACTCGTGCATTTTTTTGGTCTCGCCTTCCCATGAAACGCGCATCTTGTTTGAGGCGCTTTCCCATGAAGCGCGCATTTTATTGGAAGCGCCTTCCAGGGACTCTTTTATTTCATTTTCAAAGCGGGCAAAGTCGCCGTTGACACGGTTTTCGGTATTCTGCATTGACCTGCGAAGTTCTTCTTCCAAATGTGTAGTGTCGTTTGCTATGCTGGCAAGCTGTTTATACTGTTCTTCCTGAATCTGGCGGTACTCTTCCAGCCGGTGTTCCGAGGCGGCTATTAGTTCCTGCCCTGTCTTATGCGCAATCGCCGCCCATTCTTCTTTTGATTGTTTCGTGAAGGCGTCAAGTTCCTGGATTTCCTTTTTCCAGTTGGAGATATATTCTTTTTGACGCGCCTCAATGGCGGCGGTCTCGGTTTTCCATCCATCGCGGTTTTCTTTAATCTGCTCGTTAATTTCGGCGATTTTTGTTTTTACCGTCTCCTGGATATTTTTGATTTTTTCCTCAAAATTGGTTTTTATATGGTTAACGCGTTCCTGGGCCTGATCATGGAGTTTTGCCAGCGCCGCCTCTTCGATTTTATTCGCCCTGTTTCCGGCCCTCTCAACGGCTTCCGCAAGGAGCTTTTCGATTCGTTCCTCGTCCCGCGCCAGCCTCTCCATCCGCCCGCGCTCAAGTTTGTCAATCGCTTCCTTATGTTCCCCGACTTTCCGGCTGAGGTTTTGGGTTTCAACTTCCATATCCTGGATTGTCGCCCTGGCGGCGGAAACTGACGATTCAATCGCTTTTTCAATGGCGGCGGCGTTTTCTTTTTCAAAATCCGCCTCTATTGACGCCAGTTTTTCGCCGAGAGAATCAATCTCGCCCTCGGCAGCGTCAAATTTTTCATTGATTTCCCTGACCTTTTTCTCGACATCCTCAACATAGGCGGATTCTTCACGGAGCCTGTTAAGGTTATCCTGAACCCTGCCGGTCATTTGAAGCAGTTCTTCCAGGTTGGTGTCGTATTCCCGTATCCTTTCGTCAATCGCGGTAAGCGCCTGGACTTTTTGGGTAAGCTCTTCTCTGGTGAGAGCCTGGATGCGCCGCATGAGTTCCGCGGCGGCTTTTCGTTCAACTTCAAACTGTATCCCGAAATTTTTAATATATGCTGATTTTTCTTCTATAAAGGAAGCTAACCCTTTCTCCCACTGGGAGATAAATTTCTGCGCCCTGTTTACGGAACGGTGATTCCTGTCGATATAACGAAATATTATAAGCAGAAGCAAAACAACGCCGATGGTTATAAGGTTTTCGATGCCGAACATATATTTATTGTAACATAAAATTCCGCAATTGGCGATAGCTGCGGAAGGTAAAATCCGCTTTAACTCCGGTAAAAATTGGAAATCCTGTGTTCAGGAGAGCGGCTTTCATGCCTGCCCGCTTTGACCCCTCGACATCGTACTGATGGCTGTTACCCACATAAAGTATCTTTTCGGCCGGGCACGCAAGGGCTTTTGCCAGCTCTTCAAAAGGTTTTACCGCCGGCTTAAGCGCCCCTATGCTTTCAGAACATAATACCGTGTCCCAGAGACTTGAAAGCCCAAGATGATCCAGCTTTATATCAGGCGGGAAGTCGGATAACAACCCCAATTTCAGCCCCGCCGCCCTAAGTTCTTCCAAAACCTCCTTTACATGGGGGAACGGTTTTATCTTTAAGAAAAAAGGCTCCCAGCCCCGGTATATGAGGCGGTCTATTTTTTCCCGGATTTCGTCCTTTTGAGTTTTGATCTGTTCGGCGACAAGCTGCGCCTGACGATCATAAAAATCTATTCCGGAAGACGGCTGTATTGTCAGTCCGGCTTGCGCCTCCTGTTCCAGCCGGATTATATTTCTTGCCCTGCCGAAAGCCAGCATGAATCTGCTGTGCCTGAACAAAAAAGGCAGCAGCCGTAAGTTCAGGCTGTAATTTGGGTAGAGGGTTCCGTCCAGATCGAAAGCGACAGCGCTGATTTCTGACAACATTTAGGAAAGTATACCATAAATTAGGGAGTAGGGAACAGGTATTTGATTTAATTTTCATATGTGGTATAAATTCAATTACAGGTTAGAAAATAAATGAAACGAGAAATTGATGTTTCCGGAAACAAGCTGATTATCTTTTACCGGATTATTGTCGTTGTAATGTTATTGCTGGTTTTACTGCTGATAGCGGGCAGCCTTTACGCGTTAATCCGCTCGCGGGACGCCGGGCCCCTGTTTCGTATAGGCGGGACAGGCAGGGGAGGGCAGGGCGAAGCCGAAAAAGAAGACATCCCTGACGGCGGCGCCTTCAAAGAAGGCGAAAGCGCCGTCAATATTTTTTCAGGCATAGGCAAACTGAGGATTCAAAACGCAGCTAATACAGATGTCATAATAATCTCAATCAGTTTTCCGTATAAGGCGGACGACCGCCCCTTTACAGAGGAGCTTGCGTCCCACATCGGCGAGTTCCGCTCCATCGCCACAAACTATTTTGCCAATTTACCCAAAGACAAGCTGAAAAAGCTGGATGAGGAACAGGTTAAAGCCGACATCCTCAAGCAGTACAACGCCCTGCTCCGTTTAGGCAGGATCGAGACCTTGTATTTCGGCGATTTGATGATAGTGGACTAGTCCCCGGTCCCTATTTATGGTATACTCTCCCTATCTATGCAAGTAAGCACTTTTAAACAGGGCATACGCCTTCCAATGCGCAAGCATGCCACGGAAGGCAAACCGGTTGAGCTGGTTCCGCTGCCCCGGCAAGTGGTTATACCGGTTAACCAGCATTTCGGCTCTCCTAACCGCAGTCTGGTCAGCGTAGGTGACATGGTGGTGCGCGGGCAGAAAATAGCCGACGCGGCCGGCCCGGCCCCGCTTGGCAGTTTTACCGTTCCGGTTCACGCTTCAATAAGCGGCAAGGTCGTTAAAATAGAGCCGAGATTTCAGTCAAACAACACAGAGGGACAGTGTATTATAATAGAAGCTGTTGAAGGAGAAGGCGCGCCTTCTATGGAAGGCGGCCGCGGCAAAGAACAGTTTCTTGAGCCGCTTGATCCCTTTGCCTGTACCAGAGAAGAAGCCCTGACGCGGATCAGGGACGCCGGCATTGTCGGTATGGGAGGGGCGGGCTTTCCTTCGCATATAAAACTTTCCCCCCCTCCCGGTAAAAACATCGACCTTATTATCGCCGACGGAGCCGAATGTGAGCCTTATCTGACAACAGACGAAGCGGCAATGACCGAGAAGCCGGACCTTCTTATAAAGGGCCTTGCCATCGTAATGAAAATCACCGGCGTTAAACGGGCCTTCATCGGCATAGAGGACAATAAAAAAAACATCATCCCCATGCTGGAACAGGAGATTCGGCTTGCCGAGGAGGCTTTAGGCGAATCCGGAGGCGAAATTTTCATCAGGCTCTGCCGCACCCTGTATCCGCAGGGCGGCGAGAAACTGCTGATTACCGCCCTTACCGGAAGGGAAGTGCCCTCAGGCGGCCTGCCCATGGACTCAGGCTGCATAGTGCATAATGTAGGCTCCATTATCGCCATCTCCGAGGCGTTCTACATCGGTAAACCCCTCATCGACCGCGACCTTACCGTATCGGGAGGGGCATGTAAAACCCCCAAAAACATACGCGCCCCCATAGGCGCTTCGTTAAACGACATGCCGCCCGAGTTTATGGATATAGATCATGACAAGATTGCAAAGATACTGTACGGCGGCCCCATGATGGGCAGCGCGGTTTCCTCGCTCGACGTGCCCATACAGAAAAACACCTCCGGTATTATCCTGATGACAAAAGAAGAGACCTTCAGGGACGCGGAAAGTCCCTGCATCCGCTGCGGGCGCTGCATAAAATGCTGCTCCTGCCGCCTTAGCCCGGTAATAATGAATAACAGCCTTGAAGCCGGCGATTTTGATTACGCTGTAAAAGCGGGCCTTCTTGACTGCATGGAATGCGGGAGCTGCACCTATACCTGCCCGGCAAGGATCAAGCTGGTTCAGCGTTTCCGCGTTGGAAAACAAAAGTTAAAGATGGTAAAAAAATAAAGCCTTGGGAGTAGATTATGGCAGATACTAAAACAGGCGCTCAGCGAAAACCAATTCTTCCCCTGCTTGCGTCAAGCCCCCATATTGCCTCGCCTGTTAATTCCAGGATGCTGATGGGCAATATGCTTATCGCGCTTACGCCTGTTTCTATTTTCAGCGTTTTGATTTTCGGGCTGCCTGCCCTGCTCAATATCATCGTCGCGGTTGCTGCCGCGATTGGCGGCGAGGTCGTTTTCAGGCTGGCGACCCGCCAGGATGTCCGCGTTAAGGACCTGTCCGCGGGTGTTACGGGCATTTTGCTTGCCCTTGTAATCCCGCCGTCATTGCCCTTGTGGATGACCGCCCTGGGCGCGATCTTCGCGGTAATAGTGGCAAAGGAATTCTTCGGCGGGCTTGGGGCAAACATATTCAACCCTGCCCTTGCCGGCAGGGCCTTCCTCCTGATGAGTTTTCCGTCCGCGATGACGACATGGCACGCGCCGCTGGAGAATTTCCCCCTCGCCCTGACAGACGCGACCAGCGGGGCTTCCTATTTGGGAGCGCTTAAGTCAGGCGTTGAGAACACAGTCCCCAACCCGGACATACTTAAGGAAATGTTTTTTGGTTATCATGCCGGAAGCTCAGGCGAGACATCAAGCCTTTTGATACTGGCGGCGTTTGTATTCCTTGTTGCCACAAGAACCATTGACTGGCGCGCGCCTGTTTCCATGATACTCACCGTTTTCGTCGTCGGCTTTTTGCTTGGCTATGATCCCCTGCTCGCGGTTCTTTCCGGCGGGCTTCTCTTCGGCGCCGTTTTCATGACAACTGATTATGTGACATCGCCGCTTCTGCCCTGGGGCAAGGTTATCTTCGGGGCGGGCGCGGGGCTTATCACCGTACTGGTCCGCAAATACGGAACCTACCCGGAAGGGGTGTGTTATTCGATATTGATAATGAACTGCGCCGTTCCCTTCCTTAATAAGCTGCTTCCCCGTAAATACGGTTTTGTGCATAAGAAAGTTCCGGACATCAAAGGGGGCGGCAAATGAAAAACATCGCCGGAATGTTGAGGCTTGGCTGTATACTTGCCGTTTACGCGGCGGTCGCCTGCGTTATGCTGGCCTTTGTTTACGCCGGAACCTCAAAAATAATCGCTGTCCGCGTCGAAGCCGATCAGCAGGCCGCGTTAAAAGAAATTTTTCCTGACGCTGACAGCTTTGAGCCTGTGGAAAATATTACAAGCCCCGATCCTTCCGTAACCATCCAAAACGCGTACCTGGCGAAGCGGAACGGGGCGACAGCCGGCATGGCGCTGAAACTGTCCCGCGCCAGCTATTCAGGCCCAATAATCCTGCTGGCCGGAGTCAGCGTTGACAAAAGCATAACGGGCGTAAAAATTATGGAACATTCTGACACTCCGGGGCTTGGGGCTAACGCCGCGTCCTCGTCGTATTATGTTGACAGGTCAAGGGGCGTCACTTTTTACGGCCAGTTCGCGGGAAAAAGCGTCGCTGATCCCTTTGTGGTAAAGGACGACGTTGTTGCGATTACCGCGTCCACAATTACCAGCAGGGCGGTCACCTCGGCGGTTAAGGCCGCCGGCCAGGCCGCTTCCGAATGGCTTTCCGGCGGAGGTTCAAAATGAGTGACAATAAGGTATCGTTATTCAAAATTTTTGCTAACGGCATTATCCGCGAAAACCCCCTCCTTATGCTGATGATAGGGCTTTGTTCCAGCCTCGCGGTGACAACCTCGGTTGACAACGGGATCGGAATGGGCCTTTCCATGACCTTTGTGCTTTTAATGTCGGAACTGGTAATCAGCGCGTTCCGCAAGCTGATCCCCGATTCGATACGCATTCCCATTTTCATTATTGTTATCGCCGCGTTCACCACGGTTATTGATTATGTGCTGAAGGCGTGGTTCCCCGGCCTGTCAAAGGCGATGGGGGTTTTCATCCCGCTGATTGTTGTTAATTGTATTATCATGGGACGCGTGGAGGGCTTTGCCTCAAAACGTCCGTTAAGCGAATGTTTGGCGGATTCCTTCGGCATGGGCCTTGGCTATACCTGGGTGCTTGCCGGCATCGCCCTGGTCCGCGAGCTTTTAGGCAACGGCACGATTCTAAAGTTTCAGGTTATGCCGTTAAACTACAATCCGCTGCTTTTCTTTGTGCTGCCGCCGGGGGGCTTCTTTGTTTTCGCCCTGTTTATCGCCCTTAATATCTATATCAAGTCGCGGCTTAAGGATCCTTCCGCGGCTGATGAAGGCGAAGGCTTTGGCTGCTGCAAGATAGACAATTGCGCCGCCGCGGACTGCTGCGCAAATGCTGACGCGGGGGTTAAAAAATGAACCTTTTTAAAATATTCCTCGCTGCTTTTTTGATTGACAATGTCGTGTTAATGCGATTTATCGCGCTCTGTCCGTTTATAGGCATGAGCACCGACGAGGACAAATCCGTAGGTATGGGGCTGGCTGTTGTGTTTGTGACGGTAATAGCCACCGCCGTAACCTGGCCGATCTACCGTTTTGTCCTTGAGCCGCTGGGACTTGTGTTCCTTCAATTACTGGTTTTTATTCTGGTAATCGCCTCGCTTGTCCAGCTTGTAGAGTATTTTCTTAAAAAATCCATACCCGGCCTGTACAAAGGCATGGGGATATACCTCGCCCTGATTACAACTAACTGCGGCATACTCGCGGTTACGCTTGACGTGATAAACAACACCTGTGTTTTTACCGGCAAGCCCTATACGTTTATCGAATCCATTGTTTACGCTGTCGGCGTGGCCCTTGGGTTTTTGCTTTCCATGCTGTTATTGGCGGGTATAAGAAACAGGCTGAGGACAAGCCCTGTTCCGGCTTTTCTAAAAGGGACGCCGGTGCTTTTTGTCGCCACGGCCCTTCTTTCAATCGCCTTTATGGGCTTTAAGGGGCTTGTACAATGACAATTGTATTATTAACCGCGGTATTCGCCCTTGCCATCGCCTTTGTTCTTGGAACCGCTCTTGGTTTTTTCAGGGATTTCTTTGCCGTGCCGCAAGATCCCCTTGTGGGTAAAATCCGCGAAGCGCTTCCCGGAGCCAACTGCGGAGCCTGCGGTTTTCCCGGCTGCGAGAATTACGCGATTGCCATAGCGGGCGGGAGCGCCGGCATAAGTTCCTGCTCGGTAGGCGGGCCGGCCGTTGTAGAAAAACTCGCCCAGATCACCGGCAAGGCGGGGGAAGCGGCGAAGCCGTCCGTTGCGGTTCTCTGCTGCCAGGGTTCATACATTCACACCCCGCAAAAGGGAATATACACAGGCATTAAAAACTGCCGGGGCGCGAAAATGGCGACAGGCGGAACCAAGCTCTGTTCTTTCGGCTGTATTGGTTTCGGCGACTGCGTGAAGGTGTGTAAATTCGGCGCCATTAACATGGATGATAAAAAAGGCCTGCCCGTAATTGATATCGCCAAATGCACAGGCTGCGGGATGTGCGTAACAGAATGTCCCCAGGCTATTATCAAGTCTGTCGCAAGAGATCAAAAAGGCGTGATGGTACTCTGCTCGAACCGCAGCCTTAACAGGCAGCAGGTAGCGAAAAGCTGTAAAATCTCATGCATAAAATGCGGTCAGTGCGTAAAGCAATGCCCGCAGCAGTGCATAGATTTAAGCGCGAATATCCCCGTTGTAGACCTGGCCAAATGCACTTCCTGCGGAACCTGCGTGGAAAAATGCCCGACAAAGGTGATGAAGGTTATTGAGAAGCAGATAACAGTGAAGGAAGGAAAATAATGAGAAAAGCGCTTAACATTATTTTATTATGGCTATTCATATTTTTAGCGTTTCAGGCTTCCGCCTGCAAGAGCGTTCAGAAAACTGTTAAAGAGGAACCGGGAGAAGCGGCTGAAACCATGTCTCAAACCGATACTATGGAAACAGGAACGGGAAACACAAAGGCAAATGCCGGTAATACAGGAACGGTTAAGAAAAAAGTTAGCAGTAATGAAACAGTTAAGAAAAACGCCAGTGTCAGTAGTAATGAAACAAGCAAGATAAAGGCTAATACTAATGAAACTGGTAAGAGTAAGCAGGGAACGCTTGCTGAATTAAAGGAAGAAGTGATAATGGAAGCGGAAAAACTATTAAACCCGACTGTTAAAAAGGCGATTTTGCCGTCTGGGGTAGGTTTATTAATTCTTATTTCACTTCTGAGTTCAAAGAAAGATAGAAAGAAACGTGAATAACAGATAAACCCTAATTTAGGCTTTACTCGCTATTTATCTCGCCAAGGCGCAAAGGGCGCAAAGGGCGCCAAGGGAAGAGGAAGAAGGGAGGATTATTGTTTGCGAGATTATAGTGAACAGGATAAATATTGAAGTACAACGATAATCCCGGATATAATAACCCTTTTCTTCCCCCCTTTGCGTCTTGGCGTTCTTTGCGTTCTTGGCGTGAGGAATAGCAGGTAAGGCGCGCCGAAGGCGCCGGCGAGTGGTCTGGAAATAAAGCGATAAATTAGGATTTATCATTTGTAAACTGTTCTACCGCAAAAATAACCGTTTCCCGCAGATCGCCCACCGTTTCCTGCCGCAAAACCGTCAGGCGGAAAATGGCGGCTTCTATAAAGCTGTATAAATAGTCGTCCGCGGTTTTTACGTTTACGGATTTTATTTTGCCGGTTTTTATTCCTTCTATAACAAGGGATGACAGGATATGCCTGAGCCTGAGGGTGCGGCGGCGGACGGGCTTTGCGGGATCGCCTTCGCTTTTTGAAAGATGAAGAAGGTAATCAAGGATCACAGAAAGAAGCCGGCGGTTTTCTTCGATATGCCCGAAAATTTTTAATAATACTTTTGTAATTTTCTCTACGCTGTCCAGCGATGAATCCGAACGGATTAGCTTGATGTCTTCTTCAAGTTTTCCAAGAAGCAGTTTTATACTGTAATTAAAAATATCTTTTTTATTCTTAAAGTATAGATATAGTGTAGTCCTTGTTATGCGGCATTTGTCCGCTATTTTCTGAAAGTTAGCGTTCACATAGCCTTCTGTAATAAAAACGTCAAGAGCTTTTTCAAGAATTTCTTTCCGTCTTTTATCATGTTCCACTACAATCGACATTTCAGCCTCCCTTGCCCCCTGTTAAAGTTTTTCATACTGGTAAAAGTACGCGGGAACGGCCCCGCCCGTAATCTCGCGGCATGAATCCGCTTTCCTTCCGAAAAAAGACTCAAAGCCGGGATGGTCGCTAATAACGGCGAGTTTCCAGCCGGGAAAATTTTTCGCCAGTGCCGCCATCTCCCTGTAAATCTCAATCGAAGCCTCTATATCCCCCAGCCGCTTTCCGTATGGGGGATTGGTAATGATAAAGCCTCTCGGTTCATCTACAACCTCAAAGGGAGACCGCGCCATGTTCATTGGCGTTGTTGTAACAAGCGGAAGCCCGCCTGTAGGCTCATTGTTCTCTGTTCCCCGTTCCCTGTTCCCCGTTAAGGTCCGAACTTTATTCAGGTTTGA
>Ga0268262_10006984_pt1 | contig 10661 bp, 15 predicted proteins | sample TergutNc150P3_FD_190354 | JGI IMG/M metagenome (GOLD analysis project Ga0268262, IMG submission 190354) | Nasutitermes corniger P3 segment gut microbial community from laboratory colony in Florida, USA - Nc150 P3 (SPAdes) (version 2) | ecosystem: Host-associated > Arthropoda: Insects >...
ATTGGCCTGTGTACGAATATTTATGCTCACAAGCCTCTTGATCATTCATCACAGCCATTTTTGGAGGGCTTCAAATGCTAAACCGGACAGCAGTGATTTTAACGATCATAAAGTATTAATATGTATGTGTAAAGTATCTCTTTTTGACAAAATGAGTTACTCCTAGAATACAATTCATGGATTTGGACCAACTTTTTGTCCATAACTTAAAAAAATATAGGAAGATTAAGGGGCTTTCCCAAAAAATGCTCGCGGAACGATGCAATGCTGCCCATTCGTATATCAGACAGATCGAAAGTGGGAAGGGAAAGCCTTCTTTCGACTTTGTAAAGAAACTAAGCAGCGCTCTCAATATTGATGCTTACCTTTTATTTTACGATGAAACAATGACGCAGAACGATAAACCTTTAGCTACTGATGGGATAAAGGCTATAAAAGAGAATTTTTTATTTAAGGTAGAGGAAAAACTTGATAGTGTGATTACTCAATTAAAAAACCACAAACAAAAAAGTGATTAACAAACACCAGTCCCTCAAAGACCCTCAATTCCCCTGTAGCATTGCCTGCCGTAGAATGGCGTTAGCTCTGGTCTGATAACCTAGACCGTCACGTTTTAACCATTCCAGAACATCCGCATCAATACGCATTTGTATGGTATGTTTAATAGGTTTATAGAACCGCGCATCCGGATATTTAGGTTTAAATTCTATCAACTGTTCCGGAGTCTGTACCGGACAATCGCTGAAATCCTTAGTCTGGAAATTTTGTAATTCCGCTATGCGCTCATCGCTCATTGAAAAACATCCGTCATGGCTGGTTAATATCCTCATTACATTATCGTATATACATTATAAGCGCAATAATCAAAACCGCCGCGAAAAATGAATATATAGCCAACCGGTAATTAAAGGGTAAAAATCTCTTGTTCAGAGAGAAACGCTCCCGTCCATTAACTTAAACTTGACCTATAATTTTTCGAAACAGGTTGGCAAAGGGATGGCAGCGGGGCGCAAAAAATTTCTGGAGTTCTCTTTTGGAACAGACCTGGGAGAAAAAGCATGACCTTAAAGTGCATTAATGGCGTCCGGCATGAGAAACATGAGGATGGCGCTGACCCTCAAATTGGAAAACGCTTACTTGCAGGGAAAAGGCCGGACGGGGCTGTGGAAAAAGGTTCTTCCAGCTTTTTTGCAGTCCCGCTGCCATCCCTTTGCCTTGGTTTTGCAAATTTATTGGTCAAGCATAAAATCACCCGCTTGACCAACCCCCTCAATCTAGTGTATAAATATCTTCCAATCGTGTTTTGAAGGATGAGATCTATGTATGTGTTAATGGAATTTAAGGGAAAACAGTATAAGGCCGAGAAAGGGGCCGTTTTAGAGGTTGACAAGATCGATGCCGAAGTCGGGCAGACGGTAGATATTGATTCAGTGCTTCTTGTTTCCGGGGACAAAGTAGCCGTGGGCGCTCCCTATGTTCAGGGCGCAAAGGTTCAGGCGGTGGTTGAAGGCCATAAAAAGGCAAAGAAGATCATCGTGTTCAAGTACAAGCCCAAAAAGGATTACCGGCGCACGCAGGGACACCGCCAGCAGTACTCGGTAATCAAGATTAACGATATCGTAGGAGTTTAGAAAGAAAAACTCGTGATTAAGGCGGATTTGGTCCTGGACGAGGCTGGACTGTTAAGGTCTTGCAGGGTGTCGGGACATTCCGGGGCCGGGAAGCGGGGCGGCGACATAGTTTGCGCCGCAGTTTCGGTTCTTACAAGGACGATTGTCCGGGTTCTTTCCGGAAGGGAAGGCATAACTATCCGGGGTGATATTCCGGAAGAGGGAAATTTTTATCTGGAAACGGAGTATACGGCGGAAGGCAGGGAATTTTTGGCTGCCGCCGGAGCTTTCCTAATCGAAGGCCTGCTTTCGGTTTCCGAAGAATTTCCGGATCACTGCAAGGTGAATAGTAAAGTAAATATGGAACGGAGGAATAAATATGGCGCGTAAACGAGGCGGAAGCGGAGCAAAGAACGGAAGAGATTCCAATCCCCAATATTTGGGCGTAAAGGTTTATGGCGGAGGCGTGGTAAAGGCAGGCACTATCCTGGTGCGCCAGCGTGGAACCCGCATTCATCCGGGAACCAACGTAGGCTGCGGGGGCGATTACACCCTCTTTGCCCTTAAAGATGGCACAGTTTCCTACGCGCAGCGCCGCGGCCGGAAAATGGCCGTTGTATCGCCTGCGGAATCCTGATTTTTTGGGAATTTTGGAATTATTTAACCACCTGAGATATTCCCTACTCCCCATTCCCCATTCTCTATTTTTTGGGTTATGCCATGCAAAAATTCGCGGATGAAGCGCTTATTGAAGTTTCCTCCGGCTCAGGCGGAAATGGCTGTGTAGCCTTTCATCGTGAAAAATATGTGCCGCGCGGCGGGCCATCGGGGGGTGATGGAGGCCGCGGCGGGGACGCAATCTTTACAATCAAGCGCAATTTACGAACCCTTTCGCATCTAAGGTACAAACAGAATTACAGAGCCGAGAACGGCCTTGACGGTTCAGGCAGAAACCGCCACGGCCGCAACGGCGAAGACGTGCTTATACCGCTGCCGCCGGGTTCCGTGATAAAAGACGCCGAAACCGGAGAACTTATCAGGGATTTCGGCAAGGATGAAAAGGACTTTGTTTTTTTGAAAGGCGGAAACGGCGGCTGGGGAAACATTCATTTCAAGTCGTCAGTGAACCAGGCCCCAAGAAAAGCCCTGCCGGGAAGACCAGGGGAAAAGCGGCGCGTTCAAGTGGAGCTTCAGATGCTGGCGGACGTGGGGCTGGTGGGCTTTCCAAACGCGGGGAAATCATCCCTGCTTGATAAATTTACCAATGCAAGGCCCCGGATAGCCCCATACCCTTTTACAACCAAAATTCCCAATCTCGGCATTCTAACCCTTGGCGCTGGCGGAAAAACAGGCTTATCCGATGATGCCGCAAGGGATATAATTATAGCTGACATTCCGGGGCTCATCGAAGGCGCTTCGGAGGGCCTTGGCCTGGGAATTCGCTTTTTAAAGCATATTTCCCGTACCGCGGCCCTGGCTTTTCTTATAGACTTGGGGGAGGACAATTACTTAGAGGCTTTTGACACTTTATACAAAGAGCTCGATGCGTTTTCTGAGGAGTTGATCTTAAAGCGGCGGGTTATTGTAGGCACGAAACTTGACCTTGAAAACACCGAAAGCAGGCTTGAGGAATTGAAAAACAAATACCCCAAAGAAAAAGTTTTGGGAATTTCGGTTTTTTCAGGGCTTGGTTTACAGGAATTGGCATCGCTTTTGAGTTGTATGGTCGAAGAGGAGGAACCAGCGTGAAGTATGCGATTCTTGGAGGCAGCTTTAATCCCATACACTCAGGCCACCTTTTCCTGGCTGACTCAGCGCTCACAAAGCTCGGTTACGACCGCGTCATCCTTGTACCGGCTTTTCAGTCTCCACTGAAAGACAGCCCGCAGGGCTCTTCACCGAAAGATCGCCTGGACATGCTGTTTGCTTCCATAGCAGGCGATCCCAGGCTGACGGTAGATGACTGCGAGTTAAGCCGCGAAGGCATCTCCTACACAATTGACACAATAAGGGTGATAATTTCCCGCTACGAAGGCGAAGGGAAACCCGGCTTAATTATTGGGGACGACCTTGCTTCATCTTTCAGTAACTGGAAAGAGCCGGAGGAAATTGCCAGACTTACCGACATTATTATTGCCCGCAGGCTCGATTCCGGTACAGATACAGCAGCCTTTCCCTATCCGCATAAAACTTTGGACAATGAGCTGATAAATGCGGCGTCAGTACAGATACGAAAAAAAATAAGTTCAGGCGAAGCCTGGCATTACCTTGTTCCGCCTGGCGCCCGGTGCATTATAGAAGACAGAGCCCTTTACGGTTTTTCAAAAACCGGGAACGAAAGAAACGCGGAAGAGGAAAGCAGCATCCTGGCGGAAACCATTGTAAGCATAGAGAATGATGCTCGCGCCTGCCTGGACGCTGAAAGATTTAAACATTCCAGGAACACTGCCCTGCTGTCATGGGATCTGTGCCGTCGCTTCGGGCTTGATTCTGAAAAAGGATATTTGGCGGGGATAGCCCATGACATTTGCAAAGAGATAGAGGAAAGTGAGGTTGTAAGCCTGGCCCGCCAGGATAGCGGCGGCATTTCAAAGCTGGAACAAAAAAGGCCCGGCTTGCTTCACGCACGGGCGGCGGCAGTGTATGTCAACAAAAAATATGGCATCAAAGACAAGGACATTCTTGAGGCAATCAGGTATCATACCACCGGTGTCCGCGACATGGGTCCCATCGCAAAGGTAGTTTACATAGCGGACAAGATAGAGATGTCCAGAACCGGAGTGGATCCTATTTTAAGGAAAATGAGCCAGGAAAGCGATCTGGATACCCTTTTTACGGAGGTATTAAGCGATACCGTGAACTATCTAAAATCCCGCCACCTGGATATTTCATACGGGACAAGAAGGCTAATGGCGGCAATGCGTAAAAAAAACAAGCCATGAAAAAAGCAAAAATTGACGCCAGCGCTTTTCTTTTGATACTCATTGTTTTGCTTCTGGTCGGTGGCATTGTATTTGCCGCCTCATATCTCCGCTCGGATCCAATATTGGAGTTTCTGGAAGAAGACAGGGTTATCAGTACCCTTTTTGTCATCGAGAACAATGAGAAACCGCTGTGTTCTTATGTGCTTATGTATTACCCGGCCACAAAGCGGGCCGCTATTTTTGACATTCCCGGCTCTCTGGGCCTGATTATTCAGCGCATTAACCGCGTAGACCGGATTGACAGGGTATACGATCCCCGCAGAATTACGCCTTATACGAACGAGCTGGAAAAACTATTGGGAATAGACATCCCATTTTCAATAGTTATTACACTTGAAAACCTGGGCAAGATAACGGACCTGATTGAAGGAGTGGAGCTTTTTATTCCTTCGCCAGTGGATGAATTTCAAAATGAGTACATAATGTTTCCTTCAGGGATAACCTACCTGGACGGAGATAAAGCCAGGATTTACATCACCTACGAATTGCCGGAGGAAAGCAGTGACATGGCTGTGTATCGCCGGCAGCGCTTCTTTGTCGGCTTAATCAAGCGCCTGGGAGTGCAAAACAGTCTCTTTAAAAATACTCAAATCGCCGGGGTTTTTAATTCCCTTCTTAAAACAGGAATCAAGGCGCGGGCGCAAAACGCGCTTTTTGAGAAATTTGCCGGGATTGATACTGACAGGATTAATATTCAATCTGTAAGCGGAAACGTCAGGGAAGTTTCAGGACAGCCGTTGATATTTCCGCACTGGGACGGAAACTTGATAAAGGAAATTGTCCGCCAAACCCTTACGAGTCTGGTTCAGCCTTCAAGTGAAACAATGGGCGACAGGATCTTTACTGTAGAGATTCTTAACGGAACAACCGTGAATGGCCTTGCAGGGCGTACAGCGGAACTATTCGGCGGTTTTGGCTACGATGTCATTTCCATAGGAAACGCGGATCGCAACGACTATGAAAACACGGTAATAATCAATAGAACTGGCTTACAGGACATGGTACTGGCCTTTGGCGAAGTTATACGCTGCACTAATGTCCGTACCGATTCTCCGAATCCGGACGATGAGGAAATTGCTCTTAATATTCAAAACTTGAATTATCAGGCGGATATTACACTAATAATTGGAAAGGACTTCAATGGACGATACGTTACAAACTAACGCTCTGGAACTGGGAAAACTCCTGGCCGACCACAATGGCCTTAATGTAGTGATCATGGACATGAGATCCCTCAATTTTTGGACGGATTATTTTATTATTGCTACTGTGACCAGCAATGCTCACCTATCAGGGTTGGAGCGGCATATAAAAGACTACACACGGGAAAAGGGTATGGAAATCCTGCACCGCTCAAAAAAGCCCGATAGTAAAGAATTGTCTTCCGAAGAATGGAGCCTGCTTGATCTTGGCGGCATAGTGATTCATCTTATGACGGCCAAGCTCCGTGACTTTTTTGAATTGGAAAGACTATGGAGCGCCGCTCCAATTATCTTCGGAGAGGCAGACCAAACTAAACGCCTCAATTACTTATCAAACTACTCATCAAACTCGCCGTATGGCAGATCATCATCGTAGTCGAAACCTTCTTCGTCGCTGTCGTAATCCTCGTCCTCGTCTTCGTTTTCCAGGGCATCATCGTCATCGAAGCTCTCGTCAAAGGAGTCATCATCGTCATCGAAGCTTTCGTCGAAATCATCATCGTCATCATCGCCGTCTTCATCATCAAAGATGAAGAATGGAAGATCCTCATGCCGCCCTACGGAGGAATCATCGTTCCAAAAAGGCATCAGGGCAAGCTGTTGTGTCATCGCAACCTCCGGCAGCGAGGTTGCCTCTAACCCTGATTTAGGGTTGTTAAAGGTCTCATCCAGAACCATAGCATTCTCCAAAACTTATTTGTTTTTTTCAATTTATATTGAAACATTAAGTACAGATTTCAAATCTGTCAACTGGTTTTTTTTCATTCTCATTACTTATATAATCGTACAAAAAATTGATAAATTCAGTGGTAAGCGGGGTAAAGTTTTATGGAAAAGGAATCTTTAGGTTGTACCATTTGTACTATCGAAGCCCCATGCAAAATAAACCTCCATCTTGGTATTGGCAAAAAAAGAAACGACGGCTTCCATTCGATTGAAAGCATATTTACGACTCTGGCTTTCTCGGATACTTTGAGGCTTGAATATGGCGGTTTAGACGGAGAAGTTCGCCTTATTACCAATTGGGAAACTCAGGCTGAAGAGATTCCTGACGAAAAAAACCTAATTTACAGGGCAATTTCCCTTTTTAGGGAGCAAACCGGCTTAAAAAAAGGGCTTATTGTCCGTTTGGACAAGCACATTCCCCTTGGATCGGGGCTTGGAGGGGGCTCTTCTGATGCCGCCGCCACCCTTTTAGCCCTGAATCTGCTTTCCGGTGCGGCCTTTCCCATGCAAAACCTGTCGGAAATGGCCTTAGTATTAGGGAGTGACGTCCCGTTTTTCCTTACAGGGGGGGCAGCTTTTGTAAGCGGCCGGGGAGAAACGGTGGAGCCGATAAAATCGCCAGGCAGGTTGTGGGTTGTTTTAGTAAAACCCCCGTTAAAAAGCGACACAGCTACCGCTTACAGCTCACTTGACCGTCTTAGAAAGGAGGGGAACATTGAAGAAAAAAGGCCTATTCCGAGGGAAATTTTACTACGTGCCCTGGAAGATGACAGCGAAAAATGGCCGTTTTTCAATGATTTTTTACCGGTGTTTCTTTGCCAGGATTCCGGAAAAGCGCTTACATACAGTGGCATTTTGGAGTCATTGCGTAGTTCAGGCGCTTCTTTTACCAGCCTTTCTGGCTCCGGCTCGTGTTGTTTTGGCATCTTTCGCAGTAAAAAGGCAGCGGAAAAAGCGGCGGAAAGGCTTAAGGAAGGAAATACTGCCATATCAACTTTTTTTCTTGCGCGTAGAGCCGATCCGGTATTAAAATAATAATATCCGACATTAAAACGTCGGATATTATCACGATAAGCGACATTAAAACGTCGCTTATCTCCCAGTAACTGTATTCAGGAACAGCAAAGGAGATGCGTCGATGGAGATAACGGACATACGGGTACGCAAAGTGGCGGGCGAAGGAAAACTCAAGGCCTATGTGACGGTTACATTTGACGATTGCTTTGTAATTCATAATGTAAAGATCATCGAAGGGAAAAACGGGGTTTTCATTGCAATGCCCAGCCGAAAAACCCGCGCCGGTGAATACAAGGATGTGGCCCATCCGATTCATCCTGAATTCAGGGCGGAGCTTCAAAACAAAATACTTGAAAAATACGACAAAGGAAGCGGCCCTGACGATCCTACCATGGAGATATGAAGAAGCCTTTTGTTTCTGTTCTGGTTTTATTTTCGATAAGCATTGCGGTTACCGCCCAACAGCTCCCAATAGTCATTATTGTAAACAATACGGGCGTCACTATTCATTCCATCTATATAAGTCCGGCACATTCCGATTCCTGGGGGCAGGATATATTGCACGGCGGAACCCTTCAAAAAAGCAGCTATATCCATGAGCTTTCAAGTCCGCTAAGCAAAGAAAGCGTATACGACATCGTGCTTAAAAACGATGAAGGGCAGTTGTTCATTAAATGGGATATTCAGATTAGAGATAACGCGCAGATCGTCTTTACAGCGAATGATCTGGCTAAGGTAGAGGATCCGACAGCGAGTACGAAAGACCTTGTTCAGAAAGCATCGCTGACAACGGCTCCGGCTGCTTCTCCTGCTGTCGGTGCTGGCGCAAACGGCATAAGTGCCGTCCGCCGCGCAATAGTAAGCGCCGCTCAGCGTTACCTTGGCGCCAGGTATGTGTACGGCAGCCAGTCGCCGCCGGAAAAATTCGACTGCTCGGGGCTGGTTAATCAGGCCTATAAGGACGGCGCCAACATCTCCATTCCACGCAGTACATCGGAAATCTGGGCAAAAGGAAAAAAGATAAGCAAAGCAGACCTGGCGCCCGGGGACATTATTGTTTTTAGTGAAAACAGCAAAACGCCAAGCCATGTGGCCATATACGTGGACGAAATCTACATGATCCACTCGGTGTCCATCGGGAGTCCTACCGGTGTAGTACAAACAAAACAAAGCGACGGTTCCTGGCCCCGGAAGGTAATGGGTTATGTAACTTTTGTAGGTGTCCAAACAGATGCAAGCGCCAGGGAGCCTGCCGTTACAGAATTCCCCGTGTTAGCCGCCTCTTTCCTTAGCCGCAGCGCCGAAATCATCCCCGTACAAGCCGGAACAGGCATGAGTTTTGTCATCACCAACGGAACCGGCGCAGACGGAAATTTTGACATTTATTTCTATAAAGCAGGCAGTTTAAGGGCAAACAGCCAAAAAGATTCCCTTTCTATCGCCAACGCTGCAAGCAAGGCATCAAGGGCCTTCTTCTTCGCTGAAAAGGGCCAGTACCGCGTTGAGATAGCAAGCCGCGCAGACAACAAGACGCTCTTGGAGTATACATTTAATGTAGAGGAATGACGGCTTTTTCCTTGATTAAGCTTTTGTTTTATAGTATCTTCTTGAAGATGGCGCTCATTGTCTGCGCCTATTGGGACGTAGGCAAGTGGTAAGCCACCGGGTTTTGGCTCCGGCATGCACAGGTTCGAACCCTGTCGTCCCAGGAGACTTTTTTATAGAGTATTTATTATGCAACTAAGTTCAAGGAGTAGAATATGAGTCAGGTAGTGTTATCGGCCAAAAACAGGCAGAACAAAGGGTCAGTAGAAGCCAGGAAAATCCGCCGCTCAGGCCGAATTCCCGCCGTGTTGTACGGACGTTCCGGCAAGGCAATTTCCATTGATTTGGACGCCCTGGAATTTTCCAACGGTATAAAGAATATTTCCGAAAGTACCATTGTAAAGGTGCAAGTGGATGGAAAGTCCTATGACGCCTTTGTTAAGGATACACAGAGAAACATTGTTGACGGAAACATCCTTCACGTTGATTTTTATGAGGTAGAAAGCGGTATTGCCCTGAGGGCCAAAGTTTCCATCAACCTTAAAGGAAACGCCATCGGCGTCAGGGAGGGAGGCGTTCTGGAGTTTCCCCTTCACGAAATCGAAGTGGAATGCCTGCCCAAGGATCTTCCCGAAAGGATTGAAATTGATATCTCGACTCTTGGCGTAAACCAATCCATCCATGTACGCGATATACCACTGGCCAGTACAATCAGGCTCATTTCAGCCTCGGATCAGGTTGTCGCCCTTGTGAAGTACGCCAAAGAGCAGGCCGCAGCGGCGCCGGCGGAAGGGGAAGCCGCAGCAGCAGCCGGTACGACAGGGGCAGCAGCACCAGAAGCCGGCAAGGCACAGGACAAAGACAAGTAAGCCAAGGGTTTTGTTGCTAGAGCTTGGGGAACAGTTGCTGTTATAACTCTATTGATTTACTGCCCAGACATCCGCTAAATTTTCCGCCTGTTTCATCACTAGTTGAATCGCTGCAGGCTGCTTATCAGGAGGATATCCGTATTTAGTCAGAATTCTGCGGACAATAACCATAATTCTGGCACGGGCAGTTTCTTTGATTGTGAAATCAATGGTGGCGTTTTTCCTGACCTTATCCGCTATCTCCCGTGCAATTGCCCGTAACAGGTCGTCACCCAGAACCTTTACCGCGCTGTCATTAGTTTCCAGTGCGTCATAAAAAGCAAGTTCTTCTTCTGAAAGACCCATCTCCTGACCGCGTTTATCTGATGATTTTATATCACGAGCTATGTGGATAAGTTCTTCGATAATTTCTGCAGTAGTCAACAAATTGTTCTGATACCGTTTTATTGCCCCGTCGAGCATCTCCATAAGCGACCTTGACTTAGCGAGGTTATGTTTAGAGCGTATTTTTATTTCATCAAACAAAAGCTTTCTTAACAGTTCAATAGCAACATTCTTGTACTTCATTCCCTCAATTTCTTTCAAGAATTCTTCGGAAAGGATCGATAGTTCCGGTTTTTCAAGTCCTGCCGCACCGAATATGTCTACAACCTGGTCGGATGCTATGGCGGAGTTCACGATATTGCGAATAACAGAATCATAACTTTC
>Ga0268262_10006985_pt1 | contig 10658 bp, 10 predicted proteins | sample TergutNc150P3_FD_190354 | JGI IMG/M metagenome (GOLD analysis project Ga0268262, IMG submission 190354) | Nasutitermes corniger P3 segment gut microbial community from laboratory colony in Florida, USA - Nc150 P3 (SPAdes) (version 2) | ecosystem: Host-associated > Arthropoda: Insects >...
TGGGACACCCCGAAAATTCACGCCGCGCTGGAAAGCCTGTTAAGCAATGGACTATGATTGCATCGTGATTGGCGGCGGCCACGCCGGAATCGAAGCCTCCTTGGCGGTCAGCCGCCTCGGCTTTAGCTGCCTTCTTGTAACCCAGAATCCCGACGCCATTGGCACTATGTCCTGTAACCCCGCTGTGGGCGGCCTTTCAAAAGGCAACCTCGTCAGGGAAGTTGACGCCCTTGGCGGCGAGATGGCGCGCCTCACCGACAAGACCATGATCCAGTACAGGGTGCTTAACCGTTCAAGGGGGCCCGCGGTTCAGTCGCCCAGAGCGCAGGCGGATAAAAAAGCGTACCAGGCTGCCGCCCGCAAAGCGGTTGAAGGGCAAAAAGGGCTGGATATATTTATGGACACCGTGGTTGATCTTATAACAGGAGAAGCAGGCGGCATCCCAAGTGTGCAGGGGATCATCACCGCCAGAGGGCATCGCGTTTCTTCTTCCACGGTGATCCTCGCGTCAGGTACCTTCATGGAAGGGAAGATTTTTATCGGCGAATATGATGCCCCACAGGGACGGCTGGGAGAAGAAGCCGCACGGGGCCTGGGTCAAAATCTGCGTCGTTTGGGATTCCCAGTCGGGCGGCTAAAAACAGGAACGCCGGCCCGCATTGCCCGAGGCTCAATAGACTTCAGCGTGATGGAAAAACAGGACGGTGAGGAACCAGCCCCTTTTTCCTACGACACAACCGACGAAAATTTTTCCGGCAGCCGTCTGCCCCAACTGCCCTGCTGGATTACCTACACTTGCCAGGCGACCCACGAAGTCATCAGAAAAAACATTCACCGTTCGCCGCTTTACGGCGGAAAGATAAAAGGCACAGGCGCGCGCTACTGCCCTTCCATCGAAGACAAGGTAATGCGTTTTCCCGAGCGTGAAAGGCACCACGTCTTCGTTGAGCCGGAGGGGCTTTACACCAGCGAGATGTACCTTAACGGCCTTTCCAGCTCCCTTCCCGAAGACGTGCAGGCGGATTTTATTCACAGCATAAGGGGGCTTGAAAAAGCGATCATCGTAAGGCCCGCTTACGCCGTGGAGTACGATTACATAAACCCGCTCGATCTTTATCCCAGTCTGGAATCCAAACGCCTTTCGGGATTTTTCTGCGCGGGGCAGACCAACGGCAGTTCCGGCTACGAGGAAGCCGCCGCGCAGGGTTTAATCGCGGGCATTAACGCGGCGCAGAAAATGCGAAAGGAAGCGCCGCTGGTATTAAGCCGCGCCGAAGCCTACATCGGCGTTTTGGTGGATGACCTTACCACCCTTGGAACCAAAGAACCTTACCGAATGTTTACAAGCCGCGCCGAACACCGTCTTGTTCTAAGGCACGATACCGCGGATACACGGCTCACTCCCAAAGCCAGAGAACTTGGTTTAATCGACAACGAACGCTGGGAAAGGTTTCAAAAGAAAATTGAAGGCTTAAATCAGATAAAGGAGCTGTTAAAAGCGAAAAACGCTTCCAGTCAGATTAATCCCGGCGCCTCTCCCGAATTTGCTCCCTGGCCTGCTGAATGGGTCGAGCGGGTATACCTCGATATTAAATACTCAGGTTACATTGAAAAAGAAAAACGCGCCATTGAGAAATTTGCCAAAATGGAAGGCGTAAAAATTCCGGGAGATCTGGATTACTCTTGCGTTACCGGGCTTTCAGCCGAGGCAAAGGAAAAACTAATCGCGGTAAAACCTTTAACACTGGGACAGGCTGCCCGCATCCCGGGAATACGCCAGGGGGATATTGCGCTCTTAATGATAATTATGAAAAAATAATACGCTAAAATGGGGTATCTATGGAAAAGAATAAAGCCCAGATATTGGAAGGGACAGTATCAGTTATAGCAAATACCGTTTTATTCGCGCTGAAATTTTGGGCAGGCATGGTAACCGGTTCAATCGCGTTGATCGCGGACGCCTGGCACACCCTTTCCGATTCCTTATCTTCGGTGTTTATAATTTTCGCCGTCAGGTTATCATCAAAAAAAGCGGACAAAGAACACCCCTTTGGCCACGGGCGCTGGGAACACATTTCCTCTATTTTTGTCGCTGTATTATTGGGCATCGTTGCTTATGAATTTTTTACAAAATCCGTAATCAGATTCAAAAACAGAGATACGGTTGTTTACGGAACGCTGGCTATTGTTGTAACAATAGTCTCAATAATCGGCAAGGAATTGCTCGCTCAATTCGCCTTTTATTACGGACGGAAAACAGACAACACTGTCGTTAAAGCGGACGGCTGGCATCACAGATCCGACGCCTTATCGTCGGTAATTGTATTAGCCGGTATAGTAACCAGCATTGTTTTTGGGGGGAAATTCTGGTGGATAGACAGCGTCCTGGGAATACTTGTTGCCATGGCAATCTTTTACGCGACTTACGCAATTCTAAAGGAAGCGATAACCAAGCTATTGGGCGAAGAACCGGACGATGATTTGGTCAGGAATATAACCGAGCGGGTAAAAGCCGTTTACCCTAACGATTTACAGCTCCACCACTTTCATATTCACAATTATGTTCTGCACAAGGAACTAACCCTGCACATAAAGCTCGACAAAAACATGACCATAGAAAAGAGCCACGACATAGCAACCAGGATTGAAAAAATGATAGAAACCGACTTTGGAATAATAGCGACTATCCACACGGAGCCTTTAGAAACTTAAATTATTTATTGATAAAATACTTTGCGGCAAGTTATCAAGGAAAAATGTTTCCAATGAATTAATATCCTTTATATCCTTATTTTCAATAACATTTCCTTCATGCAATAAAACGCAATGATCCACAAAATCATTCAAAAATTCGATGACATGACTGGAAAAAAGTATCGTGACATTTTTGGTTTTATAGTGCTTAAGAAGGTTTTTTATTTTCATATTTGAAACTATATCAAGACCGTTGTTAGGCTCGTCCCAGATAATTGTATCAATTTCCCCAATCAGGCTAATGACAATTTGCACTTTCTTTTTCATTCCGGCGGAGCAGTCCTTAAATTTTTTGTGCAAATATGAATCAATTTCAAAATAACGTATCAAATCGTCTGTTTCACGCAAAAACTTATTCTTTCCTGTCCTTAAAATTGTTGACAATTCAATATTTTCCATACAGGTTAATTGTGGATATAAATAATCATCAGATGGCAGAAAAGCGATTTTTCTGCGGTGATGCGGAAAATCATTTTCATCGGTAGTTTTAACAGTATTGTGAGAAACAAATCCCGATGTCGGAATGTACAGGCCTTCGATACAGTTTAATAATGTCGTTTTTCCCGATCCATTATAACCAATAATGCCGTAAATAATTCCGGGCAAGAATTGAAGATTTATGCCTTTTATGCCGGAATCCTCGTTAAACAGTTTTGTAAGATTTTCACATATAATCATAGCAACGACCATTCCCTGTATTCATTTTTTGCCTTTATAAATGTAATTGCTACAGGAAATAATAAGAGCGGCAAAAATCCAATCGGCAATGTACTGACCCACATGGTTAAAATAATAATAGCTGTTAACATAAAAGTTTTTATCATCATATTGGTAATTGTAAAAGAAATATTAACCGCGATAAATAATAAAACGAATATACAATACAAATATTTTATTGTAAGCGTTATATTTATGATACTGCCAAAGATAATAAAGAGTAAAACAACCCAGCCAAAAAAACCGCCAATAAAAAGAAAAGTCCTCTTTAAATGGTATTTGAAGCTGTTTGGAGAAACAATAGCCTGAAATTTCCAGTTGATATTTGGTATTGAGCCGATGATACCTGCAAACCCAACAGAAAATACAATGGTCAGCATAATGAAAAAAGTAGAACGATCTTTTAGTTCGTGAATATTATTTATATCTCCCGCAACATTTATAATAACGAAAATAAAAATACCAACACACAACAACAATGATATTAAAAAGTCAGATGACAAATAATCACATATCACGCTTTTTATTATTGGGTTAACCATTAATTCTCTATCACTAATTTCCGAATGTTTTTTATTTAAAGACAAATTTTTTATGCGCATTGTTATTAAAGATAAACTCATTGATAGTATTGTGATTCCAGACAAAGTAAAAATATGAAAATGGTTTATGGAATATTTTATTATTGAATAGAAGGCGATAACATTAAATATGATCAGTAATAAATTGTTTACTAAAGCCCGTTTCAGGAAGTAACGTTTAATAATGCTTTTATTGTGATATTTGCTTTTGGAATACTTGATTAATACCGGTATCAAATTATAATTCCTGAACGAATAAACCAAAGATAACAATATTATTAACGATGTAATAATGTATATTGTTTTTATATCCAAATTTATATTAATATGTCCATTTATAAAAGCATATACAAAAGCCCCAATAAATATAATCGCGCAAAGAGTAAATAAAATGTACGGTTTGGATAAGTCCAATATTCTTTTTATTACGACTTTAATCCAAAAAAACAATAAAGCCATATAATTATGGCTTCAGTCCAGGCTTGTCAAACTCCGGCGGGATCTTTTTCGGCTGTCCCTTTGAATCCACAAAGGCCCAGGTAACTTTTGCCCCGACAAGAAGATCGTCCCCACGCTTTATTTCCTGGGCGATTATTCCGCTCACGGCGCCTTTCTTAATGGGCTGGGATTCAATAACAAGCTCGTCATCGGTAACAGCCGGTTTTTTATAATCAATCTCAATCCTGGCAATATAGATTCCGTAACCGGCTTTGGTCACGGCCTTATAATCGAAGCCCACATCCCTGAGCAATTCGTAGCGGGCATATTCCAGGTAGTGAAGGTAATTGGCGTTATTCACATGACCATAGCTGTCACATTCATAGGTGCGCACGGTTAATTTGCATTTACAGAGCATGATTCGCATCATATAATGATTGCCATCATGTTTCAATACTGCCCGTCTTGCGGAAAAAAAGGTATAAGGTTAGAAAGGAACAAATTTGACTGCCCGTCCTGCGGCTTTGTGTATTTTCACAACACCGCGGCGGCGACAGGCTGCATAATACAGGCCGATGAAAAAATCGTGCTGCTGGTAAGGGGAAGGGAACCCGGCATGGGGAAGCTGGATCTTCCGGGGGGATTTGTGGATCCCGGCGAAGGGCTCCTTGAAGGCCTGCTCCGGGAGCTGAGGGAAGAACTGAGCTGGGAACCGCGAATTCTTCCCGGGCAGAACCTGACCGGGGTTTTTAAGCACTTGGCTTCCTTCCCGAACATCTATCTTTATAAAAATGTTTCCTACAACACCTGCGACGTGTATTTTACAGTTTCAGCTCCCGGCCTTTCGGAAAAAGACCTAAAGGCAGAAGCTGACGAAATTACAGAGATACGCTTTATACGGCCCGGCGAGATCGAGCTAAACGACATGGCGTTTGGCTCAACCCGCCGGGCGATAGAAACTTACAAAAGCCAGCTTACTTAGCGGCCGCGAACCTTTGAACGCGGTAATTACGGGTATCGGGGACTTTATAATTTCCCACTGTTTTTTTAGCGTTGGCGATACGTTGCGTGGGGGTTGGATGGGTTTTATTGAAACCGCCGGGGTGCGAGCCCTGGTTTTTTTCCAGAACCCCTAGCATATCCAGCAGAGCCGAAGGTTCATATCCGGCAAGCGAAAGAAAAGCCATTCCCGTTGAATCCGCCTCAAATTCCTGTTTTTGGGAATAACCGTTTTTCATCATGGTTGTTACGATCTCATCAACAGAAATGCCAAAGGTTTCCGTTACTTGCCCCAGGTCATAACCGGCAGCGCTGGTACCGGTGCTGGCTGTATCTGAAAGCGCTTTGGTAATACGGCTGTTTTTAATGGCTTTAAGCCCGTGCTGAAGCTGAATATGAGCCACCTCATGAGCGATAACAGCGGCTAAAGCATCTTCCGATTCCGCACAGGCAACAAGTCCGCGGGTAATGAAGATGTGGCCGCCGGGAGTGGCAAAGGCGTTTATTTCATCGCTGTCCAGAATATTAACATGGTAACCGTTGAAGATTTCCGGCCTGTCAGTATTTATTACCAGAGCGTTACAAATCTTGTTTACATAAGCTATCATGTCAGGCTTATTGGTTTGAAGTTTGTAAGAGGAAAGGACAGTGGCGCCAACCGACCGGCCAATAAAATATTCCTGTTCGGGTGTTATCTGCTCAAACGCTTTTGACCATGAGTCCGCCGCTACGCCTGATTTCCGCAATATATCAGCCTGCGTAGGGCTGAGAAGACCCGCTGACTCAGCTATAGTGGCTCCATATTCAGCTATGGCTCCCATACTCCCGCAGGAAAAGAACACTACTAGGAGGACTAAAACTAAAATTACAGTTAACGTAATTTTTGTATTTTTCATCTTACTCTCCTGTATTCAGGCGGCCTTCGGTAACGAAAATATAAAGGTCATCCCGTGAAACCGTAATGGCTTCGGTTTTATCCACATCGGCGAAATTAAGCTCGCCTTTGGATTTATAAGCGTCCTCAACCTCCTGGTTGAATCCCTTCGCGGCCAGAGCTACTTCGGTAGCGGAAGCGGAAGTACCGGAAGATACAATCCGCCTGGCGCTCAGGTTGCTCACGGCTATCCATCCGCTTAAGGACGCGTTAGCCGCAGACCTGACCTCAGCCGAGTTTCCTTTCACCTGCAGCACCATAACCTCGGCGCCCAATTCCAGGCTTCCCCTTGTGCCGGCAAAAAACCCGGTGGATGATTTGATATCGGCTTTTTTGGCAGATACCCACGCCGCGCTCCCGCTCTTTATCTGGGCGAAAAGAGCGCCTGACACCAGCAGTGCCAAAACCAATAAAATCAACAATCTTTTCATGCAATACCTCTCTTTAACAACAAATATTTGCGGCCTTTTACAGAAGCCTTATTTTTCTGTCAAATTATCAACTCCGTCCCATTCCTTTGGCGGCGGAACGGCGACATACTTCGCGCAGCGATCGATGTAAAGTTTAGCGGTGGAATCCTCTTCGTCTTTCTGATAAATTTCAGTGAAGGTTTTTTTTGCTCCCTCAAAATCGCGGTTTTCGTAGGCCTCAAACGCTTTTTCCCAATCTTTGACCATTTCCAGCGTTGATTGCGGCGCGTCGCTTTTTAGCTCCAGCAGCTCGAAGAGCCTTAACGGAACCGGGATGCCTACCACGGTTACCCTGCTTAGAGGCCGGACAACAAACCCATCACCTATTTGTTCTTTGGTATATTCGCTTATCAAAATACCGTGGGTATCGTATTGTTTGTTCACTCCCTCAAGCCTTGCTGCCAGGTTCACCGCGTTTCCCATGATCGTATAGTCCATCTTGGCGGGGGTTCCCATAAAGCCAACTACCATGTCGCCCGTGTTAATCCCAAGCCGGGTGTAAAGCGGCCGTATCTTTCTTATGGCTTTGTTTTCTATCAGCCTGGTAAGCGGTTTACAGAACTCCCCGTCGCTCCTCATTACGCTTCCCACTATTTCGATTTCCCGTTTCTTCATCAGTATTGCGCTGCGGCAGGCCCGGATGGCGTGATCTTCCATCCAGACAGGCGCGCCAAAGAAACCGATAATAGCGTCCCCTTCGTATTTGTCAATTGTCCCGCCGTTGGCCAGTACTACGTTACTCATCTCGGTCAGGTAAAGGTTAAGCAGATTTACCAATACCTTCGGGCCGTCTTCGCCGTACTGATCCTGAAGCTCCGAAGAAATGGAAGAAAAGCGCTGTATGTCCGTAAAAATGGCGGTCATCTTTCTTTTTTCGCCGCCCAGTTTCAATTGGGAAGGATCGGCGATAATCTGATCGATGACCTTGGGAGACAGTATGCGGGAAAACGCGTTCTTTATGAAACGCTTGTCCTTGCCCTCTGTCGCGTAACTGTAAAGCGTGGAAGTAAGGTAGGATAACAGCGTCGCGGCAATGGGCGCCGCTATGGGAACCCACCAGCCCAAATGGAAAGCCCAAAATCCGGCGATTACAATAGCCGCGAAACTTAATACAAGGCCTCCGACTGTGGCGACGATACGGCCCGAGTAAAGCACCAGGGCCACCATTAAAATAACAGCCGCAATGATAATCAATACCGCGACCCAGTCAGGAGCTTTCGTTATAAAATCGCCCATTAGCAAATTGTCCAGCATGGTTACGTGAACCCCCATGCCCGGGTAAGTCGGAGAAATGGGAGAAGGGAAAATATCAAAAAGCCCCGGAGCGTAAACGCCGACGAACACATAAGCGTCTGAAAAATTTTCAGGCTCAAGAAAATCTTCAGGCGCCGCGGATGTTTTCCCGGCCACATAATCGGCGCTTTGTAGTATTTTTGAGAAACTGTAGCGGGGATACCTTTCGATGGGATCTCCGCGGAAGCGAAGTAAAGTTTTTCCTTCTTTATCCACAGGAATATTAAATTCGCCCCAGCGAATGAGCTTTTTTTTGGCGTCATAGGAAATGGTATTTTCATAGCCTGACGCAAGCAGTGGGGCTAACGAAAGGCCAGGCACGGCTTTACCGTCAAAAACAGTAAAGAGCCTGCTTCGGCGGATTATTCCGTCCGGATCAGGCCGGCTCGTAAAAACCCCGACTGCCGCCGCTGTATTGCTGAGTTCCTCAACAGGAAATTGAGCACCAACTGTAATTGCTTTGTCAGGGTAGTCATTGACAATGTCAAATTTGGAAATGTCGTCGCCGAAATTTTCTGTTTTAAAAAGCGACTTGTTCAGATACGAAGGCCAGGAGTAAACGCTTCCCGTCTGGCTGCTGAAATTAACCCCTTGCACAACCTTTCCGTACCTCTTCGCCGCCCCGGCAAAGGAAGCGTCGTCCTGCCTGCCCCTAAGCTCCTCAATCCCCTCAAACGCTTCCATGGAAAGGCGCAGCGCCGCCTGCAGCTCTCCTCCGGCGTTGGCCGTCCTTGCCAAATCACGCGTCCGGAGCGCGCTTTCAATTATCTCGTCCTGCCTGGCGTTTCGGTAAATTGAAGGCTCAGAGAAAAGTATATCGAAAACAACAGCCTTGGCCTGCCCAAGGTTCATGTAATCTATCAACTCCGCGTAAGCTTCTCTCGGCCATGGCCAGCCCCAGCCCCGCTCCTGACGGCCCCATTCGATACTGCGCTGATCCAGCAGAGCCAGGATTATATCCTGGGATTTCATGGAGCTTTCTGCAAAAACGTTTATTCTGGGATCATAAAACTTGTATTCAATAAAATTAAACAGGCCGGCCAGATAACCCGCAATGAGCCCTCCGGAAAGAGCCAGAACGATAACCAGGGCCGCCAGATTCTTATGGTGTTTCTTGCCGATTTTTTTCATTGTTACCTCTACTTATGGGATAATAACCTATTTTCTCAGAAATTTCCATAGTAAAATGTTAACGATCTAATGACAGTATTGTAAAGATATGAAATAATACGATGCACAAGGACAGGGATAATGGAACGCTCTCAAAATTTTAATTCCGGAAGGGTAACCGCTTTTCTTTTGGCGGCGATCGCCATTGTTATATTTTGCGCGGTGCTAAAAATAACTTCTTCGGTGGTCCTGCCCTTTACAGTTTCCCTGCTTCTCGCGATTGTTACGATGCCTCTGGTAAATTTTCTGTCGAAATTTCACATACCCCGCGGTGTTTCCGTACTGCTGATTTTTTTGTTTTTTATAGGCTGCCTTTTTTTTATGGGGATGATTCTATATTCGTCGGGAAAAGCGATCATCGCCCTTTATCCTAAATACGAGGAAAGGCTGACAGAAATGTACATCCGCCTGGCCCGGCTTTTCGAACTCCCCTACGACGAGCATCTTTCAATAATAGAAAACCTCTGGGGAGAGCTTGGCATTAGAACACAGGCCAGGAATTTGACCATTTCATTTTCAAACAGCTTTCTCGGTTTTCTCGCGTCCGCCTTTATGGTTGCCATTTTTATGATTTTCCTTTTGTTTGAAGCGGCATTTTTCAGGGAAAAGCTGGACAGGGCATTTAAGGGAACAAGGGTAGTCCAGATAAAAACTATCACTTCGGATATAATGATACAGGTAGCCCATTATCTTTCCATTAAATTTTTTCTTGCTGTAATAAACGGGGTTCTGATTGGTATTGGCCTGAAAGCCATTGGGCTTGAATTCGCCGTAATCTGGGGAGTGCTCCAGTTCACAGCGAATTTTATCCCGAGCATAGGAAGTATCGCGGTGGGCCTCGCGGCTACTGTTTTCAGCGCGATTCAGTTTTGGCCTAATCCCGCGCCGATGGCCGCCGTGGGCCTTGTCATGCTGATCATTAATATTATCTTTGGCTTTATTCTGGAGCCAAAAATTATGGGCGACAGGCTGGGCATTTCCCCGCTGATAGTGCTTATTTCCCTTTTGGTCTGGGGATATATATGGGGCTTTGTAGGCTTAATCCTTGCCGTACCAATGATGGCGATAATAAAAATCGTTTGCAAAAATATACCTGTGCTGGAACCATTTTCTGTTCTTTTGGGATCGCACAAGGCAGCTCTGCTCACAAAAGAAAATAGTGTACAAAAGAAACCAGCCAAAAAACTTAAGAAAAAATTATTTCAAAAGAACTACCCTTCGGGTTCTTAGCTCACGAAGGCACATGAGTCTGTAGAAAACCTCGGAAAAGAGGTTCACGCAAAGGCGCAAAGAACACGGAGT
>Ga0268262_10006986_pt1 | contig 10657 bp, 8 predicted proteins | sample TergutNc150P3_FD_190354 | JGI IMG/M metagenome (GOLD analysis project Ga0268262, IMG submission 190354) | Nasutitermes corniger P3 segment gut microbial community from laboratory colony in Florida, USA - Nc150 P3 (SPAdes) (version 2) | ecosystem: Host-associated > Arthropoda: Insects > Digestive...
TTCGGCTAAAATCGGAGTATAACCGATATTAGCCGATAGGTGGTATATGACTGAATTTATAGAAAGACATATAAAAAACGTATTTTTAAAGGCTTCCGCCGAATACCCTGCCCTGCTCCTGACAGGTTCCAGACAAACAGGTAAAACCACTGTGCTGAAAAGACTCATGATTAATGAAAAAAAGCGAAAAAGAACTTATGTCAATCTGGATGATTATGACGCTTTAACTTTAGCATTAGGCGATCCTGTTATGTTCTTTCAAACATACAAACCTCCCCTGCTCATTGATGAAGTTCAGTATGCGCCGAATCTTTTTACGGAAATAAAACGGCTTATCGATAACGGCGCCGGTCCGGGCGACTTCTGGATGACAGGCTCCCAACTTTTTAAAATGATGAAAGGCGTTCAGGAATCTCTTGCAGGTCGTTTGGCTTTGTTCCATCTTTCTCCGCTGTCTCAGCAGGAAATTTATCATGATTTAAAACCGAATGTGTATCAAAACAATTACCAGCTTCTCTTAAAAAGACAGGAAAAAATTCCTGAGCTTACCGCTCTTGATATTTATAAACGCATTTTCCTAGGCAGTATGCCTGCGCTCGTAAGCGGAAAATTTACCGATCGCCAGCTGTATTATTCAAGTTATGTGAAAACATATCTGGAACGCGATGTCCGCGATATAGCCCCCGGCATTGACTTCTTAAAATTTACCGCTTTTATAAAAGCAGCCGCCGCCAGAACAGCGCAGTTAATAAATTATAAACATATCGCGGACGATGCTGAAATAAATCAGGAAACCGCCAAGACTTGGCTGCAGATTCTTGAAACATTAGGCGTCATTTTTTTTGTCCGACCATATCACCATAACGTACTAAAGCGCATGATAAAAACCCCTAAACTCTTTTTTTATGACACAGGACTGCCTGTCTACCTGACCAAATGGGACTCTCCCCAAACGCTTATGAACGGCGCAATGAACGGCGCTATTCTGGAAAACTACTGCGTTTCTGAAATAGCCAAAGGCTACGAAAATATAGGCAAAGACCCTTCTCTTTATTTTTATCGTAACAAAGATTCAAAAGAGATAGACCTCCTTTTGGAAAGAGACGGCTCGCTTGAACCGATAGAAATAAAAAAAACAGCGTCTCCATCAAAAGGCATGATTTCTTCTTTTACAGCGCTTGAAAAACCGCCTCTCCGCCGCGGGAAAGGCGCCATTATATGTTTAGCGGAACATCTGGGCGCTTTCGACAAGGATAATTTGATTGTTCCGGCAGGACTGCTGTAGTAAAAAACTATCAAGTCTTCCGTAACAATTCCATCGGTTTCAGCTTCCCGGCTTTATGCGCCGGAACCCATGACGCGAGCACGGAACATAGAATCGTGAAAAGCCAGATAACAAAAACCGCTCCCCAGTCGATTACTATGGGGATTGTTTCAAGGTAAAAACCGGGATCAAGTATTTTTACTTCGCCTCCGTTAAAAATACCGGAAATAAAAGTTAAGAATTTTTCCAAAGAGCGGATTAATATATTGATGTTGCTTCCTATCAACAGCCCGAATGTAATGCCGATAACGCCGCCGATAAATCCCGTAAGAAAACTGCCCCACAAAAATATTTCCGTAATGCCTTTTATGCTTGAGCCTGAAATTTTTAAAATGGCTATGTCTTTTTGGCGTTCCAGAACCAGCATACTCGTCGCGGAAGAAACATTTACCGCGGCGACAATTACTATCAACGCCATAATAAACAATAAAAGCTGTCTTGTCGTCTGGTAAGAACTGTACTGCGAACGCAGTAAATCCTGCCATGTATAAATGCTGTAATTATTCGCCAATTTTAAATCCAATTCCCACGCGATGACACCGGCGTTTTTATACGGATCGTCAATTTTGATAATATAATTTGTGGAAGGCTCCTGCGAAAAAACGCGCTTTGCGCCTTCTAAATTGATTATGCACCATAACGCGTCAAGCTCGTTGTATCCGCAGGATATTATTCCGGCAACAGTAAACGAAGCCGTCTTTGGAGACGCTTTGCCGCTTTCCGCGGGCGTAATTGTCATAAGGCGCACAGTGTCGCCTTTTTTTACGTTTATCTTATTCGCCAGCGTTTCACCTAACACAATGTCCCTATCCGACTGCGGCTTGCTGTCGCCGTCAATTATTTTTATTAACGCGGCGGCGGACGGGTCGTCCCAAAATGAGGTTTCAATCGCCCTCACGGAAACGCCTGTTTTACCTTTTTTCCCGGCTAAAACGCCCATTCCGCGCTGTTCCGCCCATATTCCCCTTACGCCTTCGATTTCGGCTATTTCCTGATTTGTTTTTTCAAAACCTTCGTAATTATTATAATCAAGAACCTGCAGATGACCCGTCCCAAGTTCAAGATACCTGTCCGTAATGCCTCTAATCATTCCGTCCGCGACAATTAATGTTACAATGATAGGGACAAGACTGACGGCAATTCCAGCCGCCGCGCCGCGAAGGTAGCGCACTCCCTCTTTGGCTCTGCCCCACACATATCTTATTGCAATATAAAATGAAGTCTGCTTTTTCAAATCTCTTCCTCTGATAATTGACCGTTTATCAATGTAAATCTGACGGACGCCCTTTGCGCTACTTTTTTATCATGCGTTACTACAATCAACGTCTTCTTTCTTTTTTGCGCGCTTTCGTATAATAATTCCGCCGCAATCTCGCTGTTCTGCGGATCTAAATTTCCGGTCGGCTCGTCCGCAAGAATAAGCGCCGGATCATTTACCATAGAACGCGCCACCGCTACCCTTTGGCGCTCTCCGCCTGAAAGCTGTGACGGGAAATGTCCGCTTCTGTCTTCAAGTCTTACGTCGGCTAACAACTGCCTTGCCCTGTCAATCGCTTCTTTTTTCTTTACTCCGGCGATGTAAGCCGGAAGCATAATATTTTCCAGCGCGGTAAAATCTTTTAAAAGATAATGAAACTGAAAAACAAAGCCTGTCTGCGTGGAGCGGTACAGAGAAATCTCTTTTTCTGAAAGCGACGTAATATCAATGCCGTTTAAAAATACGTTTCCCTCGTCGGCGTGATCAAGACCGCCTATGATGTTTAAAAGCGTGCTTTTGCCGCTTCCGCTCTGTCCGCTTATCGCGACGGATTTTCCTTCTTCAATCTCAAAGTTAATGCCTTTTAGGATATGAAGCGTCTCGGCTCCTGAAACATAATTTTTTACAATGTTTTTAACTTTAAGTAAAACTTTTCCCTGCGTATCACTCATAACGCAATACCTCCGCCGGTTGTATATTAGATACTTTTCTTGACGCAAACCAAGCCGCCGCAAGAGCGGATATAAATCCAAACATAAATATTAACGCCACTTCAAAGGGAAGAAGGCGCGACGGTATTTCTTTTATGTAGAATACCGCAGGCGAAAACACGGCAAAATTTCCAGCCATTCCGGCTCCAAGCGAACCTGCCAATATATTTATTATATCTATAATCCAATTTATAATTTTTTCTACTAATGTAAAGAAGCCGGATATATTCAAGGCTATCGCCAGCCCCAAAAACATACCGATAGACGCGCCTGTAAGCCCTATTATCGCTCCGTCAAGAACGAATACAAAACGCACCGCCCGGCGCGAACCGCCTACGGCGCGTAACAGACCGATTTCTTCGCGTCTTTGCAGAACCGATCTTCTTTGCGCCTGAAAAATATTCAAACCGACTACGATAAAAATAAGCCCGACAAGTATAAACATAAACAGTTTTTCGGTTCTCAGCGCGCCGAAGAAAGAACGGTTATAATCGCGCCAACTGGTTATTTTTATGTCTTTATAGGCGGATAATCTTTTTTTTGCCTGCTCTAAAATTGTTTTGTCCATAAAACGGTTTGCGAGTTTTATTCCCAGTATTAAATCGCTTTCGTTTTGTAAAAACGAATTGTTTTCGATATTGATAAAAGCCCAACTGCAGTCATATTCATAGTATCCGGTTCTGAATATTCCGGTAACCTGTCCGTCAAAACTGCTTCCGGCTTCCTGCGACAGAATTCCCGTCAGCGAAAAAAGAGTTATATCGTCTCCTACGGAAAGACCGAGCCTGTAAGCCAGTTCCGCGCCCAGTAATATATTTTTGTTTTTCGATAAATCAAAATAGCCGTCTTCAAAATCCAGTTTACTGCTCATTACCTTGTCTATTTCCAGAGTATTTTCACCTAACCCTCTTATTAACACCGCTTGCTGGTTTAAGCGTCTGCCCCTTGCGATAGCCTGATATTCCTTAAAAGGAACCGCCGCTCTTACGCCGGGAATCCCAAGCGCAATGTCCTGTATTTCCTTAACATTTTTCTGATCAAAAGACTCTATGCGTAAATGAAACGATGAAACTTCCAAAATGCTTTCTATAAAACCCAGTTGAAACCCGTTCATAACGGCGATAATCACTATCAGGGCAAGGACTCCTATCGCTATTCCCAGAACGGCTAAAACGGGGGAACTGCTTCGTCCTTTAAAAATATAGCGCGACGCCACAAATAATATCCACGACTTTTTCAATTTCTCACCCTGGTTTCAGATATTTTTCTTCCGTCTTCCCAAATGGCGCGAAGGACTACTGCGTCATTCATATAAAGTTCCTCAATTTCCGTATCCCCTTCCATTAAAACGACTCTTTCCAAAACGCCGTTTTTAATATTTTTTTCGCTGATTCTTTCACCGTCCCTGTTATAACCGTATTCTGCCGACAGGATTGTCTCCCCTTCCGTCTTTACCGTAGACACAATACGGTTATCCTTCCATGTGTTTTTTATCGTCCATACCAATTTATCCTCTTTATCATAAAGAGTCTGCCCTAAAATTCTGCCTTTGTCATCGATATTAAAATTCATTTTATATCCTTCGCTGACAAATACATTTCCAAAAAAATCGGGATATAAATTAACTCTTTCATTGATTTTGAGTCCCGTCTTTACGGAATCCATAATACGCCGGGGGAAAGATACCGTAGCCGGAGCGTCTGTCATTTCATCTTTAAAAATACGCTCTATATTTCTTAAAGAAAGAGAACGGTTGTAACGGTAATAATCTATGTATGCGGTTTTAAAATTATTATCGTTCCTAAACGATTCAAAATATTCGGCGTTTACTAAAAGATCATTTTTTAACGTATAATCAATTTTTTCAACTTTTCCATCCTCATAAAATCTATATTCAGACTTTAAAAAATATTTTTCGTCGAATATTTCTATAAATCCCCTTCTGCTTTTAATATCTTTTATTATAACTACCTTTTCTTCTTCGGCTTCCTCTTCTTCGTCATTTTCCGCCTGCGCCGTTTCCGTCTTTTCTTCAACTTCCGCCTGCGCTGTTTTCGTCTCTTCCGCCGCTTCCGTCTGCGCCGTTTCCGTTTCTTCTTCCGCTTCCGCCTGCGCCGTTTGTTCATCATCGGAGTCTTCTTTCACGGGTTCGGGCTCCGGTTCAGGTTCCAAAAAAACGGCGTTTAACCTTGTATTGCCGGTTTCATCCCTGAATATCCACTGCGTTCTTTTTTGTTCGCTGTTTTTATACAAATTGCGGACTTCTACATAATAGCCTTCGTCAAAATACGACGAAAGATATTCGGGTATTTCTTCTTCCGACACATAATTTATGGCTAACGCATATTCGTTACGCAGAGCTTTAAAGCGCGATTCCATTTCTTCTAACGCCATACCGGCTGAATTTGAGCGGAACCACTTAGCAGGCTTTGACCACTCGTCTCTATTCCGGTTAAAATCTTTTATAGTAAAATCTACTAAAGATTCCGCCGCTTTCGGCTCTATACCGAGGAATAAAGGTTCGTCATTTTCCTGAGTCAGCGCTATTATTGCCGCGAAGAATATTAAAACGAGAAAAACAATAAGTATTATTTTCTTATTAAATACCTGCAAATTCCCTCGCAAATTTATGAGGATCAAATGTTTCGATATCCCCGTATTTTTCGCCTGTGCATATATACGCCACAGGCAGTTTTAATTCGCCAGCCAGAGAAAAAACCACTCCGCCCTTTGCCGTAGAATCGTACTTTGTCAATATCACTCCGTCCAGAACGACCGCATCGTGGAATGTTTCCGCCTGGGCGAAAGCGTTTCTTCCGGTAGTCGCGTCCAGCACAAGGTATTTAAGATAATTCGCGCCTCCGGCTCTCGACTCTACTACTCTGTCAATTTTGCGTAACTCTTCAACTAACGCGGATTTTGTGTGCATTCTTCCGGCGGTGTCGGCGATAACAACATCCGCTCCTCCCGACTGCGCGGCTTCAAGCGCGTCATAAACTACCGCCGCCGGGTCTCCGCCCTGCTTATGAGCCACTACACGCGTATTGAGTTTTTCTCCGTGGATTTTTAACTGGTCGATTGCCGCGGCGCGGAAGGTGTCCGCCGCGGCGAGTATGGTTTTTTTATTTAACTTTGTATTGTAAAGGTGGGAAAGTTTTGCGGCGGTAGTTGTTTTGCCGACCCCGTTTACGCCGAGAAGCAAAATAGCCGTCAGCTTTTCCGGGTCATCGGAAAAATTAACAGCCGGCGCTTTTTTTAACTCGTCTTCAAGCAATTGAGCCAATCTATCGGATAACACTGCGGAGCTGTCTTTTTTATACTGCTCTTTTAATAACTCAACCGTCTTATACGCCTGACTCGCGCCGAAATCTCCTTCTATTAACAAATCGCAAAGCTCGTCAAATAGTTCTTCATTAACCGCTTGTTTTCCGCTAAAAAAATTTTTTAACCTTTCGCTGAATTTCATTTGGACCTGCCTGTATTTACAATAGGCGTCGAATCCCTGCTCGAAATATATATATAAGTAATCATGCGTATAATTCCATATAATGAAGTCACTCCAAAGGCAATTGCGGCTCCATAATAAAAATTTAACAAATTATTTCCGTAATTATTAAACTCCTGATTCGCTTTTCCGCCGTTCACTTTTACGGCTTCAGTTACTCCCATACATGAATAATAACCAAGCCACGCGGCGATGCCTGTAATCCACTGACCGCCCCATGCCCAGTAATAATCTCTGCGCTGTCTGTCTACCGCGTTTCTTTTATTCGGCTGGGACAATTTAAATGATATTGTTGGGTTGTAATCAATATTATCTTTTGTTTTAAACGCCGCCGAGCCTCTTTTTCCGCTGTCCTGTGTTATTTCAACATATTCCATATTATTTGCCGGAAGCCTGATAGTCAGCGGCGATTCCCCGATATACAATGAACCGTGGTATACATGCCCCTGCGCGTTACTTGAAATATCGGTATTCACATACTTTATGGGGTTAAGTTTAATATTTATCTGCGTAAGTTCGCCGGAAACAAGTTCCGTCTCCAGAACAATGCTGTCATGATCCGGCGCGGACGCGTTTATCGTTATTTTTCCGGGGGGATATTCCGTTGAGGCAATCTCGCCTCTGCCGGCAAATGATTGATTAATCAGCACCAACGTTGTTTCCGGCTCCGTCTTTATCTCTATCAGCGAGGGATCATTCCCTGCAAGGATTATCATTAATTTCCGCGTAATTTCATCGATTGTAGCGTTAATATCGTTATACGAAAAAATAAAATTTTCTTCCCAGACAAAGGAGCGCGTGTATAGTATATAAAGTTTTAATACTAAAGAATATCTGCCGTGAAAATCAGTAATTTGTCCCGATAAAAAAGCGTCCGATTTCTGGGCGACGCAAAATCTTCTTTCGCCGCCTTTTGCCGGAGGTTCCGGGAATGAAAGATCGCTATTGCCGGAAATTAATTTAAAAGCAGGTTCTTTATTTATGAGCGGCGCGTTTTTGTCAATTTCATCAAAATCCTCTCTCATTTTTTTTAAATCAGTATCGATTTTTTTGACGCTCTGGCGGTATTTCCAATCTGCTTCTCCCTGATAAATAAGTTTCGATCTTTCTTCCATCTTTGATGAAATATTTTTCGCCGCTGTCGCCCGATCGCGCGCCCATGCGTACTCCTCGTAATAAGCGTATTCAGGCGATATGCGGCTGCGGTAACTTATTGAGTTTAACCGATCTACCAGTTCTCTTGAAATTACTCCGGAAATATTTGTTTTATCAGCCGACAGAGAGTTTGAATCAAATTTTGTTATGCATAAAAACCATTCGCCGTTTTGCGTTTTTTTTTCGGCGTCATCGGTCTTGCCTTTTGCAAATAACGGCAAAGAAACAGCGAGAAAAATTAAAAATAAAACACACTGCGATTTTTTCAATTCATCTCCCCATTGCGCCATGAAAATCTTAAATACTCCTCGATAAACGGGTCAATATCGCCGTCCATTACTGCCTGAATATTTCCCTTTTCAACTTTTGTTCGGTAATCTTTTACCATTGTATACGGCTGGAACACATACGATCTTATCTGGTGCCCCCATGAAATATCTTTTTTCTCCTGCGAATATTTTTCGTTTTCTTTTTCTTTCTCCTCTCTGTAGTACTCGTAAAGCCGCGCTTTAAGCATACTCATGGCAATCGCGCGGTTTTTTATCTGACTGCGCTCGTTCTGGCAGGCGACGACTATTCCGGTGGGCAGGTGCGTAAAACGAACCGCGCTGTCCGTCTTGTTTACATGCTGTCCTCCTGCGCCTCCTGAGCGGTAGGTGTCCACGCGCAAATCTTCGGGTCTTATGTCTACTTCGATTGTATCATCAATAACGGGAAAAAGGTAAACGGAGGCGAAGGACGTATGCCTGCGCGCATTCGCGTCAAACGGGCTGATTCTTACAAGGCGGTGTATCCCCGACTCGCCTTTTAAAAAACCGTAGGCATAGTCGCCTTCGATACGGCAGGTGGCGGACTTCAGCCCCCCCTCGGCTTCCTGCTGATCAACTTCCTCAACGGTAAAGCCCTTCTGCTCCGCCCAGCGAAGGTACATGCGGTAGAGCATTTGCGTCCAATCACAGGCTTCCGTACCGCCTGCGCCCGAATGGACGGTAAGGAAACAGGCGTTTTTGTCCATTTCTCCGGTCATGAGTTCAAACATATTCTGTTTTTCATAGCGGGCGTTTAAGTCTTTGATTGTTTTTTCGATACCGGAGCTTTCGCTTTCATCTTTTGCCTCAGTCGCCAGTTCAAACAAGGTTTGCAAATCGGCGGCTTCATCGCGCAGGGTTCTCCACGGCTCATATCGGTTTTTAAGACTTTTAAGAGAAGCCATTGTTTTTTCGACTGTTTCCTGATCGTTCCAAAAACCCGGCTCTGCGGTTTTTGCCTCGGCTTCGGCTATACGGCGCGGAAAATCGGCGTCTTCAAAGACGCCTCCATGTTTCGTTTATTTTTTTATTTAAATCTGTTATGGGCGCGCCCAATTCTGCAAGCATCATGGTTTACTCCTGCTTTAATAGTATAGGAAATTGGGATTTATTTCAACATTGACAGGGGAAAATGGCATATAAAAATAGCGCCGCTAATTGCTTAACGGCGCTAAGGAGATAAAAACGCTTTCCTGGGTTCTTCGGAATGGATCATGTCCGTTTACTTGCAGGAAAGTTTAACTCATCAGCAAGGGGCTCTTTGCTCTTTTGCTGATGAGCTATTTTTTTAATTACTGCGGAATATCTAATGCATCAGACCAGGGACGTACAATCCGCAAGCCGATAAACTTGTACCTATTCCAATGCTCTAAAGGATAAATTATTTCCGGAGTCGAGTATTTAGCATCATAATAATATGATAATTTGCTCATGTCTTTTAGCCGGACGCCCGATCCCATATTAGAACTACGAGGTGTCCAAGTTCCATTAATGGTGACGTTGGCTGGTATCCTAGCCATAAAAGTCCACCTTGTCGTAACATCATAATTATAATTATTCTGCTCATAAGTGTAACTAGGATAAATAGGATACGGTTCATCATAAACTTGTTGTATACTATATTGACCTTGAGTAGCCTGAGGCATCTCATAAAAATAATTACCACCAGATCCTTGTCTAGTACCTTGCAATGGAGCGGTTTTACCGTAGTAATACATACTCGGCGGCGTATAATTCCCAGTTATGCTAATACCATAGCAACCGCCGCGTATAGCACGGAGAGGACTCGAAAAACCTGTTTGAGCCGTACCGGTATCCGGTCCCTTATAATCAGGAGGCAAAGCATTACTCCCGCGGTCATCCAGATACCAGTCCCAGCACCATTCCGCCACATTCCCATGCATGTCGTACAAGCCCCACTGGTTGCCCGTGGAGGAGGGTTTCTGCCCCACCTTATGCGTCTTGTCTGAGCTGTTACTAACAGTAGAAGTAGAACGCGCGGTATTACCGTTTTTATCTACTTTAGTTACATAACTATTCCACCCGGCAACATTGTAATCACTTCCTGAGCTGAACGCCGTCGATGTTCCCGCGCGGCACGCATATTCCCACTGCATTTCCGTCGGCAGTCTATACCCGTTAGAACCCTCCACTATCTGCACCGCATTCCATGTCGCATTGTTGGTTGTAGGTACGGATCCCCAAGAAGGGTCACTGCCAACACCAGTACTCCCGTTAATTTTATACGCAGGCGACAGACCGTCTATATAGCTCAGCTTGTTGCAGAATAGTATCGCGTCATACCAGCTTACAGTCTCCACAGGCAGTTCAGCAGGCGTGCCGGCTTCACCGGTCGAAGTTTTGAAATTGCTCGGATTGCTCCCCATTATTGTATTC
>Ga0268262_10006987_pt1 | contig 10657 bp, 9 predicted proteins | sample TergutNc150P3_FD_190354 | JGI IMG/M metagenome (GOLD analysis project Ga0268262, IMG submission 190354) | Nasutitermes corniger P3 segment gut microbial community from laboratory colony in Florida, USA - Nc150 P3 (SPAdes) (version 2) | ecosystem: Host-associated > Arthropoda: Insects > Digestive...
CGTAGAGCATTGAATTAATACGCTCTCTAAACGTCCTTACGCTCCAATGTTCTTTTATGCACATCTGAATATAAAAATCACGTTTTAAAGTATCTTCTATAGGAATAAGCGCAATAATATGAGTCCAGCTTAATTGTCGTATCAGTGATACGACAATCTTCTTTTGCGGAAACATTTGTGCAAATTGAGACATTCTACGGATATTTTTTTCAGAAAAAGAACCTCCATAATCAGCTTCGAGCTTCTTACTTAATGTCGCTATTACGTTTTTCCCATATTCAGCTCTACTGTTTTTGAGTATTTCTGAGTTAATCCTATTTCCAATATTCCAATACAGCATTGAAAGCATAGAATTCACCGTTTGAGCGGTAAAATTTCGAGCTTCGTCAATAAGATGTTTTACATCTGAGTAAAGTTGCTGTGACTGCGAACTATTAACAGTCATTATTATTCCTCTGAGGTACGTTGCGGGGTAAATATAGAAAAATGCTAATACCCTAGGCAGGCGGTGGCACATGAGCCGGATATTTGTCTGAACCCCGATGGTCAGGATTTTAGGATTTTCAGGATGTACTGAATAGATATGTTGCTTTTTTGGCAGTAAAATGTTATCAACGTTCTTTGCTCTCCAAGGTAAATTCCTGTGTCCAACCTAGACTATTGAGTTTCCAATTCTTCCAGCAACTTAACCCTATTCGCAAAATCCTCCGCCGTTGGCAAAATCTTCGCATATTCCTTTGGTAACTTATCAAGCAACTTAAATTCATTCACGCTAATAGGCTTCTTTATATCGCGCAAGGCATATTCCGCTATCACTTTCTGTTTTTACAAAGCAAAATTCCGATTGTCGGGTTGTCTGTAGGTCGTTTCAATAGGTCATCTACAGCGGAAACGTAGAAATTCAATTTACCTGCAAATTCTGGCTTAAAATCTTCCATTTTCAGTTCAATTACTACAAAACAGCTTAATTTAAAATTGTAAAATAGCATATCAACATAAAAATCTTCACCATCTATTTCTAAATGATATTGGCTACCAACAAACGAGAATCCATTTCCAAGTTCCAGTAAAAATTTTGTAATATGGGAGACCAACGCATTTTCAACTTCACGCTCCATCATTCCTTTATTATACTCCACAAAGTCAAAGATATATGGATCTTTCATTGTTTGCTGTGCAAGATCGCTTTGTGGGGCTGGCAGCCTATCTTTAAAATTGGTAGTTTTGTCAGCAATGGCTTGGCGTGAATACAAGTTGCGGTCAATTTGCATATCTAGTGCATTGCTTGACCAGCCGTTTTCTATGGCATGAACGATATACCATTTCCGCTCATTATTGTTTTTTATCCTGTTCATTAAGACTATATGATGTCGCCACGGTAATTGCGCAACAGGTTGTTGCGTAAAATTCATACATAATAATCATATTGCGCAAAGATAGAAAATTTTAAAACCTTGCTGTACAGGGTCTGCCTTATAACTATATTTTATTTAAATGCGCATAACATTCATAACCAATCCCAGCGTTTGCAATCAAAACTGCGATATATGCTTTTCCAAGCAAGCACCGCTTGACTGGGAACCTGTGCAGGAAATGGATTTTGCCATTATTGAAAAAGTTGTAAATGCGTTTTTACCACTGGGCTTAAAAGAGATAATTCCCAGCACCATAGGCGAACCCTTTTTATATTCTCGCTTTGAGGATTTTCTGCTGCTTGCAAAAAAAACAAATATAAAAGTTAATCTAACCACAAACGGCACATTCCCAAACGGCGGATTAAAAAAATGGATGCCATTGCTCTTGCCAGTTTTGAGCGACATAAAATTTAGCGCAATGCACGGAAAAATTCCGCAAAGCATTTTTGAATTTATAGAAGAATGCAAAACAAATAAACCAACAATAACAATACAAGCCACCCTAAACAAAAACGACAAACTAGACGAAATTCCAAAAGGCGTGGATAGAGTGAAAATATACGAACCGTGGATATTGAACTCTCAACTAACTCCGAACTCTCAATTAAAAGAATGTAGTTTTTTAGGTAAAAACATTTGGGTTTGGGTGGACGGCACATTTCAAGTTTGCCCCAATCCAGACGCTCGCTTTGGAATGCGGACAAAATTCCCTTTCGGCAATTTTGGGAATTTTGCAAACCAAGACCCATTGTCAATTTGGAATGGAGAGGCTTATAGAAATTTTTGCAAACATTACAAAGAAAATGCTATTTGCAAGAACTGCAAGATGCTTTATTTGGTCTCTCAGCCGTCTGGTTAATTCAACGGATAATTTTTTGTCGTATAGATATTGCCTTGGTAGAGGAATTTTCTACCTTACCATTAATGTCTCAAAAACGCTTCAACATAGCAGGTCCCTGCAACTCAAATGAGCATTATATGCTTGACCCTTTGCGCAATATGGGTCAAGAGCTTATGGCTTTAATAGAGCAAAAGGATTATTTTGTAATTCACGCCGCTCGGCAGAGTGGAAAAACAACCCTGCTAAAAGAGATTGCTTGCAAAATAAATGCGGAGAGCAAATTTTACGCCCTATACTGCTCGCTTGAAGGAGTGCAAGAGCTTGTGGAGCCAGAGAAAGGCATTCCAGCGATTGCAAAAACCATAAAAGCAGCTCTTAACGACCATAATATGCCAAGCGGTTTTGCAGAAAACGCCGATAACAGCGATATTACCAATGTATTGAAAACATCACTTAATGCGTATTGCAAAACTTTAGACAAGCCTTTGGTCATATTTTTTGATGAAGCGGATTGCCTTAGCAACGGAACTCTGATTTCATTTTTAAGACAGCTTAGATATGGATATATAAACAGGGACAGTGTTCCTTTTATTCACAGCGTTGTTTTGGTAGGTATGCGCAACATAAGGGACTACAAAGCTCGCATTCGCCCCGACAGCGAAACTCTTGGCAGCGCAAGCCCCTTTAACATAGTTACTGAATCTATTACTTTGGAAAATTTCACGAAAGACGATGTTGCGGCACTTTACAGTCAGCATACATCGGCAACAGGACAGATTTTTGAAAAAGATGCTACCCAGTTTATTTTTGAGCAAACGCAGGGGCAGCCTTGGCTTGTGAATGCTATAGTAAGAGAAGCCGTTGAAAAAATTTGCAAATCTGATTATTCAATAACCATAACACAAGATATGGCAAAGCAAGCCATCCATAACATAGTTCTTGCAAGAGGAACGCACTTTGATTCGCTTATGGAGAGGCTAAAAGAGGAACGTGTCCGCAAAGTTATACAGCCTTTGATTCTTGGCGAAGAGTTCGCAATAGACAAATCATCGGATAATTTTCTATACACGAGGGATTTGGGTTTAATCAGGGATTGCAAGGGCAAAACAGAGCCAGCCAATCCTATTTATGCCGAATTGATAGTGAGAACCCTTAACTGGGATGCACAGGAAGCCATAAAAACCAAATATGAAGATTACGAACTGCCGCATTATTTGAAAGGCGGCAAAATAAACATAAATGCCTTGCTCAAAGATTTCCAGAGTTTTTGGCGAGAGAACAGCGAGATATGGACAACGAAGTATAAGGAGAATTTTTACCAATATGACGAAGCTGCCCCTCATTTGGTAATCCAAGCATTCTTGCAGCGTGTTTTAAACGGTGGCGGTCACATTAGCCGTGAAATGGCACTCGGCAAGAACCGTGCTGATATTTGCGTTGAGTGGGAGGGGCAAAAATACCCGATTGAGCTTAAAATTTATCAGAGTGCCAAAACAGCTAAAGATGCCACTGTGCAGATTTTGAAATATATGGAGAGAGTTGGTTCAAAAGCAGGCTGGGTTGTGATTTTTGACCGCACTCCCAAGAAAAGCTGGAGCAAAAAACTCTATGTGAAAGAGGTCAAGCAGGCGGCAGGGAAAAAGATAACGATTTTTGGGTGCTAAGGAACTTTCTTATATTTAGATGAACGAATTTGCTATTTGCAAGAACTGCAAAATGCGATGTCTTTCTTAATCTGTTCCTTTAAATCATCAAGGCTATCAAATTTTATTTCGTCTCTAATCCGTCCGGCGAGTTCAACGGATAATTTTTTGTCGTATAAATCTCCGTCAAAATTTAGCAGATGAGCTTCCAGCCCAACAGGACGGTTTCCGAGAGAGGGTCTGTTGCCTATGTTTATAACGGTTTTGTGTTTTTGACCGTCAAAAGATGCCGTTCCAAAATACACTCCGTTTTTTGGCAAAAGTTTGTAGTCCGGCAAGTGCAAATTAGCGGTGGGAGAGCCGAGCGATTTTCCTTGCCCCAAGCCGTGCACAACAATTCCGCTGAGGGAATAATTTCGCCCAAGCATTGCATTTGCCAAATTCACATCTCCTTTTTTTAACGCATCTCTTATGCGTGATGAGCTAATTGCTTCGTTGTCAAACAAAACCGGATTTATCTCGTGAATTAGCAAATCGGGAAAAAATGCCCTTAGAGTTTCTGCGCTACCTTTGCCGCCTCGTCCAAACCTTTGATCTAAACCGAGCACCCAGATTTTTGTGCCGTATTTTTGTATGGCAAAATCATTCACAAATGAACGGAACGGCACTGCGAACAAATCTTTGTCAAATTTCTGCAAAACAAGCGGAACGCCAAAACTTTCAATCAATTCTTTTTTTTCATCGTTAGGAGTCAAAAGCTCTGGATGCCCTGGTTCTTGAATTATATGCCTTGTGTGCGGCTCAAAAGAAATAGCCAAAGGCTGCGTGTTATTTTTTTGCGCTCGCATTTTCAATGCTTCAAACAAGGCTTTGTGCCCCAAATGGCAACCATCAAAATTACCCAAAACAATTGCTGTCACGGATTGTAATATAGAAAGATTTGCAAATTCTATATTTAAAGCAATGAAATTCAACGTATTGAGAAATATATTTAAATGCTTATGTTTACTACTAATTTCCTGTTCGTCCCAAATGCCTAAGGAACACATTATGCTACCAGAAAGCCAAACTGCCGACACTGGGCGTGTGGAATCTTTGAGTTCTAATCCAGTAAAGATAAACCTTTGGAAAGGCATTAAAATTCATTTAGGCGAAAAGGGAATAACCAGACCACCAAAGCCTTTGCCTGCGGATGCCGTGGATGTTAAAATGGCTTTTCCAGAAGAACAAACAGGCTTGTATGTAACTTGGCTTGGGCATTCAACTCTTTTAATGCAAATAGATGGCGTACGCATATTGATAGACCCTGTTTTTAGCTACAATATTTCCCCAGTTCCATTGATTGCTATAAGACGTTTTCAAAAAGAAATTCCTGTTAAATTGGAAGACTTGCCTTTTATAGATGCGGTTTTTATTTCCCACAACCACCGCGACCATTTGGAGAGGCAAACCATTACCGAACTTGCTCCCAATGTTGGATACTTTTTGGTTCCTATGGGAGTTGCCAAAATTTTGCAAGATTGGGGAGTGGATTCCGCTAAGGTTCGCGAGTATAGTTGGTGGCAAGAGGCTTCTGTAAAAGGATTGTCCGGACAAATACTAAAATTTGTTTGCACTCCGGCACGTCATTTTTCTGGCAGAGGCTTAACCGATTGGAATAAAACATTGTGGGCTTCTTGGGTTTTCATAGGTTCCAAGCACCGAGTATTTTACAGCGGAGATACTTCATACAGTTTTCATTTCAGGCAAATTGGCTACCATTACGGACCTTTTGATTTAGTGCTCATGGAAAACGGTCAATACAGCATTCATTGGCCAGATAGCCATATAATGCCCGAAGATGGCGTAAAAGCTTTTATGGAGTTGAATGGCAAATATATGCTCCCTGTGCATTGGGGCAGTTTTAATTTATCTATTCACGATTGGTGGGAACCCATTGAAAGAGCGAGCAAAGCGGCACAAGAAAAAGGTGTTAATTTGCTAACGCCTCGCGTTGGTCAAACTTTGTCTATAGATGAAAATCCGCGAACAGAGCCTTGGTGGAGGAGTTTTTGAATAAGCGAAAAGTTGTTGAGGCTGTCCTTTGGTTTATTAAAGAAAAGAAAACTAGCAATATGTATGCTATATGGAAAATGCTTTTCGCTGCTGAAAAATATCATTTGAATACGTATGGCAGGCCTATAACTGGCGAGACATATCTAGCAATGCAACATGGCACGGTTCCGAAATGGCTTTACAAAGATGCGTGTGAAATGCTAGGCGTAGGTTTCGCTAGGGCAGGAACAACGTTGATTGCCGAACGCAATTGCATAAAAGATTTTTTCTCCTAGACGGATATTGAGGCTTTGGAGCATGGACACAAGGAATATGCAGGCAAAGAACCCGCTTGGGCAAAACGTTGGAAACGTAGGGGGGCAGCGAGAGAAGTTTCTATACGTTTTGAATATCTCATAGACGAGGATTGGTTGAAGGAAGAATTGGCGTGGAGTTCACCATATCTTGTGATTTGATATGAAAAATAAATTCAATAAGAAATAGATTATTTTACCACTTTATTGCCTTAGAATTTTGTTATATTACCGCTAATATGAAGAGCGAATTTGCAGGTGTATTAGCGGTTTTAGGGTTCTGTGCAATCCTCCTTTTTTCTTGTGCGGATAATTCTCTTCCAGAATTTCCCAAATTTGTCGGAGAAAGTGAGGTGTCGAGTTCAAGTTTGAATGAAGAAAGCAGTTCAAGTTTGAGTGAGGCGAGCAGTTCTAGCTTGGCAACATACACGTTAGCGTGTGCGGCTGTGCCTTCAACGGGTATTGCTGGCATAGCAATAATTCCGCCAGTGGTGACTTGCAATGGCATGGTAGTTAAAATTGGTCTTGATTGGGAAGGCGAGCCGAATTGGAGCAATCCTGTGGTGGGCACGTATAGCGGCATATCGGTATTGTCGAGCTATGGGGAATGCTATGGCAAAACTACTAGTTGTAGTGGCACATTGACTGTGGAAGCGCCGCCTTCGGCAGACGAGCTTACTTGCATAGGTATGCCAGCGACTGGGGTATTCGGCACGGCTGTGACGCAGCCAACGGTTAGATGTGGTCTCAACACGGTTGCAACTGACATTACCTGGGGAGATGCACCTGCTTGGGCTAACCCTGCCGCTGCCACATACGATGTATCGGCTACGGCAGCTTGCGGTGGAAGTATTAAAACGGCAAACTGCGGAAAATTAACAGTAGCCTCTGCCTTAGCCTGTACTAACTTAACCACGACAGGCACGGCAGGCTCGGCAATAACCCAGCCAACAGTTACTTGCAATGGCGCAACTGTTCCCGGCAGTATTCTTAATTGGACAGGTGCGCCAAATTGGAATGATCCTGTGGCAGGCACATACAGCAGCATATCAGTATCGGCAAGCTATGGAGAATGCAGCGGCAAAACAATCGCCTGTAGCGGTACATTAACTGTAAGCTCAGTGCTGACTTGCTCTGCCGTGCCTTCAACTGGCATTGCGGGCATAACAATAACCCCGCCAGTAGTGACTTGCAATGGTACGGCAGTTCCCAGCAGTATTCTTAATTGGGCTGGTGCGCCGAATTGGAACAATCCTGTGGAAAGTACACACAATAACATATCTGTATCGGTAAGTTACGGAGAATGCAACGGAAAAACTGCCAGTTGTAGCGGCACGTTAACTGTAGAAGCGGCACCTTCTGCGGACGAGCTTACTTGTACAGGTATGCCAGCTACTGGGGTCTTCGGCACAGCTATAACGCAACCAACGGTTAGATGTGGTCCCAACACGGTTGCAACAGGCATTAGCTGGGAAAATGCACCTGCTTGGGCTAATCCTGCCGCTTCCACGTACAATGTATCTGCTACGGCAAGTTGCTGGGGGAAACAGCAAACAGCGAGTTGTGGCACATTGACAGTAGCTTCCGTGCTGGCTTGCTCTAACGTACCTACATCAGGTACGGCAGGTACGGCAATAACCGCACCGACGGTGACTTGCAATGGTGCAACAATCAGCAGTGGTTTTAATTGGGCTGGTGCGCCGAATTGGAATAATCCTGCGGCAGGGACATACAATAACGTATCTGTATCTGCAAGCTCTGGAGATTGCAATGGTATAACTGCCACCTGTAACGGCACATTGACAGTAGCCTCCACTTATACTATAACCTACAATGCTGGCATAGGCGTAACAGGCGTTGCACTACCTGCTAATCAAACAAAAAACTACAATGTTGTGTTAACGCTAAGTGCTGCAATACCTACAAGAATAGGTTACACATTTGCTAGTTGGAGTACTTCCGCTAATGGTGCTGGAATGTCTTACGCTCCTGGAGCGAGTTACACAGATAATGCTGACCTTACACTTTACGCTCAATGGACGGCGAATACATACACTATAATCTATAATGCTAATAATGGCATTGGTGTGATTGCCAATCAAATGAAAACCCATGATATTGCATTAACGTTGAGTGCTATTGTGCCAACGAGAACGGGTCATACCTTTGCTGGCTGGAACACTTCGGCTGACGGTAGCGGAACCCCTTACACTTCTGGAGCAAACTATACAGACAATGCTGGCGTTACGCTTTACGCTCAATGGACGATAAATACATACACTATAACCTTTAATGCCAACGGTGGCACGAATGGGGCTACCACCTCTCAAACGAAAACACATGATGTTGCGTTAACATTGACTAATGACAAGCCAACGAGAACGGGCTACACTTTTGCCAGTTGGAACACTGCTCAAAGTGGCACTGGAACGACTTACGCTTCTGGAGCCAGCTACACAGACAATGTTGGTGTTACGCTTTACGCTCAGTGGACGGCGAATACATACACTATAATCTATAATGTTAATAATGGCATTGGTGTGCCTGACAATCAAACAAAAATCTATGATGTTGCATTAACGCTGAGTGATGACGTGCCTACAAGAACGGGTTTTACATTTGTTGGCTGGAACACTTCGGCTGACGGCAGCGGAACTTCTTATGCTTCTGGAGCCAGCTACACATCCAATGCAGGTGTTACGCTTTACGCTCAATGGAACAGCCCATTAGTTCCTAATTGCAATAGTCAGGTTTTCCAGTCAGTTAATATAGGTACACAGACTTGGATGGCTGAGAATTTGAACTGTAACGTGGGCGGCAGCCAATGCTATGGCAATAGTGAATACTACTGCGACACATACGGCAGGTTGTACGATTGGGCAACAGCAATGAATCTGCCTACTAGCTGCAACTCCAGTACTTGTGCTTCGCAGGTAGGTACAAAGCATAGAGGGATATGCCCCAGCGGTTGGCATATCCCTAGCAGTGCAGACTGGAATGTTTTGATGAAGTTTGTTAATCCAAGTTGCTATGACAATAGCTCTTGTGCTGGTGCTGGAACTAAATTGAAAGCAACTAGCGGTTGGGGCAGCAATGGCAATGGTCAGGACACTTATGGATTTTCGGCTCTGCCTGGCGGCAGCGGCTATTCCGATGGCAGTTTCAGCGATGTCGGCGACTGCGGCTACTGGTGGAGTAGCTCGGAGAGCAATGCCAACTACGCCTACGCCCGGGGTATGTACTCCAGCAACGAGGGCGCGTACTACTACAGCATCAATAAGGACGACTTGTTCTCTGTCCGTTGTCTGCAGGACTAAGCGCGTTGTGCTAGCGAAAGCAAGCACAATGCGCCGCCGCTAGCGAAGCAAGCGGTGTAGGTGAGAAAGAATTTGTGCTAATGGAGGCACGAAACCAGCCAAGCTCCATATTCCCAGGGGTTTGGATGGTGAAAATAAGTGGGAAGGAGAAAAATGAATTTATGAGATATAGGCAACAGATGCCAGCGAAACAGCTAACACAAGGCTTTTACCGCCAAAAGCTCTACGCCATTGCTTTGCCAAATTCGTTACCTCAAAGCCAAAATCTCTTTTCGCGGCAGATTGGTTATACGAGCCACAAGAGTAGGGTTAAGCCCTTCTTTGAGCATAGACTTAGCTGTTTTTATAACACCCTTTTCCTCAGCATAAACCAAGGCATTCGCATGGTCGCTAAAATGCTTCATATCACTTTCGTAATCCATAAGCTCCTCATCTGTAAAGTTAGAAATTCGCGAAATCTCAAAAAGACGTTTGAACACCGTTTTCTTGAAACTTTTTGGGACTTTTTCAAGATTATGCGCATTCTTGAATATGAAAAGCATCCTGTCAAGGTTGCTCCTGCATTCTTCCTCGGTTTTGCCAAATCTTGTGAGACGGACATAAATCAAACGCATAAGATTGTAGTAGCGAACCTCAGGGTGAAGCTCGTTGGAAAGAGAGAGATATTGGACAACCTCATCGCAGCCCTTCCCGAAATCCGCATCAAAGTCAAGGAAGCTGAGCGTATAGACCACCGGAATGTTGTAGTCATAAGGAACTTTCTTCCCCCTGCTTTCCATCCTGCCTTTCTTGGCAAGGTTAGCCACCGCCATGCAGAGGTAAAAGAGGCTTCTCTTGATGAAGTGCTTCTGCTCCTCCACCTGCATCTCCACGATGAACCTAGCACCGGAGGCATCCTCGCATTGAATATCAAACACTGCCCCTCGCTTTTTCCTGGTTTTTCCAAGCTGGACGGTGTGTATGACATTCACATCCATGATAGGTTCTTTGAGAACCCTTTCAAGGAAAGTGTTGAGCAGGAACAAAAGGAGGTCCTTGCATTGCTCGCTGGCAAAGGCTCTTTTAAAGGTGAAGTCCAATGTAAACGGAGCGA
>Ga0268262_10006988_pt1 | contig 10656 bp, 10 predicted proteins | sample TergutNc150P3_FD_190354 | JGI IMG/M metagenome (GOLD analysis project Ga0268262, IMG submission 190354) | Nasutitermes corniger P3 segment gut microbial community from laboratory colony in Florida, USA - Nc150 P3 (SPAdes) (version 2) | ecosystem: Host-associated > Arthropoda: Insects >...
GTTTTACTTTGCAAAAGTCAAGCTGTTTTAATTCTTCCAGGGTGTGATCATTAATATAGCCGGTCCCGTTTGAAACCCGTTCAAGTCTTTCGTCATGGGCAACGACAATTTGATTGTCTTTGGACAGGTGCACGTCCAGCTCAATACAGTCGGCGCCCTGCTCAATCGCTTTTGAAAAGGCCGCCAGCGTGTTTTCCGGGAAATAAGCCGACGCGCCCCGGTGCGCGTGTATTAACGCATCCATAAAAACTCCAAGGTCTGTCCGCAAAGTAACCGACTTTGTGGACAGACATTAATTAACATAAATAATACAACTATTTCCAAAAAGATAATAGCCGACGGACGTAAGTAACGTATTTTTTTTCCTGCTCCGCCGCTTTAAAATTGTAAAGTTGACTGTTACCCGGAGAAATTGGAAAAACTTATTTTGTTTTGAATATATTTAAGAATAAAAATAAATTATATAATCTTTGCGCGTTGATATTCGCTATATTATTTATAGAGGTAATTATGGCATCATCAGCAATAAATATTTTATCAGGTATCGCGGCAGCGGCTGCCGGGCTGGCGGGTGAAAAAGTATCCAAAGACGGGATGATCCCGGGTCTGGATTTGGCGGCGATTCTCCCGGCCATATTGGGTAAATCAGGAGGGATTGCCGGAATTATGGGCGGAGCGCTTGCCTCTGTGGCAAAAACAGGGCTGCTTAACAATTCCAAACCGGGTAATCTGGCCGGGCTGGCCGGTTCCTTGCTCTCTTTTAACAAACCCGATACGGCAAAAGAAGCCACCGGCGGCATTGCGGGTTTGGCGGCGGCGATCATAGGCAATTCCGGCGCAGGCTCTCTCGGTTCTATCGCGGCAATGGCTTCCAATTTGGCAAAATCTGCTAAAGATAAAAACGAAGTAAACGGTATGGCCTCAGAACTGGGTAGAACCTTAAACGGTTCATTCGGAGTATCTCTTGACGGAGGCGGGACAGCCCTTAAAGCCCTGGACAAGGTTATGGGAAACGATGCCAAAGGCGAACTTTTTAAGGCGGTTCTGAAAGGTCTTTCTTAGTACTGTACTGCCGTGTCGCTCTTTTTGCAGAACAACACAAGGTATTCTTCTGTTTTAAAACCGCGTTTTGCACCATTCGGCGAAACCCGTGATATTATGGAATTCCATTTCAATGCCGTCATCCAGCACAGCCCTGCCGGAAAAGCTGCCGTAAACCTGGCGGCGGGTTGCGGTATGGTATAACATCTGCCGGCGGTCAACGCGTATCTGCTGGGGGGAAAAGATCATGTCAAGGCGGCTGTCATTACTGATAATGTGCCAGGGGCCAAGCCAGTTTGACGGGGGAATATGGAATGTCACCTGATTGAGTTTATGGAGTTTCCCGTCAACAAAAAAGGCGTTTTCCGTGCATATGGAAGAAGCCATCAATCCATAACCTACGTTGAAACCGACAAGATGGCCGTTGCTTGAACCGCAGGAAGCAGCCCAATAGCGAATATCGGCGCGGGGCCTGACGCCGCGACTCCAGTCAAAAATCCCCCAGGCGTTTCCGTTTGAAAAAATGATCTGGGTTGAACCAAACTGGATAACTCCTTCCGCCACATACCATGGAGAAGCACGCGAATAACGAAAAGCGTATTTGTCACTGCGTCGTTCCGCGACGCGCCGCCATGGAAGATTGCATACCAGCGATTCGGCGTTGACAGGCTCGGTAAGAACCAGTTCACCCCGCAAGCTGTGTTTATGTCCGAATTTGGGAATATCCACCCTGATTATCCTGGCCCCGCCCTCCATCGGGACAAAATCAAGCTCCGCTTTCTTGCGCCGGTAGCGGATCGCGCCGCTTTGGCTTCCTGACGGCATCTCGTAAGAGCCGAGGGGCAGTATGGTCTGAAAAATATGAGTCGATCGTTTTTTTTCTTTAAGCGACACAACGGTTATGCCCATGTGGCCAAGATAACCGTCATCACGGATCTCAAAAACAACCATGTGGGTAGGGTTAAAAACAATATACCTGTCAGCCTCTGAAAGTTTCCGCCTTGGAGCCCATACCAGCGCTGAGTCATAAAAAAAAACCGGTTGGCGGGACCATCCGAAATTCTGCGGTACGCCCGTGTCGGTCAGGACCGAGGCTGCCGAGCTTATCTCATTCTGCTGCACAATAATCCCATTTACAGTGTTTTTTTGGCATGATATACAATATCATGGATTACTCAGGAATGAAAGTCCTGATAATGGGACTTGGACTGCACGGCGGGGGGCTGGAATCCGCCCGTTACCTGCTCCGGCACGGAGCGATCTTAACGGTTACCGATCTCCGCGATGAAAAGACGCTTGCCGTGTCAATAGATCAGCTTGAAGCCTCCTGCGACGGCAAACCTTCGATTCGTTATGTCCTGGGCAGGCATGAGATTGACGATTTTAAAAACGCCGACATGGTGATAAAGAACCCCGGCGTAAGGCCGGATTCACCATACCTTAAGCCGGCAAAACATATTGAAACCGATATTGGCCTTTTCCTTGCCTCAATCGGCAGTAAAGCTGCCGCTACCCCTTCTGTCAGGTTTATCGCTGTGACAGGCTCCAAGGGCAAATCCAGCGTTTCCTCGGCCCTTCATTGGGTATTGAAAGAATCAAACTTCAAGTCGTACCTCGGCGGCAATATAACCGTGTCGCCCCTTACATTTCTTGATGATCTTCAAGACGGCGATACCGTAGTGCTGGAACTTTCAAGCTGGCAGTTAGGCGATCTGCGGGGCAAAATCCGGGAAGACGGCTCCGCCCTGCTAAAACCAAACGCGGCTGTGCTTACCGCCATCATGCCGGACCACCTTGACCGCTACGGTACTATGGAAGCCTATGTCGGCGACAAGCGGGTAATATATCAAGGGCAGGACCAAGGCGACATAACTGTCGCCGGTGACGACAGTTGGGGAAGAAGCTTCCTTGCCGAAAGCGGGGCGCGGCCTCTTGTTTATTCAAACGGCGCCTTGCCCCAAAATAAATCCGGCGGCTGGATTGACGCCGCTTCCGGCAAAGGTTTCGCGCGCCTGAATAATTGGGCTTCAGACGGCGTAATGGAATCACAACCCGTTGACGGCGAAATTGCCGAGATTGTCCCTGAGAGGCTCATAGTACCCGGCAGCCATCAAAAACAAAACCTTCTTGCCGCGGGCCTTGCCCTGTACGGCCTTGGCATGAGGCCTGAACATATACGGAAGGGCCTTGGCTCATTTCATGGGGTCGAGCACAGGCTTGAACTGTTTCTGGAAGCGCGCGGCATAGCGTTTTACAATGACAGCGCGGCGACAATTCCCGAAGCGGCGGCGGCGGCGGTTGAGGCTCTTGGTTCCGACGGCCGTCTGGTTTTAGTTACGGGCGGCACTGACAAAAACCTTGATTTTTCTCCTTTGGCCAGAACCGCCGGAAAAGCAAAAGCCGTTATTCTATTGGCCGGCACCGGAAGTGATAAGCTGCGCGGTCTTCTTGGCAACGCGGGCATTGAATGTCTTGGTCCCTTCGACATATTGGAAAACGCGGTAAATAAGGTCCTGGAACTTGCCGCGCCGGGAGACCGCGTCTGTCTTTCGCCGGGCTGCGCGTCTTTCGGGATGTTCCTCAACGAGTTTGACAGGGGCCGCAAGTGGAAAGAGACAATCAGGGAGAAGGTAGCAGGGAACAGGTAACAGTTTTTTGGAGTGAAGTTTATGGATATAGAAATGCTGCGCGAACGGGCGCGGATTATAAGGCAGGTACGATCCTTTTTTGATTCCAGAAAATACCTTGAGCTTGACACGCCTCTTTTGTCGCCGGATTTGATCCCTGAATCCTGCCTTGAGGTTTTTGAGACAAAACGCATTAGTCCGAATGGAAACAGTAAATCGTATTGGCTGATCCCCTCGCCGGAAATATGGATGAAGAAAATTATCGCATGGCACCGCGTAAATGTTTATCAGGTCTGTAAATGCTTTCGTAACGGGGAGTCCGTTGGTTTTCTTCACAGCCATGAATTTACAATGCTGGAATACTACACCATGAACGCGGGTTACATGGATTCGCTTGCGCTGACCGAGGAATTATTCCGTAACATCGCCGGGAACGCGGGTTCGCCCCTTTGCCTTGCTTTTGAGCGCATAACGGTTGCCGAAGCTTTTTCCCGTTACGCCGGTTTTGACCTTTTTACCGCTGTTGAAACGCCAGGCGGGCTTGAGAAAGAAGCCGGAAGGCTCGGCATTGACCCCGCTCATTGCAGGGGGCAAAGCACGCAGGCGTTATACGATTTGATTTTTATCCACGCGGTTGAACCAAAACTAAAGCAGGATCGGCCTATTGCCCTCTTGGATTATCCGGCCTTTGTCCCCACATTGGCGCGAAAAAGCGCGGATGGCAAAACGGTGGAACGCTGGGAACTGTACATCAACGGCATAGAGCTTGCCAACTGTTATTCAGAAGAGACAGACCCTGGGCGCGTGCGGGAATTCTTTGAAAACGAAGCCGCGGCAAAAGAACAACAGGCAATAGTTAAACATAAAGTAGACCATGACTACTGGAAGGTATTTGAGAAAGGCTTCCCTGCCTGTTCCGGCGTCGCCCTGGGCCTTGACCGCCTGATAATGGCTCTTTGCGGGCGATCAAGTATAGACGGAGTACTGCCGTTTACAATGAACAATGATAAACCCTAAATTAGGGTTTAATTTACAAATCTTCGAAACGGATCCCTTCCCCAGCCGGAATAAATTGCCGCGCCTGTCTGCCGCAAATCTTGTCCGCCCAAGATGGCGCGAGGCCGGGGCGGAGAATTTTTTCAGTGCGAAGGACGGCAAAGTCTTCCGTATTTATTATTTCGCCTGGTTTTATATCCCTAAGGGCGTGGATCGAACGGTTGGTGCTTTCATAATTATCCATTTCAGAAGGCGCAAGCGTTTTTACGCCGTCGCCCAGGACAGCCTCGACTAATGAGGAGCCGCGTTCACTGCTTATGCCGGCGAGCGTTTGTTGTGCGCCCGTTTCCGCGGCGCGGCGTATCGCTTCGGACATAAGGGCAAATTCATGGGGCGGCAGGGCGATAGGGTCGTCAAGTCCGGGATCCTCGCGGGAAAGGCAGAAATGCTTTTCTATGACAGCCGCGCCCTGACAGACTGCGAGGGAAGGCACAAGGCAGGGATCAAGGCTGTGGTCGCTTACGCCTACGGAAACGCCGAACGCCGAAGAAAGGCTTTGCAGTACACGCAAGTTATAATCGGTTTCAGGAGCTGGGTAGGCGGTAACGCAATGAAGAAGGGAGTAGGGAGTAGGGAGTAGGGAGTAGGGTTTATTATTCTGTTCCCCACTCCCCACTCCCCACTCCCCATTCCCTATAATTGCAAGGGCTTCCTCTATATCTCCCAGCTTTGATACTCCGGTGGAAAGCAGTACCGGCAGCTGCCATCCGGCTATTTCGCGCAAAAGCGCGGTGTAGTTTAATTCAGGCGAGGCGATTTTTACGATTTTGGGTTTTAACTCTTTCAGGATTTTGGCGCTTTTCAGGCCGAAAGGGGTGCAGAGGAACAGCAGCCCGAGCGATTCTACGTATTCCTTGACATCGGCATAGAATTCAGGCTCCATCTCAAGCTGTTTGAACCTGTCGTAGAGCCTGATTTTACCGCCGGGCAGGCTGACTTCGCCTGTATTGGGATGGAGTATCTCATCGGCGAAAACCATTTGCAGTTTGATACAGCCGGCGCCCGATTCAAAGGCCGCCTGGGCCATTTCTTTGGCTTTGGAAAGCTCTCCGTTATGGGATGTGCCCAATTCGGCTATAATTAGGGGGTTTTGAGGGCTGTAGGCGGTTCCATCCGCAAAAAAGCTTCTGTTCATCAGATTTTCCGTTAAACCACTATACATTCTTTTTTCGTTTCGTTACAATAGACATACTATTTTATTTTTTAAGGAGCTGCCATGTCGGGCCACAGTAAATGGGCGACTATTAAACACGCTAAAGGAGCCGCTGACGCGAAACGCGGCCAGATATTCACAAAGCTAATCAAGGAAATTTCCATCGCCGCCCGTATGGGCGGGGGAAGCCCTGACAGCAACCCACGGCTGCGAACCGCCATTCTAAAGGCGCGGGGCGCGAACATGCCCAAGGACAATATCGACCGGGCCATTAAAAAAGGAACCGGCGAGCTTGAGGGCATGAGCTACGAGGAACTTGTCTACGAAGCCTACGCCCCTGGAGGGGTGGCCGTTTTTATTGAGGTGTTAACCGACAATAAAAACCGCGCCGCGGCGGACATACGCAATATCCTCACAAGGGCGGGCGGCCAGCTTGCCACGTCGGGATCGGTTTCCCGCCTGTTCAAACGGCAGGGCGTCATTACGCTTGACGGCGAAAAATACACCGAGGACGCGGTGATGGAAGCGGCCCTGGACGGAGGCGCTGAAGACATCTCAACGTCGGACGGCATCATAGAGGTAACCAGCGCTCCGGAAGATTTTGAAAAGGTAATGAACGCCCTGCAGTCAAAAAACTTTGAAACCATGAGCGCGGAAATAAGCATGGTCGCGGAAGCGGAAGTCACCCTTGAGAACGAAGCCACGGCAAAAGTCCTTAAACTGGTTGACAAGCTGGAAGACAACGAAGACGTGCAGAACGTTTATACCAATATCAGCATCCCGGAAGGGTATGAAAGTGACGCCTAACGGGAGATAATGAAAGGGCTGCGGCGCATTATCGGCATAGACCCCGGTCTGGCTTCCACCGGCTGGGGCGTGATTGAATGTAAAAGCGGAAAGCTCCGCTATATTGATCACGGAAACATAGAAACAAAAGCCGGCCGCCCCCTGGCGGAACGGCTTTTTTCCATTTTTGAAGCGGTGCGTTCCATCCTGGAAAAATACAAGCCTTCCGAATCGGCTGTTGAAATGCTGTATTTCGGAAAAAACGTATCAAGCGCGATTCCGGTAGCCGAGGCGCGGGGGGTTGTTTTTACAGCACTTGCCGAGCGCGGCCTTCATATATGGGAATTCAGGCCCAATGAGATCAAGCTTGGAGTGACGGGCGTATCCAAGGCGGACAAAAAACAGGTGCAGGAAATGGTAAAAATCATATTAGGCCTTTCTGAAATTCCAAAACCCGACCACGCCGCCGACGCGCTGGGCGCGGCTATCTGCGCGGCGAATCAGGGAAAGAGTAATGTTTAACAGTATTCAGGGCGTTTTCAACGGCAAGAGCACTGACTCGGTGTTTGTCCTTACAGGCGGGGTTGAATGGGAAATTTCCATGCCCTTATCGGACATGGAAAGCCTGCCCCGTGCCGGCGGGGAATGCAGGATTTTTACCTGGATGTACCACCGCGAGGATATGATGAAGCTGTACGGGTTTGCCGATGAAACCCGGCGGAATACCTTTCTGGAACTGCTTAAAGTAGAAGGCATAGGGCCTAAAGGCGCGCTTAAAATAATGGGCGGCATCCGGCAGGAGGAACTTGAACGGGCTCTTGAAACAGGCGACCTTGCCCGCCTTGAAGCGGTTCCCGGCCTTGGAAAAAAGACCGCGCAGAAAATGCTCCTCGCCCTAAAAGGTAAACTGGTTCACGCGCCTGAGGCTTCTCCGATAGTTTCGCAATACGGCGATCTTGTCGAGGCCCTGGCTGAAATGGGTTACGACAAAAGGGCCGCGGCCGAAGCAATCGCCTTGGCGGAAAAAGATTTGCCCGGAGGCTTGTCTTCCGATGAAAAAGAAAAATTGCTGTTCAAAAACGCGATAATTCAATTAACAGGTAACTGAGAGAAGAGGGAAGAGAGTGCATGGGTAAAAAAAAAGAAAACACCAGCATTGTCCGTCCGGAAGCTACGCAGGGCGAGGATGAGCATGATTTGAGTCTGCGCCCGCGAAGGCTTTCGGAATTTCTGGGCCAACAAGCTATGAAAGACAATCTCTCGGTCTTCATTTCGGCGGCAAAGCAACGATCCGAAAGCCTGGATCATCTTTTTTTGATTGGGCCGCCCGGATTGGGCAAGACAACATTGGCGCAGGTGGTGGCGAATGAGCTTGAGGCAGGTTTTACGCAGACATCCGCGCCCGCCATGGACAAGCCCAAAGACCTTGTCGGGCTGCTTACAAACTTAAAAAAAGGCGATGTTTTTTTTATCGACGAGATCCACAGGCTAAAGCCCGCTATTGAGGAACTACTCTATATCGCTATGGAAGACTACGAGCTTGACTGGATAGTAGGGCAGGGGCCTATGGCAAGAACGCTTAGAATCCCCATACAGCCTTTTACTCTGGTCGGGGCCACAACCAAGGCCGGGATTGTCTCAGGCCCGCTTATCAGCCGCTTCGGGATTACCTGCCGTTTCTCGTTTTACGAGCAGCTGGATATGGAAGCCATAGTCAGGCGGTCCGCGGGACTGCTTAATATAAAAATCGACAATGACGCGGCCTCGCTTCTGGCAAAGTCCTCAAGGGGAACCCCCCGTGTGGTAAACCGGCTTCTTAGGCGCATGAGGGATTATGCCCAGTATGCCGGAAACTCCGGTATTACGTTAACCGTTGTAAAAGACGGGTTAACAAAGCTTGAAATTGACGTCCTTGGGCTTGAAAAGCAGGATAGAGACATATTAAAAATCATTATTGAACGCTATCAGGGCGGGCCTGTTGGAGCCGAGACCCTTGCCATCTCCATAGGCGAATCTGTTGAGACGCTTGAGGATTACTACGAGCCCTACCTCATACAAAGCGGCCTGTTGCAGCGCACCCCCCGGGGAAGGATGGTGACAACCCTTGCCTACGGCCATTTAGGGTTGCCCGCCGTTAATTCAGGCAACGGAGAGGTTTCGCTGTTTTAAGCTATGAAAACAAGCGATTTTTTCTTTGAGCTTCCGGAGAGGCTTATAGCCCAGTACCCCCCTGAAAAACGTGGACAGTCCAGGCTTATGCTCCTTAACAGCCAGACAGGGAAACGCTCTCACCTCATGGTAGAAGATCTGCCGGAAATTTTATGCGGGTCTGAATTTCGCGGCAAAGACGGGGAGTTACCTCTGCTGGTTTTCAATAATTCAAAAGTCCGCAAGGCGCGGCTCATTGGCGTGTCGCAAGAGACAGGCGCGAAAGTAGAATTCTTGTTGGTGGAGAAAACAGATCAGGGAGCAGGTAGCAGGGAGCAGGTAGCAGGGCGTAGTGAATGGAAGGCTCTTGTACAAAGGGCTAAACGGCGCAAGCCGGGCAGCGTTTATGTTTTCTTTGACGGCAATAGCGCGGAAATTGCCAGAGCGGAAATTACGGGCGGGGAAGGGGAATTTAAACGCCTGGCTTTTGACCGTCCCATTGACGATGACTGGCTTGATTGTTACGGGCATATCCCTCTGCCGCCATATATAAAAAGGCAGGATGCCCCATCAGATTCTGAACGCTACCAGACAGTTTACGCTTCCGCCCGCGGCTCGTCCGCCGCGCCGACCGCGGGCCTGCATTTTACAAACGAGCTTCTTGGACGCATTGGCGCGGCGGGAATTGACAGCGTTTTTATCACGCTCCATGTGGGGCTGGGCACTTTCTTGCCTGTGAGAAGCGAGAACGTTGAAGACCATGTTATGCACAGGGAGCTTTTCAGCATAGGCGGGCAAGCAGCGTCTAAAATTGAAGCGGCAAAAACAGCAGGGCGCAAAGTCATCGCGGTGGGGACAACCAGCGCGCGAACAATGGAAAGCGCGTGGGACGCGGGAAAGATAAAAAGAGGGGAGGGGGCTACATCAATTTTTATCTACCCCGGTTATAAGTTTAAAGTCGCGGACGCCCTGTTCACCAATTTTCATACGCCCGAATCTACTTTGCTTATGCTTGTGTCGGCCTTTGCCGGCAGGGAATTGATCCTTGAGAGTTACGCCGAGGCTGTTGCCGGGGGCTACCGCTTTTTCAGCTACGGCGACGCGATGCTGATAATATAGGGAGTGGGGAGTGGGGATTGACTAGAGTTTCAAATTGCCAATATAGTCTTCATACGCTTTCTGGGCGGCTTTTACGTTCTCCCTCAAGGTTTGCAGTTCCAGATCAATTTTATCAATGCTGTCGTCAAGCGATAAAAGCCTTTTCAGGTATTCCTGTCCCTGTTGGGTTGTACTGCCGGCGGCTTCAAGGTTCTTCCTGATTCGATCCTGCTCTGAAACAAAACCTAGTCTCTGCCTTTCCGCATCCGTGACGGCGGCCTGCGAACTGTTAACCGCCGATTGCAGGTTCCCCGCCTGTTGAAGAGCTTCCTTCACGTTTGCGGGTAGCTCCTGGCTGTTTACGAATGACAGAAACCCGCCAGGCCTGCTCTGCAGCAGGGTTACGCGTTCCATGATTGGGCGTGATTCGCGGACTTGGACAGTGAGTTCGCCTTTGGCTGGCAGGGTTACGGTAAAGCGGTATAGAGCAGGAGTCTCCTCATCCGCCGCGGGGGATTCCAGTTTTGCTCCCGTGGTTTTGGGATGTTCAATGAGCAGATGTTTATCCTGCGCCGCGTTGTTTTTGAAAGCATAGGTTCTTAAATATTCCTGGCCGCGGGTAATGGTCATTACGCCGTTTGATATTGTTACCGAAGAAAATGCAATAGTATTGCTGTTCGTTACAGAACCTATAACCGAAAGATCCTCGCCATAGGATATAAACCGTTTTTCGCCTTCGTTCCAGAA
>Ga0268262_10006989_pt1 | contig 10655 bp, 10 predicted proteins | sample TergutNc150P3_FD_190354 | JGI IMG/M metagenome (GOLD analysis project Ga0268262, IMG submission 190354) | Nasutitermes corniger P3 segment gut microbial community from laboratory colony in Florida, USA - Nc150 P3 (SPAdes) (version 2) | ecosystem: Host-associated > Arthropoda: Insects >...
GGGGGGGGGGGGGGGGGGGGGGGTAACTTTTATAATAGTAGTAATATTGATTTTACTTTTCCCAGCTTCCCATTCATCCTTCAATAAACCAAATAAATGTACCCCGATACGTTTTCCTCCTTTTATTTTATGTAAACGCAAGAAACCTTCTTCTGTAAACAATAACCTGTTATGTATTGCTAAACTTTTTGTGTTACCTTCAAAAACTTCGCTGTAAATCTTTTCCAGACCAAGGATATTGAAAGAGTAATCAATAGCTGTACTTAAGGAGTAAGTCATCAATCCCTTTTCATTAATGTTTTGACTCTTATAAAATCCCAATTCGGCAATTTCATTTTTTTTATCAATGTTTTTTATATTCACAGCACCAAATGGTTGATCTTCTTCATTAATAACTATAAAGCAAATTTGACATTTGTCATTCTTTAAACGGTCTATCCATGCAAAATGTTCTTCTACATTAATTTCATTTTCTGTGAACATCCATTCCCGAATATACTCCTCATTTCTTATTTTCAATACTTTTAATAGAGTTGCATTATCTAAGTCAATTAGCGGTATTAATCTATATGTTTTTGACATATAAATAATCTTCCTTAAAGTCATCTAATTTTAATTCAGAATCATGTTTTGCTTCGTTGGTCACTTTTTTGTCATTCGGAACCATTTTTAACAATTCCTTTATTGGAAAAGTTCCCTTACCGTAATGCAGATGTGAATCATATTCGCTCGCATAGTTCCCGTCCGTTAGGTGGTACATACGGGGATTTAAATCTAGAAATTCATTAATAAATTCAAATGGTTCCCTTTTCATTGAATTGGCGGCGCATATTGCGTGACCAAAATCTAAACAAAAATCTATTTGAAGCTCATTAGAAATATATTTTATTTCTTCTGGAGTTGCTCCCAAACATTTTTCTCCATTTAATCCTTTCATCGGCTTATTTTCAATTACACATCGCGAATCAACAAAAGGCTTAAGTTGATTTATTGTCTCTTCAATTTTACCGTTAACACCGGAATGAAAAATAATTGTTTCAGATTTTAATACGGTGGCAAACTGAAAAGTTTCTTCCAATATTTTTTTATTATTCTCTCGTTCTTCCGGTAATGAAATATTCATACCTGCAAATGAATGAGGCGCATGAATTATTATAGGTATGGAAAATTGTTTCCAATAACCAATAGTATCATTGAAACTGCCCGGTGCGGAAAATAACTCAATATATTGAAAATATTCTTCTTTGAAATAAGAGAGGATATCCTCGGTATAGTTTGTATTTTTGCTTCCAAGTTTTAAACCAAATTGCATGATTTTATGTTTTTCTTTCTTTTATAATTAAACCATGTTAAGTCATTGCAAGCATTTTCTTTAATTTCAATTGCGGAAAAAACTATTGATTTATCAGGTAACATGATTATTTTAACGGAAACCCTTTCCTGTGTTAGCTTGACCTTACAAGATACTGTAACCAACATTACTATTGGAATTATTTTTATAGTATTTTATTTTTACTTCACACTTTGTATACAATTCATTAACTTTTTCTTCATCATCACCAGTATATATTTCAACAGCATTTTGGGACAAATGCATAAAATTAACTAAATCATTAAATGTTATAATTGGCCCACGTGCCTGTATCCATACTACCGGATAATATTTGCCATTAATATTTATGCCATCGTCTTTATAAGAAAATTCATCATGCTGATAAATATATTCATTTAAATATGCAGGCATTATTAACCGTGTATTTTCTTCAAGTGTATCGCATATATTTAACTTTTTTATATCCTCGCAATTTGCAACAAAATTTTTATAAAAAAACAATAAAACGCTTATTTGATAAATATGCGTTCCAATAAATATACTTGAATGATCGCCAATTAAATAACGGCGTGGCATTAATGTATTGAAAGACAGATACTCCTCAATAAAATTTTCATGATTATCTCTCACAAATATCTTTAATTCTTTTTCTATATCATCTTTTTCTTTTTGCAATATCTCAGGTTTGATGGGCAACCTGGAAATATCTTTATTTTGCCGATCAACAATAGAATTAATTTTTTCGTTGATTAGTTGAATCACTTCGCTTGATTTTCTGTCAAATTCTTCTTGATTAATACCAAGAGCTCGTTTTTCTTGAATTTCTATACCTTTATATTCATCAATTATACACTGAAATAAATATTGATTATTATAATTAGTCTTATCATAATATATCTTTTCCAATGTTTCATGTATATCTTCTTTTTCAAGAAACATAAGAGATAATGCAATGAAAAAAGTCCTTGTATACCGTATCTTATGAAAATTAATATCCATAATTATTTCTTCAAACATATCACTTTCTATCCCTGACAAATCAATTTCGTCAAGACGCTTAAATAAGGTTTTAATTATTTCAATATATTCAATGCCTAAATTATTCACAATGATACGATTAAATATCCAACAGACTATGCCTACAAGGTAATAGTTGTATCTCTTGTTAACATTTATATCAGTATTTCGATTTACAATTTTATTAACAGAAAAAAATTGAACAAGCCCTAAAAAATCGTTTATTGCTTCTCTTGTATCTTTAATATTGTTTTTATCTAAAATAATTATTACTAGTTCATATGAACGAAACATAAGATCAAGATAATTATTAAGTAATAATTTTTTTTTCTCAATACTTAACATTTCATTAACCAAAATATTTGCATATAAATTTGATTTAACTCTCATTATAAAATTATTATAACCAATATTTCTTTCAAATATTATTTTCTTATATTTTGAAAACGCAAGATCCAAATATTTGTCTTGCAATTCATTAAAAAATGAATCATTTGCTGATGACGGCAGAACAAACGATTGCATCTTTAAGATATAATCTATATCAATTTTTTTATTAATAATTTCCTTATTGATAGAAAATAGCTGTTTTTTATCATTGATTTTTGTCTCTTCCATAACATAACTTAAAATGGAATAAAACTCATTATTAAAGCAGTTATTAGTTATTTTAAACATAAAATTTATGAATTTATCTTTGTTATTTTTATCCAGAAGCGTCAATAAATGTTCTTTCATTTTTTCCTCTTTATCAACCACTTCAAAATTTTTGATCAGGACTATAAATAATACTATTGACGGTAAAACAGCGATTTTAAGCCAAATATCCAAAAGAACAGTATAAGTTTGATAAATAACAAACAATGAAAAAATTGTATTTATAAATAGAAAACATAGTAATAATAAACCACCATCTTTATAGACTACATATTTCAGATAATCAGACAGCTTAATATTGGTTTTTCCTAAAAGAATAGTAACAACTCCGATTGCTAAAGTTGCAAATATTGAAACTAAGGTAATATTTATTGAAAGTATACTTATCGCTTTTTCAGAATATTTAGCTTCAGATAGAAAGTCTTGTATATTAATGAAAATCAAATCATTGGCTTTTATATTGAAGTATATTATTATTATAGATAAAATAATATATATTACGATGAACAAAAAAGTCCCATAACGAGCTAGAAACCATTGATTTTTTTTCATGCAATATAATCCAAAAAAAATAAAGAGAAGCTATGAGAGGAGGGATATACTACAATACTTAATTTCGGCATAGTTCAAGACTCTTCCGTATCAATTATTTATTTTAACCATCATCGCTCAAATCATGGGTCAAATCAAAAAGAAGCACATAAAAAATTCCTTGTTCTATATATCCAAAACAACGATTTTTTCTTGATATTCTAAACTTATGTATTTTTTTGTTTATTGATTTAAAATGTCCTTTATTATCATTATATTCCTTAAAATCAAGCGCGTCATCAACATTAATCTGCGGCCATGTTAATTCTGTAAATTTTCTAAAACCGTCAATAAATAGATTTTCATCTTTTTTACTTAATAAATTGAAACTTTCTTTTGGATTTATTTTTGAAAAATCCAGTTTATCACCTTTAAATTTCTTTTTACAATATTCTTCACAATTAATAATATTTTTATTGTATGCTATTTCAATATAATCTATTCCATTAACCGGATTATCAATTGTTATTTCTGTTTTTTCTTTTAAGACTAAAAGAGTACCGGAAGAAAAATCCGGGTGGGTAAATGAAATAACTATTCTATCTCTTTCACATGCTTCAGCCAGGGATTGTCCTGTTACACAATTTTCCATAAACAGATAGAAGGTATCCGGTGAATGTTTTTGATTATTCTCCCAATAAGGTTCCTCAAACAGACACACAAGCCCTGATTTCATTTTACGAATTTCATCATATTGTCTGGAAATTGTGCCAACAAGAATATTGTAAATTGTTGTATCCCCGGTTATTTTGGATTCGTAAAATAAATGATTTTTGTAAAGTAAAACATTTGGTCCTTTTATCTCATTTAATAGCGCGTTAAATTTAATTAAAGCACCGTCAATAAATTCATTGACAGAATTAAACTGGCCGTTTAGCGACAACTCGTTAATTAGTATATCTGTCATTGCAGTCCCAATAAAGCATCCAGATCATCATCAAACTGATCAAAAAGCCCTTTCTTATAATTTAATATACGACCCTTATCAGACAGATTTATTTCTGTTGCGCCGGAAGAATTGTTTTCATCGAGTTCAAAAAAATAAAGTGCGGCATTTTCTTTTTTGATTTTGTTAAATGCTACCGCCTTGCGAATTCCGTTAAAAATATGGTCACTATGTGTTTCAATAATTACTTGTATACCGCTGTTAGCCGCTAATGCAATTAACTCAGCCAGTTTTGATTGTCCTTTAGGGTGAAGGTGCGCTTCGGGATTTTCTATTAATAAAAGCATGTCTTTTTTTGCGGACAAAAGAGCGGTAATAACAGGAAGGGCATAGGTAAGACCAAAAGCCGCGTTTTCTGTTTTATAATCATCAGTTTTTCCAATACTACCTGTTCTGTCAAAAGAAAAAAGGACAGTATAAGATTCTCCTACTTTTTGCGGTTTAATATTAACATTAGGACATATTTCTCTTTCCCATGTTATTACCTGGTTTAAAAGATCGTTAAAATTAGAATTATTATTCTTCAATTCGGTATTTATATTTTCGTTTCCCCAAAAATAGAGATACTGCGCAACTAGCTCTCCATAGCCATTTTCCAATGAGATTTGGCGTTCAGATTCTACGGCAAGATCATTTCGCTCATACTTGAACTTAGGTAATCTACCAGCGCTTAAATATTGAAAATCATTAGTAAATAGTTGCAGGTTGTTTATATTGCCACCTGTATCAATATTATTCTGCAGTAATGGCAGAAAATCCTTGCTTTCTGAAACAGAAAACTTCCAAGAATATGAAATATTATCCGCTTTTATTTCAAATTGCAAAAAATCTTCTTTTGCTGACTGATAAATAGCATCTTTTCCAATGCCAATATTACAAAGAGTGTCATTTAGTATTAAAGCTTCATTCAAACGCTGTTTTTTAAATGATTGACGTAACAATAATAGGCTTTGAATCACAGAAGATTTACCGCTTCCGTTTAATCCCGTTAAAACTGTTAATGGCTTAAGTTGCAACAAACTATCAGCATGAGATTTATAATTTTTGATATGCAGTTCTGATATCATTTACCCTCCAGCGTTTCATCTATTATTTTTCTTATATCTGTAAAGCGTTGCATAACATTTTCTTTTAACGCTGTGCCCTGCGTTAGTGATCGCAGGAATTTTTTGTCTTCTTTGTTATGCAAAGCGATAAACTTATTTTTAAATATGTCTTTTTGTTCAATAAGTTTTTTGCATTGTTCTTCCGGTAATTTTGAAAAATTCACGCTTAAAGAATCAAACAAAGCTTTGTTAATGGGTTTTCGGGGATCGTCCTGATTAAATCGTTTCCGAAAAGCGTCATTCCCAAATATTTCCCATGCTGTATTCAATGCTTTTCTATAATTATTTTTTAATTTGGTTTTCTGCTCGTCTGTCAATGTACTAATCAGTTTCATGCCTTTATTCATAAATGAATCCATATCAGGCGTATATTCATTGTAATCAATTAGGTAAAAAGAGACAAAGCGTGTTGCAAAATCCCTATCTTCCATACGCCGTGTTGGAATACGGCCTCTGGTTACTTTAACAAAAAGTTCTCCTTCTTCGGTTGGTTCAATAACTTTTATTCCTTTTTCATCATCTTGCTTATATTCATCTTTTTCGCCGCGTACCAGATCGGCAATTAAGTTAGCCGGTTCGCCTTGATGCAGAGCATTACGCAATTCCTGAGCTGTTAACACAAGACCACCCTGATTAAGGCGGCTAAAAATAATATATTTTACTTCATCAGGTGTGCCATTTTCCAAAATATATACGGTAATAGGAAATGTTTTTATACGCCGTTGTAATTCACGCGGCAAATTGTCATATGTCATTCCGTTATATTCTTTTAAAAACTCAAGATTTTCAAGAATAAGCGTTTTTTGCAACACAAAACTACGTAAAGTACTTATTCTTTGCAGCCCGTCTATCACTTCCCATTTATTATCATCTTTACCGTCAAAATAAAAAGTTGGTATAGGTAGTCGTAGTAGTATTGTCTCTATGAGCCGACTTTTTTTTGTATTATTCCATAAATTAGGTAACCGCTGAAAATCACTGTTTAATGTTATTTCTTTCCACTCTAATCGTTCAATTAAATCACCTAAAGTAAGCGGCTGGGTAAATACCTTAATATCAGTGGGGTTAAATGGTACTTCAATGACAATACTTTCATCATTTTCCTCTATTTCAATATCATTTTTTTTATTTATATCTATTACTATGTTTTCTTTATCATTATTAGTCAATTAACTAAATCCATCCTTTGCATTATTATCCGAAAAGTTCATTTTCTTTTATTATATTGACATGTTTTCTCTAATACGATACTTCATTTCAGCATAATTCCAGTCTTCTTCTGTATCTATGTCCTGTATTTCAATTTCTCTCATCTTAAAATATTTTATTTTTTTGCTCTGTACTGATAGTGAATCAACCTTATAAAAATAAAACAATCCAACATCATGATACATCGGTTCTAAATCCTGTGACCTTGTTATTATATATTCAGGATATACATATTCCAAAAAATCATCATTATTTATACGCAATGCCCTTTGGATTGGGTATGAGAATCGAACAACCGGTATAAGAACATCAGTATTGCTATTTGTAAATACATTATAAGCAGATATAAGCGTATTACCCTTTAAAAAAGGGACGCAAGGATAAATACAGCATAACGTATCAAACTCAATATTCATTATTTTATATTTATTAATAACTTCCAATAAAACATCCATTGTGGTGGCAAAATCATTTGACGTTTTTTCTGAACGAATAAATGGAACATCGGCTCCAAAATTTTTTGCAATTTTTGCAATTTCTTCATCATCGGTGGAAACCATAACTGTATCAAAAATTTTACTTTCAAGAGCAGCATCAATAGCATATTTAATCATCGGTTGACCAAAAAATTCTTTTATATTCTTGCGTGGTATTCTTTTTGAACCGCCGCGGGCTGTTATAATTGCAATTGATTTATTCATAATGAAGAAATCGCCTGAATTACATACTCAACATCATTATCTGACATCTTTGGAAATAAAGGGATGCTCAAACATTTATTATAATACGATTCGGCAACAGGGTAGTCTTTAGCGTAATAATAACCATATTTCTTTACATAATACGGCTGACTGTTTACCGGAATATAATGTACCTGTGTTCCGATCCCTTTCTGTCTTAACTCTTCTATAACTTGTTTTCGGGTTTTTCCTATTTTTTCAAAATCAATTTGCAGAACATATAGATGGAAACAACTGTCAATATTTTCTTCTTCATACGGAGTTGTTATATTCGGAATATTCTGAAAAGCTTTATTATATATATTAACTATTTCCCTGCGCCGCCGCTTAAAAAAAGTCAATCTTGATAATTGACTGCAACCCAACGTGGCTTGAATATCTGTTAAACGGTTATTACCGCCAAGTAACTGCATTTCATAATACCAGGGGCCTGGATTTTTACTTAATTCCTGCTCATTCTTTGTAATCCCGATAGTTCGTAATTTTAGTAGTTTCTTATATATATTCTCATTGTTGGTTGTAATAGCACCGCCTTCTCCCGATGTAATTGTCTTTACCGGATGAAAAGAAAAAACAGTTATATCGGATTTATGACAGCATCCGACAGGATTACCGTCAGCATAACTTGAACCAATCGCATGTGCGGCATCTTCAATTATGTACAGTTGATGTTTATCGGCGATTTTTTTTATAGCGTTAATATCTACCGCTTGTCCTGCAAAATCAACCGGAATGATAACTTTTGTTTTAGAAGTAACTTTTTTCTCTATTTCCCCAGGAGAAACATTATAAGTACGCTGGTCTATATCAGCAAATACAGGAATAAGATTATTTGTTATCAGGCAGTTTGCGGATGCGACAAAAGTAATTGGTGTAGTAATTCCTTCTGTTCCGGTTTCAATCTCAAGAGCGGTAATAGCCATATGCAATCCCTGTGTCGCGTTTGACACAGCAACACAGTATTTAGCATGTGTGATCGATTTTATTGCATTTTCAAATTGCTCTATTGCAGGACCTTGTGTCAGGTAATCCGACTCTAAAACAGTTTCAACAGCTTTTTTATCTGCTTCATCAATCCATTGTCTGCCATAGGGTATAAACTCATGCATTAGATATGCCCAACTTTACTTTTATTTTTATCTATCCATTTCTTTAATTCTTCAATAGTCATCCACTCTTTATTATTATCAGATGAATATGAAAACCCGTCAGGGACTAAAGCGCCATCTTTTATTCTATGTATGTCATTACACCATTCATGGATTTGGGGAAGTATTTTAAAATGTTCTTTATATTCATAAGTATAGGGAGCATCTTCAAAACCTATCATTTGTTCATGTAACTTTTCACCTGGTCTTATACCGATTACTTTTTGTTTTGCTGTCTCTGAAACAGCAAAAGCAATATCAGATAATTTCATAGAAGGAATTTTTTTTACATATATTTCACCGCCTTCCATGTCGTCAAAAGCATGCCATACAAGTTCGACCCCCTGTTCAAGAGAAATCATAAACCTGGTCATACGATCATCAGTTATTGTTACTTCACCGATTTTTGCCTGTTCCATAAAAAGAGGAATTACCGAACCTCTGGAACCCATAACATTTCCATATCTCACAATCCCAAAACGAGTGTTTTTCCCTCCCGCATATGAATTACCGGCAATAAATAATTTGTCACTACATAATTTTGTCGCTCCATATAGATTGACAGGTTGACTGGCCTTATCAGTACTGAGGGCAACACAGCGTTTAATACCCTTATCAATACAAGCGTCTATTAGATTCATTGCTCCATTAATGTTGGTTTTTACACATTCAAAAGGATTATACTCTGCGGTAGGAACAATTTTTGTTGCTGCGGCATGAACTACATAATCAACGCCGTCAAGGGCACGATATAGGCGATCCCTATCCCGAACATCTCCAATAAAAAACCGAACCCTGATATCATCCTGAAACTTTTTCGCCATTTCCCATTGCTTCATTTCATCACGTGAATAAATAATAAGCTTTTTAGGATTATACTTTTCCAGAGTCATTGGTATAAAGGTATTCCCAAAGGAACCAGTTCCTCCGGTTATTAAAATTGTTGAATTTGTTAACATAGCTTTTTCCTTATCAAAGTTTAATTACATAATCTAATATTATAACCATTATGCACTTTTATTATTTCATTCTCAAGCTTCATTTCATCTTTTATATTATGTACAACCGCGTCAACATAGCGATTGCTTACCGCCAGTAAAACAGGTTCTTTATATTTCCATAATTCACTTGGCGGAATTATATCTATTTCGTTATACTTTTTACCTGCATATTAAGGGTTAGAATCAACCATAACAACAATGTTTTTTAATACATTTTTGACAAGTAATCGCTGGGTAAAAATCCCAAGTCCCCAAACAATAACAGAAGTATTTGAATATTACTGCAAGTTCGCGTAAATTGCATCTTCATATTTTTTTGATTGATTAATATAGTGCTGTATTTTCTGTTCTCCATTAGTATCTTTTTGAACAACCTTTGATTTTTTTCTAAAAAATCCTACCAGTTCCCCGTTTTCTTTTCTTGAAAAAACCGTATGGATATGAAACCCATGCTTAATCATCAAACTTGAAAGTGATATATCTGTAAAATAATTGATATGCTCTCTGCTGAATTCCTGATATGGAAACTCACCGGATGCCGATACTGTCATATCAGGCACAGAAATAATTACCATACCGTTGAGATTGCAGAAAAAGTACTTTTTATGTTATTTCTTTGTTCTCGAAAATAATTTTTTATTCATTTGTTATTTTTTCATTTCATTTATCGTTATTTTCTTTCTTATTTCCATCCAGTAATTCATTTTATTCCCCGTTTTATGCCGTATTCTTCTTTTTCTTTACCATATTTTCTTTTACTTTGCATTTCCCTATGTTATGCACAACGCAATATAACAGCCACTGGATGTTCACTTTCTCTTGCGTCCTTAACGTAAACCTTGTTATCCCTTTACAATACGTTATGTCCGCGAATACAGGTTCCACTATCTGCATGCGCCTAGAATAT
>Ga0268262_10006990_pt1 | contig 10655 bp, 10 predicted proteins | sample TergutNc150P3_FD_190354 | JGI IMG/M metagenome (GOLD analysis project Ga0268262, IMG submission 190354) | Nasutitermes corniger P3 segment gut microbial community from laboratory colony in Florida, USA - Nc150 P3 (SPAdes) (version 2) | ecosystem: Host-associated > Arthropoda: Insects >...
TAAAAACGGTTTACAATCAAACATATCACTTATTGTCAACCAGTTACGCTGCCATGGTAACATCAGGGACGGCGACTTTGGAAACGGCACTGTTCAATGTTCCGCAAGTGGTCTGCTACAAAGGAAATTTCGTTTCCTATCTGATAGCCAAGCATTTGATAAAAGGAATTAATTATATTTCGCTGGTAAATCTGATTGCAAACAAGCAAGTTGTTACCGAACTTATTCAGCGGGATATGAATTTGACCCGCCTTTTAGCAGAAATGCAACTTATTTTAGGCGAAACTGAAAACAGAAAACAAATGCTGGACGATTATTCGCAAATTCATAAAAATTTGGGAAATGGCAATGCTTCTCAACTGATTGCGGAGAAAATGATATCTTTCTGCAGTAGTTTACAGAATGAATATTTATAGTCATTTGTAAAAAATTTCCATTGACAACACCAAATTCTCAAAAAAAAATTGTATCTTTGCATTCCATCAAACTTTAACCATAAACAGAAACAGACATGCAATTTAAAATCATCGTTTTGGCAAAGCAAGTTCCTGATACTCGGAACGTTGGAAAAGATGCCATGAAAGAAGACGGCACGGTAAACAGAGCCGTTCTCCCCGCAATTTTTAATCCCGACGACTTGAATGCCCTCGAAATGGCTTTGGAAGCAAAGTCAAAAATAGCGGGTGCGACTTTGAGCATTATCACCATGGGACCTCCCCGTGCGGCTTCCGTTATCCGCGAAAGCATCTTCCGCGGTGCCGACAACGGTTATCTGCTCACCGATGCCCAGTTTGCAGGTTCGGACACGCTGGCAACGTCTTACGCTTTGTACAAGGCTATCGAAAAATGCAAGCCCGACCTTATTTTCTGCGGCGTGCAGGCTATCGACGGAGATACGGCACAAGTTGGACCGCAAGTGGCTGAAAAAATGAATATCCCGCAAATCACTTATGCAGAGGAATTGATTGATATTGATGCAGATAAAGTGAAAATCAAAAGGCGTTTGGAACGCGGTGTGGAAACGGTTGAGGGGAATTTCCCCCTGCTTGTTACCGTACACAGTTCGGCTGCTCCCTGCCGTTTCCGCAATGCAAAACGGTTGATGAAATACAAACACGCACGCACGGTTTCCGAAATGCAGGACGCGAACAGCAATCAGGCAGAACTGGTTAAAAACCGTGATTATCTGCAAATTGAAGAGTGGAACGCCGAAACCGTACAGGCAAACGGCGATTTTCTGGGACTGTCAGGTTCGCCCACCAAAGTAAAGAAAATTGACAGCGTGGTACTGACGCAAAAAGACTCCAAAGTTTTTTCCAATGCCGATGCGGAAGTGGAACAACTGGTGCTTGAACTGCTGGATAGTAGGGTGATAGGGTAAAATCTTGTAAATCTTTTTCCCTTTATCTAAATGTCGATTATATAAAAATCAATTAAAAATGCTATCTTTGCAAATTAGTCATATTTATAATGAAAACACGTTATATATTTGTTACAGGGGGCGTTGCTTCCTCGTTGGGAAAAGGAATTATTTCGGCATCGCTGGCAAATTTGCTTATTGCGAGAGGGTTTAGGGTTGCTATTCAGAAGTTAGACCCTTATATTAATGTTGACCCGGGTACGCTCAATCCGTATGAGCATGGAGAATGTTACGTAACCGAAGACGGTGCGGAAACCGATTTGGATTTGGGTCATTACGAGCGTTTTACCAATATCCCTACTTCGCAGAAAAACAACGTAACCACAGGTCGTATCTATCTGGATGTCATCACAAAAGAACGGAAAGGCGACTATTTGGGACAGACCGTTCAAGTTATTCCGCACATCACGGACGAGATAAAAAATCATATCCAAATACTTGGAAATACAGAAGAATATGATTTTGTAATTACCGAAATCGGTGGAACGGTGGGAGATATTGAGTCGCTGCCTTTTATTGAGGCGGTACGGCAATTGCGGTGGGAAATGGGCAAAAACAGTCTGGTGATACACCTTACGCTTGTCCCCTTTCTGTCGGCGACTAAAGAGTTGAAAACCAAGCCGACACAGCATTCTGTGAAGATGCTTCAGGAACAGGGGGTACAGCCCGATATTATTGTTTGCCGTACGGAACACGAAATCGGCGAACCGCTTCGGCAGAAGATTGCCCTGTTTTGCAATGTGGACACGTCTTCGGTCATGCAGTCCATTGATGTAGAAACAATTTACGATGTTCCGCTGTTGATGTGCAAAGAAGGTCTTGATACAGAAGTACTTCGCAAAATGAATGTGCATTCGTCCCAAGAACCCGATTTGACCTATTGGAAAGAGTTTTTGCAAAAATTGAAATTTCCAAAACATTCGGTAACAATCGGCATAGTTGGCAAATATGCTGCCTTGAACGACTCTTACAAGTCTATTATTGAGTCATTTACACATGCTGGCGTGGCAAACGAATGCAAGGTGAAATTGGAATTAATACATTCTGAACATATTAACAGGGAAAATGTATCAGAAAAACTGTCCCACTTGGACGGCATACTTGTTGCTCCTGGTTTCGGCGTACGGGGGATTGAGGGGAAAATTACCGCCATCACTTATGCGAGGGAAAAAAATATCCCATTTTTCGGCATTTGTTTGGGAATGCAGTGTGCGGTGATTGAATTTGCCCGAAATGTACTTGGTTGGAAAGATGCAAATTCTACGGAAATGAACCCGCAAACATCTTATCCTGTGATAGATATGATGGAAGAACAAAAGAAAATTACAGGTATGGGCGGGACGATGCGTTTGGGTATTTATCCTTGCAAATTGACAAAAAACAGCAAAGTTTACCAAGCATACCAACAAGATGAAATTTCAGAACGGCATCGGCACCGCTACGAGTTTAACAATGATTATTTGGCGGATTTTACCAAGGCGGGACTGGTTATTACGGGGATAAATGAGAGCCAGCATTTGATGGAAATTGTTGAATTGCCTGCACATCCATGGTTTGTCGGCGTGCAGTTTCACCCTGAATACAAAAGTACCGTTGTTAAAAGCCACCCCTTGTTTGTTGCGTTTGTGAAAGCGGCAATGGGGCATCGGAAAAATAATTTATAATGCTAAAGTTATGACAGATATAAAGTTATTTGAAGATTTTAAAGTCCGCTCTCTGTGGGACGCGGAATTGGAGAAATGGTATATTTCAGTGGTAGATGTAGTTGGGGTTTTAACAGAAAGTCCCAATCCCGGCAATTATTGGAAAGTATTGAAAAACAGGTTAAAGAAAGAGGGAAATCAGTCGGTTACAAATTGTAACCAACTGAAATTAGTTGCTTCGGACGGCAAAAAATATCTTACCGATGTTGCTGATGTTGAGCAACTTTTCCGACTGATACAATCTATTCCGTCCCCGAAGGCTGAGCCGTTTAAACTGTGGTTGTCGCAACTTGCACGTGAACGTTTGGAAGAAATTGACGACCCCGAATTGGGCATTGAACGGCTTATGGAGTATTGAAGCAAAAACAGGAAAAAAAGTTGTTAGTAAATTGAATGCAAAAAAAACTTTGGAAATAAAAAATTAATAAAAAATAAAAATTTTAAATAAAAAGTATATGAAACATACGAAAAGAGTATTTGTAGTTGCATTTTCATTTTTTATCTGCCTCAACACATTTGGACAGAAGAATATAGAAAATAATCTAACCCCAGAACATAAAAACATCAAAGGGACAAAAATCAGTTTAATTCCGCCTGCGGGATTTTCGGATAGCAGTGCAGTTCTGCAACATGCGGAAAGTGGGGCGGTTATTCTTATAATTGATTTTCCATTTCCTTATTCCGCTGCTTCACAGGGATTTACAAAAAAAGTGTTGTCCGAAAAAGGATTTAAAGTGAACAAAATTGAAAAATTAATCATAAATGGTTTTTCGTCAAAGTTCATAACAGGTACGGTTGAAGGTACGCAGGTCGGTTATTATTTGGTATTGGGGTCTTCCAAAGAAACAATATTGATTATAGGCACTCATCCTAAAAAAATGAAAAATATTGGACAGGAAATTAAAAAATCCATGTTGACGGCTTACTATGAAATGAACAAAAAAATTAATCCTTTTGAAGAGATTGATTATTCAATAGATGTTTCCGAAACAAGATTAAAATTTGCAAATACCATGATGACCACTTTGATATTCACAGAAGACGGGACATTTCCTTCCTCTTCAGAATATCAAACATCTTTGTTAGTAGGGAAATCGCTTACTGAAAACCTGCAAGATGACAGAAAAGAAATAGCAATCAGCAATAGAAAAAAAGTGGCTCTTGATATTGATTGTTCCGAAAAATACATCAGAGAAATTTCAATTGACGGCATTAACGGATATGAAATGTATGAAAAAGGGACACTCAACGGCGATAATAAAACAAAAATTACGCTTTATTATGTAACTTTGTTTGATGATAATGGTTACTATTATATATTATGCGGATTTACAGGCGACCCAACAGACGAAAGTATGGACGAAATGCAAAAAGCAATAAAAACTTTTAAAAGAAAATAAAAAATTCAAAAAAAAATTGTATCTTTGCATTTCATATCAAAAAAGGGGCGTTCGCCCTGTGGATACATTTTTTTATTCATACATTTTTCTTACAAAGATATAAGTTACAACATCATATATGCCGAAAAGAATACAAAACTTGGACATTGAGACCTTAGGAAAAAAGACTACGGGAGAATTGCGTATGTTCGCAAAAAGTCGCCATATACGCGGGTACGACAAATTGGATAAAGCAGCATTGCTGTATCAACTCATTCAGTATGAGCAGAATAAACCCAAAGTAGAAGTACAGCCGAAACAGCATGCGCAACCCAAACAAAAGGTACAGCCCAAAATCAAAAATCAGTCTGCAACCGAAATGGGAACAGACTCCAACAAGAAACGCAGAGGCAGACCGCCAAGAATGAAAACGGAAGAAGTTCGTGAAAATCAGGACGTTATTGCAAATGCTCCTGACAGACAACCGTCTTTGTTTGTGGAAAGGGAAACGAGAAGACCCATCGGACGACCAGTTTTGGAAGTGGCAGATATTGTTGCCAACGCGGAAAAAACAGAAGACGGCTCAATAGAATTTCCCGTTGCAGTGGAAAATACCGAGGTTGTGATTAAAAATCAGTGGCAGGCGCTTCAATCGAAACCAGAAGTGGAGTTGGAAGAGAATGATTTTGTTGCAAAAGCGGAAAAAGCAGAAAATGAATTCGTTCCGCCCAAAGAAGAGCATTTGCCGAAAGTAAAAAATCCGCATCACAAGGACGATGCCAAACCTGCGCAACCACAGGGTTTTGTTTCCAAAAAGGTAGAATTTTTTGGAAATATCGCTGCGGAAGGCGTGTTGGAAATTCTGAACGAAGGGTATGGATTTTTGCGTTCTTCGGACTATAATTACCTCAGTTCGCCCGATGATGTTTATGTTTCGCAGTCGCAGATAAAGTTGTTCGGACTGAAAACGGGCGATGTGATAGAGGGAGATATTCGTCCGCCGAAAGAGGGTGAAAAGTTTTTCCCGCTTTTAAAAGTGGACAAGATAAACAACAAAACGCCTGACCAAATTCGCGACCGCATTCCGTTTGATTTCCTTACGCCGCTTTTCCCAGACGAGAAAATAAATCTGACGCCGAAAAATCCCAATAATGCCAATGCGTCAATGCGTATGATTGATTTGTTTGCACCGATAGGGAAGGGACAACGCGGTTTGATTGTGGCACAGCCGAAAACAGGTAAAACGGTGTTGTTGAAAGAGATAGCCAATGCCATCGCCGAAAATCACCCCGAAATATATTTGATTATTTTGTTGATAGACGAACGTCCAGAAGAGGTTACGGACATGGCGCGCAACGTACGTGCAGAAGTCATTGCCTCTACTTTTGACGAACCCGCTGACAGACACGTGAAAATTGCTAACATCGTACTGGAAAAAGCCAAACGCATGGTGGAATGCGGACACGATGTTTGTATTTTGCTGGACTCCATTACCCGTTTGGCGCGTGCCTACAACACCATGGCACCCGCATCGGGCAAAGTGCTGTCGGGTGGTGTGGAAGCCAATGCTTTGCAGAAACCCAAACGTTTTTTCGGAGCAGCACGCAAGATTGAAAATGGCGGTTCGCTGACAATTATTTCAACCGCACTTACCGAAACAGGCTCAAAAATGGACGAAGTGATTTTTGAAGAATTTAAGGGAACGGGCAATATGGAGTTGCAGTTAGACCGAAAACTCTCCAACAAACGCATTTTCCCAGCAGTGGATATTGTTGCATCAAGCACGCGGCGGGACGATTTGTTGCAAGACAAGGAAACCCTGCAAAGAATATGGATATTGCGCAATCACCTTGCGGACATGAACCCCGTGGAAGCCATGGATTTTCTGAAAACCCGCATGCAAAACACCCGTTCAAACGAGGAATTTCTTATTTCAATGAATGGTTGATATTAGTTGTTGAAAAAAACAAGCAGTCCCAGCGAGGACATTTTTTTCACCTGCATCGCTTTAGAGTAATTCAAAATATTTTGGATTACTCTTTTGCTTGGTAGAAATTCGTTGTACAGTTTTCTTGTTGTTTGTTTGTAAAATGTAAAATTTTCCATGATGTATAAATTTCAGTGTATAATCAATTTTACAAGAAAACGGGAGGTTGTTTGGTTTATTGTATAGGATACGAAAAAAAATAATAGAAAATGCCTTTTCTTCTTACAGTAAATTTGTACGATAAAAGATGCCTTTGTACAGACGTTGCGTGCAACGTCTCTTAAAACTATATTTTGCTTATATGGAGACGTTGCACGCAACGTCTGTACAAAAAAATGGTCTTGTTCGTTTTAAGATTTCAGTTAAAAATTGTATCTTTGCATTTCAGATAAAAATGCAAACACATGAAGTACTTATTTATAATTTTAATTGCAGTTTTTAGCGTAGTGTTTACAGAAAGTATTGTCGCTCAATCGGATAATAGGAATGATACAGGTGCTTTTCTTTCAAAAGAACAAATTGTGGAAAAATTGAAAAATCTACCGAGAAAATATTCTGCATATATTGGGAGAATGTGTAATTGTTATACTCCTCGTTCTGTTTCATACATTTGTCAGAAATGTGGAAGAAAAACAGTTTATGGAGAAACAGTTCATTCTTTTTCGAGTTGGGATTGGCTTATGAGTATTGGAAAACAGGAATTTGTGCAGAATAACAATGGATATTTTGAGCCAAAATTTCTTGCAGTTGAACCAAGCAAAAACGAAGTACTTAGAAAAGTTGTTCATGAAATACCCAATTGTAGAAAGATTGTTAAACAAATTAAAGGCATTCACATTGCTTTGGACGAGACAGAATTTTGCGAACACTGTTCTTTTGATATTAGCAATCCAACATTGCATTTGTCAACAATTATAAATGGCGATACTACCAAAACATCAAATATTTCCTTGCATGATATTGAAATACTTGAAGAATTTATAAATAATAACACCATATCTTGTACGTCTGGTTGGGGTTGCTTGGAGGATATTTTAGCAGAGATTAAGCGACTAACCGAATTGCTGGGTATAAAAAACGAACTTATTGAATAATAGAGATATAATAAATCATTCTTACAGTAAAAGATTAACAAAAAGATGAAGAAAATTTTAGGAATGGGAAACGCGTTGGTGGATATTCTAATCCGCCTCGAAAATGACAGTTTTTTGTCGCAACACAATTTGCCAAATGGCAGCATGCAGTTGATAGACAGTGTTTTTGCAAAACAGTTGCAAGAGATAACGCACCAAATGGAACGGAGTTTTGCCTCTGGCGGCTCGGCTGCGAATACCATTTGCGGTTTGGCGAAACTGGGTGTCCCGACCGCCTTTTTGGGAAAAACCGCAGACGACGAAAACGGTGCTGCTTTCGGCAGCGATATGCACGCACACGGCGTGGACATCTTGTTGAAAAAGAGTATCACTACCGCTTCGGGTTTTTGCACCGCCTTTATTTCTCCAGACGGCGAACGCACTTTTGCCACTTATTTGGGGGCTGCGTTGGAATTGGGTGCTGAAGACATTAGCGATGATTTGTTTGAGGGTTGCGATATTTTGCACATTGAGGGCTATCTGTTACAAAATCATTCACTTATCCGCAAGGCGATAGTTACCGCCAAACACAAGGGATTGGAAGTTTCTTTGGATTTGGCAAGTTATAATGTGGTGGAAGAAAACCGCGATTTTTTAACGGAACTGATTGAAAAATACACCGATATTGTTTTCGCCAACGAAGAGGAAGCCTACGCCTTGACAGGTCTGGACGCCGAAAAATCGCTGGATTATTTAGCCTCGAAAGTAAAGGCAGCCATTGTGAAAACAGGCTCGACAGGCTCATGGGTAAGCATGAACGGCAAAAAAGAACGCATTTCCGCCTATCCCACGCAGGTAGTGGACACCACAGGGGCGGGCGATATTTACGCTTCGGGATTTCTCTACGGTTACGTCAATGACTTGGATTTGAGGCTGTGCGGAAAAACAGGCTCGTTTTTGGCATCGAAAATTGTGGCGGAATTAGGCAGTAAATTCTCGGAAAAACAATGGGAGGAACTGAAAATGGAAATGTTTTCTCTTTAACCGTGATTAAAAATTAAGCGAAAAACCCAGTCCGTTGCCGACAAGACCAATTTTATAGGTAACATGCTGCGAATATTGCGGACGCGGTTTGCCTGCATAAATAGAATTATAATCGCTGATTGCAGTGCTTTTCTTAACTGCACCTGCAATCGCCGTTGGAATGCCTGCAAGTCCTGACAATATACCTAAAACTAAAAAGGTAGGTGCAAAAAACAGAGCGTTCCAACTGCCAATTCCAGCCAACACGCCAAAGAAAAGTTCAAAACCAACACCACAGCCTATCAATATATAACCCGTAGTCAATATTATTTTAGCGCTTGAATATTGGTTCCAAACAGAACCTAAATGTTGTTCCATTAAAAACCGCTTGAACTCAGCCTCGTTATAAACGCTGCCATTGTCCAAATAAAAACTGCCAAATCTTTTCTCCACAAAAGGAAGATTTTGTTGCGGATTTGAAACGGCATTGTTTTGTTCGACTGCAACGGTTTTGCCGTACTCGTCCACATCACCGTTTTCCCATGCAATTTTTGTTATTTTCTCTTTTTTGAGGACAAAAGTCGCACCGTCTTGGTCGTGGTACTTTTTGTAGGAAACGGTTTCTTCGGTAACTTCGGTTACTTTTGCCTTGATGTTTTCGCCTGATACGGTTGTAATTACGTCCTGCGAAAACGCGTTGAAACACATACCGCAAATTGCGGTTAAAATTAATCTGCGTCCTGCCGCGACTGTGTTTTTTGTATTGCTTTCTAATTTTTTCAAATTCTGTTTTCTTTTTTCATCGGGTTTGATTGGATTGCCCGTTTCCACCATTTGATACTTCATCTCTTTTAATTTTTGTTATTTATAATTTAAAATTTATTCGATAATATGTCATTCTTGTTTTTTTTCACTGCCATTCCTGTTTTTTTTCAGTCATTCCCGCGAAGGCGGGAATCCCTTCCATTCTTTTTTGATAGAGATTCCCGCCTTCGCGGGAATGACGGCTTTGGCTGCACCTCACCCCAACCCCTCTCCAAAGGAGAGGGGAGAAAACGCAGAGTAAATATTCTTCGTAGGACATACCCCTCTCTTTTGGAGAGGGGCAGGGGGTGAGGTTTTGCCGCGTATAGACAAAAGTTTTTTTCCGTCTATACGAAAATTTTGTTGCATCAAGTGATAATTTTTGAAGGGTCAAAACATCCTTTTTATTTAGTGGTTTTGCGTATGTATGTATGTATGTATGTATGTATGTATGTATGTATGTATGTATGTATGTATGTATGCCGAACAAGGCGGGACAATTCCCGTTGTTTTGCTTACGCTTTTCCTCTCAATACGTACCGTTTCTATTTCTAACATTACAAAATATACATTAAATGTGAATGAAATACAAAGATACAATTTTTATTTGAATTAATCAGTTTGAATATTTTGAAAAATCACTCCACCCGCCAGTCTTTCAACAAAATATCTTCGTTGTGGATAATCGACAGGTAATTGAGGTAGCGGGACTGGGCAATTTTCCCTTTGTCTAATTCCTGTTTTACAGCACATTCGGGCTCATGCGTGTGGGTGCAGTTGCTGAATTTGCATTGGTCGAGCCGTTGCAGCATTTCGGGGAAATAGTGGGACACTTCCTCTTTTTCGTACTGGATAAGTCCGAATTCCTTAATCCCGGGCGTATCAATAATAAATCCGCCGAAAGAAAGCGGAAACATTTCGGCAAAGGTGGTGGTGTGTTTTCCCTTGTTGTTGTAGTGGGAGAGGTCGCCCATTTTAAGATTTAGATTTTCTTCCAACACATTGATAATGCTTGATTTGCCAACGCCCGACTGTCCGCAGAAGAGCGAAATCCTGTCCTGCATCGCTTCTTTGATGCGAGAAATTCCCGTTTGCGTTACCGCGGAAGTTTCGATACATTCGTACCCGATTTCGCTGTACAGTTTGAACAGTTTCGCGTGCATTTCCCTGCATTTTGCATCGTACAAATCGCATTTGTTGAAGATGATTTTTGTGGGAATGCGAAAGGCTTCGGCAGCAACCAGAAATCGGTCAATAAACCCCAGC
>Ga0268262_10006991_pt1 | contig 10655 bp, 11 predicted proteins | sample TergutNc150P3_FD_190354 | JGI IMG/M metagenome (GOLD analysis project Ga0268262, IMG submission 190354) | Nasutitermes corniger P3 segment gut microbial community from laboratory colony in Florida, USA - Nc150 P3 (SPAdes) (version 2) | ecosystem: Host-associated > Arthropoda: Insects >...
TTAACAAAAAATATAAATACTGCTAATCCTTTAAAATGGGAAAATACCGGTTTATTTAATGATTTGTCATATGTTCCATTATCATTGGAACTTCTTGAAGAAGATGGTTCAGAAATTAATTCCTATATATCCTCCGATAAAAATTATATTGTTAAATTTGTTTTTAACGCAAAAGAAATCATACATAATTTAATATTTTATTTTGTTTTTTCATCTGACACAAAAGGATTATTTTATACATGCCCTCAAGATATTAAAAAAGATTATATACCATTTTTAGGAATTAATACTATTTATTTTAAAATTCCAAAAGATTTATTTACTATTAATGAATATTATATTTCATTGGGGTTATTTATTCCATCTTCAATATCTTATATAGATCATTCTTTATATGAGGTTGCTATAAAATTTAATGTGTCAAATATTATTAGGAAACATCCCCAAGGCATACCGGAAATTTTTATTTCCCCTGATATTAAATGGATTTTTTCCGACAATAATTCTCTTTAGAACATTATAAAAATATAATTATTACTAAATTGTATCTTATTGTCTATTAATAATAGAGATTGTTCATGCAGAAAATATTGGGAAGACAATTATAGAGCGGAAACACAATACAGACAATTTACTAAATATTTAAAAGATATGTTTATTAAAGAAAAAATAACAGTATGAAAACTATTTTAATTATCTCATATACTCCTCTTCACCGTGACCCCAGAATCATAAGACAAGCGCAAGCTTTAAGAGATAAGTATAAAATTTTAACAATTGGGCAAACTCCGATTAATGACAACAATATAATATTTTATAGTTGTGTGCCACAACCGCCTGAATGCGAATCAGAACCAAGAATAATAAGAACTTTTTGGCAGAAAGTATTAAGACGGTTTACAATAAAATTTTGGACTGAAAAAATAAAAAAGCGGTTAAATTCATGTTACTTATTTATACAAAGCGGCTTTAATGTTTCATTAATACTTGAAAAAAGACTGAGTATTAAATATATTTTATCCCACAATATAGAAAATCCTGACATAATAATAGCCAATGACTGGGATGGTTTATATCTTGCTTCTGAATTGAAAAATAAAAAAAAATGGCATGTCAAAATATACTTTGACGCTCATGAATATGCGCCAAAGGAAATGAATACAATAGAATTTTATTTGCGTACGCGGCCATTAGTAGTATATGCCCTAAAAAAATGTAAAGATGATATAGATATAATGTCCACTGTATGTGATGGAATTGCCAGAGAATATGAACGTTTCTTTGATTTTCCTGATGGTTTTGTTAAAATTGTAACAAATGCTGCTGAATATAATGATACTTTTAAACCGAATCCGATCGTGGGTGGAATAATCCGTCTGATACATCATGGCGGCGCTATGAGGGGCCGAAAGCTTGAATTAATGATTGATATGATGAAATATCTTGATCCTGCTAAATATGAATTAACATTTATGTTGGTTAAAGGAGAGCAAAATTATTATGATTATCTTATAAATCTTTCTGGAAAATTTAAAAATATTAAGTTTATCGAACCTGTAAAATTTTCTGAAATTACAACTATACTTAATAATTATGATATGGGCATTTACATATTAAAGCCCTCGAACTATAATAATAAACATGCTCTTCCAAATAAGTTATTTGAGTTTATACAAGCTCGGTTGGCAATAGCGATTGGTCCTTCCATAGAAATGGTAAAAATTATTGATCACTATAATTTAGGAGTCCATTCAAAAGACTTTACTTCAAAATCTCTAGCGAAAGCTATTTTGCAATTAACACCTGAAAAAATTATGGAACATAAACGAAATGCCGATAAATACGCGAAAGAATTAAGCGCCGAAGAAAATATGAACAAAATAAGAGAGAGAATTGCCGAATTGGAGGGAGAATAAACAATGTGCGGTATAACCGGAATAAATCAGGCAGCCGTAGGATGTTGTTTTTCAGGCTTACAGAGCAGATAGCGGGTGTTGAGCCCTTTACATATAATGATATAATAAAAAGATAGGCGAATTAAATGTTAGATCTAAAGAGAAAAGTTTCGGAAGAAATAAATGCTCAGGTAACTCCCCTTTCCGCCATAACAAAAAGGCTGGAAAAATATAAAAACCATACAAATCTTCCTTTTATAGAAGAACTTCCCTTTATTTTAGAACTTATGCTAGATAATGAATTTAAGCAAAACATTCAAAAAATATACCTTTTTGGTTCTTATGCATATGGAGAACCAAATGAAGATAGCGATATAGATTTTTGTGTAATTATAGATGATTCAATATCCGCATATCGAAATGAAGTATATTTCAAGATAGAAAAAAAATTATTGAGTAAACATATGGTTCCAAATGATTTATTGGTTTATAATGCTGATATATTTGATAAGTTTAAATATTCAAGAGGTATCGAACGTATTGTTGTTACATATGGAGTATTAATTTATGAGCGGAAATAAAGAACAATGGTATGATAATACAGAGAGTCCTTATGATTTATTTAAAGCCGCACAGCGTGATATACTTACTATAAAAAGTATAATAAAAGATGAAGATGTTCAATTCGAAGATAATGTAGAAACAATATGCCGTTGTGCGGCAGAATCAGTAGAAAAAATGTTAAAAGCCTGGATAATAAATACAAATGACAATATAAAAGTTTATGGAATACATGATTTAAACAAATTAATAGATATTGCTACTAATATGGATAGTTCTTTTATAAAATTAGAAGATGGAATAATTAATTTAAATAATTATACTCCTATATTAAGATATAATTCTAGATTTTCAATCGAAAAACATGAAGTAAAAGCATGCCTAAAAAACCTTAAATATATATACGATTTTCCTTTAATAAAAGAATTAAGAGAGAAGCTTAATATAGATAGAAGATTTATTAAACTTCCTGATAATATTAATATATTATTTGGGGAATTTGGCAAAATAGTATATTAACTTAAATTAAAAATATTTGAAGATATACAAGATGTTTATAGTAATGAATTAAATATATAATTAATTGGCGGGAGAATAAACAATGTGCGGTATAACCGGAATAAATATAGTAGAATGGAACTGACGGCATCCCCTATACCCTCTTTTATTATTCAGGAACAATGCTCTGGACATTTTTTCCCGGTTGCTTTACCGATTCTTCCAATAGCTAAAAACTTTACAACACTAAAAGTTAGAAAGGATTCTGATATATTATTAAAATTGGATTTTGTGAATGAACTTGTTCCTCATTATGGTGAAGTTATTGAGACAGATTTATTTTACCGTACAGATTCAATCCGCAACATGCTTTCAAATAAATTATCTGCTATATTCAGGTATGCGGCTAAAGATATTGCGGATATATGTACTCTTTTGAAAAATGCAGTAATACAGAATGGAATAAATGAGAAGCATTGAACTAAAACAATATATTGAAGACCGTAAACATTTGTTTTGGTACTCTCCTGCTCCAAAAAGCGAGACAGTAAGTGATGAATTATTAGTTGAAATCATATTAAACTATGGGAGTATGGATGATATTCGTGCGTTATTTTCTGTTATGAAAATTAATGATGTTGCGAAAATATTTTTTGATTCCATTAATAAAAGTGAAAGGAGAAGAAATAATTATCACAAATTAACAATAAATTATTTCACTCTCTTATTTAATCGACATGTATCTTAATATATTATCTGATAGACAAAATGAATTATTATCATTTGTTTCAGGTTTTAGGCGTAATTATTATCTTGTTGGAGGCACGGCTATAGCGTTAAATATTGGTCACCGTCGCTCAATAGATTATGATTTATTTACAGAAAAAGCGCTAAATAAATCATTAATTAGAAAGAAAATATTTGAACAAGAATATAGTAAACAAATACTATTTGAAGATATAGATCAGATGCATTTTTTACTTAATGAAGTAAAAATTACTTTTTTTAACTATCCTTATTCTGTAAAACATAATGAAATGGTTAAAAGATTTATATCTATGCCTTCGCTTCTTGCTTTATCAGCAATGAAAGCTTTTGCTCTTGGTCGTAGAGCAAAGTGGAAAGATTATGTTGATCTTTATTTTATTATGAGGGACTACTACTCTATAAAGGAAATATCAGCAGAAGCATATAATATATTTGGAGATTTATTCTCTGAAAAGTTATTTAGAGAACAGATGGCTTTTCATGAGGATATTGACTATTCAGAACCGGTTGAATACTTACCTGGGTTTGAAATTCCAGAGATAGAATTAAAAGAGTTTCTAATTAATAAATCATTAGAAGATATATAAAGAAATAAGTAAACTGAAATACAATACAGAAAATGAATGTGGCAGATTTGTATTACAAATAGGAAGTAATATGAAAGACCTAAAAAGATTTGACGAAGACGAACAAATAATCGGTACTCCAAGATATGAAACATTTCAACAAATGTGCAGGGAAGCCGGACTTTTTGCGATAAAAGAGGCGAAAGACAGGGGACTTCCGATTACTTACGTTGAAAATGATGAAATAATTAAAGAATACTCAGACGGAAGAATTGAAGTTCTTGGAAAAGTTAAACCGAAAGTTAAAGTAACTAAATGGGTATACACGATAGAATGAGTGTCCGTGTAAAAAGACTTAGAATTTTCGCAGGTCCTAACGGATCAGGAAAATCTACGTTATATAAATATTTAACTCAAATTAAAGCTTTTAATTCGTATTATCATATTAATCCTGATCTTATCGCTAAAGATTTATCAGTATCGGTTAATCTTGATAATTGGCCTATAGAATATTCAGTTAACGAGTTGATAAATTATCTTAAATTATCGCCTTTTCAAACAATGGTTGATTATAATATTGCTGATCTTTTAAGTTTTAATGATCGCCGTATATCCCTTAAAGACCCCGCCTTTAATGACAGTTACCTGGCCGCCGCTATTTCAGATTTTCTTCGTTATAAAATGATACAATCCGATTCGTCATTTTCGTTTGAATCGGTATTCTCGCATGATTCAAAAATTAAAGAAATTGAGATTGCAAAAAAAGAGAATTTTAGAATTTATTTTTATTTTATATCAACATCGGATCCTTTAATTAATTCTCAACGCATTAAGAACAGGGTTGAAACTGGCGGACATGATGTTCCATATGAAAAAATAAATGACCGATACTATAGAACCATGAATAATCTATATAATGCCTTTAAATTATCTGACAGAGCATATTTATTTGATAATACTTCGGAGAAATCAAATAATTCTTTCAATTTTTTTGTTGAGAAAAACGAGAAAGATATTTATTTAATAAATTCAAACTTAGTCCCGCAATGGTTTGATGAATTTGTATTGAAAAAGCTTTAAAAATGTAAAAAAATTCATATGGAGTATTAATTTATGAGCGGAAATAAAGAACAATGGTATGATAATTACGGAATTGGAGGGAGAATAAACAATGTGCGGTATAACCGGAATAAGTTACCATGATGCCTTAAAAGATACTTCTGATATTAAACGAATGTCAGACACTATTTCTCACAGGGGACCTGACGGCGAGGGTTTTATAGCGATAAATTCGCAGTCAGGAGTTGTTACCGAGCTTGGAGGGGAAAAAACGCCTGTGAATCTTCCGCCTCTTTCAAATTTTGGCGCCAATGCCAATATTTATCTTGCGCACAGACGGCTTTCAATAATCGACCTTTCCATTGCCGGTCATCAACCTATGACAAACGCCAGGCGCGATATTTGGATAATTTTTAACGGCGAAATTTATAACTATAAATCGCTTAAGAATGAGCTTTCCGAGTTTCATTATAAATCCAAAGCGGATACAGAAGTCTTGTTATACGCTTATGAAAAATGGGGCGTTGACTGTCTGCGGCATCTTAACGGCATGTGGGCTTTTGTCATTTACGACGCCAAAAAAAATATTCTTTTTGGATCGAGGGATCGTTTTGGCGTGAAACCTTTATATTATACGCATAATAGTAAAGTTTTTGCCTTTAACTCGGAAATAAAAGGGCTTTTAGCCGCAAATGATATTTCAAATAAATTAAATTTTAATTCTTCAGCCGCTTTTTTACATAGCGGGCAGTTAAATTTTGGAGAAGACACGTTTTTTGATGAAATATTTGAATTACAGCCATCCCATTATTTTGTTTACGATTTTTCAAAAAATGAATTAGCTATAAAGCGTTACTATGAATTACCTTTTTATGATACTTATGAAAAATTTAATGAGAAGAAGTGCCGTGAGTATATTGAGGGTACAAAAGAAAGGGTTTTCAACGCTGTCGATTTACGGTTAAACGCGGATGTTACTGTCGGTTCATGTTTAAGCGGAGGGATTGATTCCTCTTCTATTGTTTGTTCTATAAACAATTTATTAAAATCCAAATCCTATGATTCAATTGGTCCAAAACAGGGGGTTGTAACGGCCTGTTATAATAATTCAATCATTGATGAAAGTAATTGGGCAAAACTTGTTGTTGATAATGTTTCCGCCGATTGGCATAAAACTTTTCCGCAAAGAGAAGAACTTGAACAGGATTTATCCGATCTGATTTATTCGCAGGATATTCCTTTTGGCTCTACTTCCATCTACGCTCAGTATAGGGTTTTAAAAACAGCAAAAGAATCCGGACTAAAAGTAATGCTTGACGGTCAGGGCGGTGATGAACTATTTACGGGATATACGCCTTATTACAATATGTTTTATACAGAGGCAAAAAATAATAATGATAATGAATTACTTGAAAATGAACAGATCCATATTCATAATACGCCTTTAACTATTAACAATAATATTCCTTTAAAACAGGATACAATAAAAAATATTTTATTGTTAAATAAAATAAAAAGTTATATTCCTAAAAATATTAAAAATAATATAAAAAGAATTCTTGGAATTGCTAATCCTGTAACATGGCATAGCTATACCAATATTAACGAAAAAAAAACATACAAAAATTATACCTATAACACTTTAAATCAAATGTTACATGCTTTAATGTCGTATTCTTCATTGCCGTTATTATTAAAATATGAAGATCGCAATTCCATGAGATTTTCAATAGAATCTCGCACTCCGTTCGCCGATGACATAAATCTTATAGAATATGTTTTTTCTATTCCTTCTGTTTACAAAATACATGACGGCTGGAGCAAATATTTATTACGTGAATCCATGTCGGGCATCATTCCCGATGTAATAAAAAAACGCGTTGATAAAATTGGTTTTGAGACGCCGGAATATGAATGGCTAAAATCAATTAAACCTCTGCTTTTCCAAAATAATAATCCTTATCTTAAAGAGATTATAAATATGCCTTTACTGGAAAAAAATTGGGATGAATTATTTTCAAAACAAAACAGAAGAGGCATAACAAGTATATGGATATTTATCAACTTTATTCTCTGGTTTAATACTTTTAAGGTAACAATATAATGAATATATTAACAATAATCGGCGCGCGCCCGCAATTTATTAAAGCCGCGGTTTTAAGCCGTTTCCTCCGCGATAATCCTTCTTACGGCATTACAGAGACGCTTCTTCATACCGGTCAGCATTATGACCAAAACATGAGCGAAGTTTTTTTTGAGGAAATGGATATCCCTAAACCTGATATTAATCTTCATGTGGGTTCCGGTAATCACGGAAAAACTACGGGATTGATGCTTGAAAAGATAGAGGAAGTTATTCTTGAACGAAAACCGGACGCGGTTTTGGTGTATGGCGATACCAATTCAACTTTGGCGGGCGCGTTAGCGGCAAGTAAGCTTCATGTTCCTGTTGCCCATGTGGAGGCGGGACTTCGTTCTTTCATGATGGCAATGCCTGAGGAACAAAACAGGCGGTTAACCGACCATCTTTCAACATGGCTTTTTTGTCCCACACAAACGGCAATTGATAATTTAAAACATGAAGGTATATCAGATAACGGATCCGCTCCGCCGTCTCCTGATAAAAAATGCGCGCGGTTAACAGGCGACATTATGTATGAAGCCTCATTATATTACCGTGAAAAAAGCAATGTTAATTTACAAGAAAAAGATTTTATATTATTGACAATTCACCGCGCGGAAAATACCGATGATTCCAAAAGGCTTACATCTATTGTTAACGCTGTCAATAATTTAAAAGACCATTGTTTTATTTTTCCTATTCACCCAAGAACAAGAAAAATACTTGAACAGCAGAATTTAGAATTTGATTCTCATGTAAAAATGATTGATCCCGTCGGTTATTTGGAAATGATAGCTTATGAATCCGCTTGTTCCGTTGTTTTAACCGATTCGGGCGGCGTGCAAAAAGAAGCGTTCTTTTTTCATAAACCCTGTATTACAATGCGGGATTCTACCGAATGGGTTGAATTGGTCGATTCCGGCTGGAATACGCTTACCGGCGCAAATACGGATAAGATCACAGAAACGGTAAAGAATATTTGTATACCCGCTGGATATCCGTCCCTATATGGCGATGGAAACTGCGCTCAAAAAATTTGTGATTTATTAAAATATAATTCTGGAGGGCAACTATGGCAAACACGGAAATCTTAAAAAGAATCTCTGAAAAAACCGTTAAAATCGGAATTATCGGTCTTGGTTATGTAGGACTGCCTCTCGCGGTTACTTTTGCGCGTAACGGCGTTGAAGTTCTTGGTTTTGAAAAAAGCGAGGGAAAGGCAAACGCGGTAAATAACGCGCGGAATTATATCGGCGATATAACCGATGAGGATCTGAAAGACGCGGTATTAACATCAAAAAAACTTTCGGCGACAACTGATTTTGCCCGCATAAAAGAATGTGACGCGGTTATTATATGTGTGCCGACTCCGCTTGATGAATTTAAAAAACCGGATATGAGTTATATTGAGCAATCTTGTATTGACATTGGAAAAAACATGAAATCCGGCACGTTTATCAGTCTTGAAAGCACCACCTATCCAACCACGACTGAAGGTTTTATGAAACCTATTATTGAGCAAGAATCTAAAATGAAGGAAGGCAAGGATTTTTGGCTGTGTTTTAGCCCTGAGCGCGTGGATCCGGGGAATAAAGATTATAAAACAGATAACACTCCCAAAGTTGTCGGCGCTATTGGCGAGGAGGCGAAACAAATCGCGTCGGCGTTGTATGGTCTTGGAATTAAATATCTGCACATGGTTTCTTCCCCGCGTATTGCCGAAATGGTAAAAATTCTTGAAAACACATACAGGCTTGTAAACATATCATTGATAAACGAGCTTGCGCTCCTTTCCGGCAAGATGAATATCGATATATGGGAAGTTATAGAAGCGGCAAAAACAAAGCCTTACGGTTTTCAGGCGTTTTATCCGGGCCCCGGTATCGGCGGGCATTGTATCCCGCTTGATCCTTTTTACCTTGAGCATATCGCAAAGAACTATAATTTTAATCTTTCAATGATTCACACAGCCGGAGCTATCAATGATCTCATGCCTTACCGTATGATGAACAAGATTTCCTTTGCGCTGAATCGTTATAAAAAATCGTTAAATGGATCTACGGTTTTATTTTTGGGCGTAGCGTATAAACCGGATATTGACGATCCAAGAGAAAGTCCCGCTCTTCTGGTAATGGAACAGGTAAAGAAAAAAGGGGCGAATGTTATTTACCACGATCCTTATATTCCCGAAGTAACGGATGATCACGGCAATTCTTATAAGGGTTCGGAACTGACTGACGATTTAATTTCAAGCGCTGACTGCGTTGTCATTACAACCAATCATAGCTGTTTTGACGCTAAACGTATTAAAGAAAAAGCGAAATTGATTGTTGATATGCGTAACGCAATAAAAAATGTCGCTATAGAAGACGGTAAGGTTTTTAAACTTTGAAAATCCTTGTTGTCAGCGACCGGGAATATAAAAAAACAAGCCGCGGCATAGATTTAATAACTACATTACTTGCCGAGAAAGGTCATCTTGTTGATCATTTGGTGTTTTTTAGGCGCGCTCATATTACTGAAAAGCGGATAAATTCAAACATACGGCAGATATATTTTTTTGACTGTCTTGGGATTTACCGTGATAAAATGCGGCCGTTTCTACCCGGATTTTTGCTTTGTTTTTATTTTTCATATATAATTAAAAATCAAAAGCAGATTGATTTTTCCGTATACGATTGGGTGGTTCTGGAATCCGGCTATCCCGCATATTTTTCGCTTGTCCTGACCAATAAAATAATTTACCGTTTATCTGATCCTCCTGAAATAACGTTTAATTCTAACCGCTGTTTTTACAGGAAACTTGAATCTCATACGATAGAGAAATCGCTTTTTGTTTCCAGCGCGATACCGGCGGCATTGTATCCGTCCAAATATTCCCCAAAGTTTACTTTTTGGCATTCGGGATTTATTCCGATTCCCGCAAGTAAAAATTCTCTGATTAAAAAAGAATTTGTTTTCATGGGCGGCGGCGAAATTGATTTGCCCTTGATCAAAAAGATATCAAACAGATTTCCTGATTATATTTTCCATATAATCGGTTCATTCAGATTTGAAAAACCCGTAAATGATAAAATTATTTTTCATGGTTATCTTGAATATGCCGAATATCAAAGGTTAATTCCGTGTTCATCGGTCTGTATTATTCCGTTTACAAAACGATTTTCTTGCCAGCTTAGGCGATGC
>Ga0268262_10006992_pt1 | contig 10654 bp, 8 predicted proteins | sample TergutNc150P3_FD_190354 | JGI IMG/M metagenome (GOLD analysis project Ga0268262, IMG submission 190354) | Nasutitermes corniger P3 segment gut microbial community from laboratory colony in Florida, USA - Nc150 P3 (SPAdes) (version 2) | ecosystem: Host-associated > Arthropoda: Insects > Digestive...
GAGAGACATTCCGCTTTCCATCCATGAAACGAGCAAGGGTATGGTTCCGCCTCCGCAGACATACAGCGGAACTCCTACAGTAGCCGCCATAAGGAGGCCGAACCCCCGGTGTTTCCCGAACAGAGCGGCCATAGCCTCGGCGGGAACATAACGCTGAAAAACAGCTGAAAGAGCTACCCCAAGCAGAAAAGCAGGGCCTGTAGCTTTTATGTTCCGCCATAGGTTTTTAAAAAGGCGAAAGAAAAGGTTGGGGTCCGTGTCACGGTTTGCAGTTTCACCAAAGCCTTTAAATATAAAAAATTTCCTCTTTTTAAAAAAGAAACGCACCAATAACCCGGCTGTAATGCCGCAGATAAAACAACTGACAAAACGGATAACAAGAGCTGTCTTTCCCAAAGCGGCGCTGTAAAAAAGAAGCTGCGGGTTAAGAAGAATCGAACTCATCATGAAGGCGGCAAGCCAGTCTTCTTCCATTCCCTTTTCTGCAAAAGAAGCGGAGATAGGAATAGTGCCGTACATGCAAAGCGGAGACGCTATGCCGATAAGAGAAGCGGGAACAATCCCTACAAGCCCCCAATTCTTTCCCCGCATAGCCGCAAACAGAGAATGAATTTTTTCCTTGCCGAAGACCGAAATAAGCGATCCTACAATCATTCCCAGCGCCCAATATTTAAAAATCTGTTCAAACTGGACACTGAAATAAAACATAAGATAAACCGCTTCACGGCGCAGTATTTCAACCATTATTGTTTTTCCTAATAAAAAGTCAGTTTAGCTATTAATAATAATTGTACTGTATTGCATCATGTATTTATACAAAAAAAACGAACTAAAAATATTATCTGTATACTCCGATTAACTTCCTAATCTCCGACACTAAATAAAACGACCCTGTCCCAAGAACAGGAATATTTTTACTATGCGCAAAATCAACCGCCTCTTTTACAGCTTTCTGCGTATCTTCTATTAACACCGCTTTGTTCGACTGCGCCGCAAAAACTTCATAAACAAGAGTCGGATTGCTTATTTTAAAAGTTCCAGGAGTTGTAATAAATATTTTCGAAAAATGAGCATACACTATTTTCGCCATTGCCGTAGCGTCCTTGTCGGCGGCGCAGCCAAAGATGAGGATGCCGTCTTCGCCGTAAAGTAAACAAAAAGTTTCTATACACAGCGCAAGGCTTTCTGGGGTGTGAGCCCCGTCAATGATAAATGGCGGCGTTTCTGCTATTTTTTCAAAACGTCCCGGAATGTAAAAATTTTTAAGTCCTTGTATAACAGCGTCTTCGCTTGTTTCAGGGAAAGCGGTTTTTACAGCGGTAACGGCGAGAGCGGCATTTTCTGCTTGAACTTTTCCGGGTATCGGAACATAAAGTGAAAGCGCAGAATTGAATAGCGGTTGATCTTGCTGTACGGAACTAAAAGAAAGAGTAAAATCAGTGCCGCTGCGGTGAATCTTTAATTCGGAAATCTCTGCGAGTTCGGGAAAATACAACAGCAGGCTTTCTTTTTCTTTTGTTTTGTTACGGAAAATTTCAAGCGCTTCATCTTTTTGTTTCGCAAGAATTAACGGCTTGCCGTGCTTTATTATTCCCGCTTTTTCTCCCGCAACTTCAGAGATTGTATTTCCCAGAAAAGCGGTGTGTTCAAGTTCAATTATGGTTATTATACTGACCAGCGGATCAAGAACATTGGTAGAATCAAGCCGCCCGCCCATGCCTGTTTCCACAACCATTACGTCGCATTTTCCGCGCCTTGCGCATAAAAAGAAATAAAGCGTCAGTAACTCAAAATATGTCGGCTCACATCCGTCCGCTGTTGTTTCATCAAAAAGCGGATTTGCAGATGAGGGAAGACGTACTTCAGTAATCTCCCGCAGTTCGTTGCCGGCGGCGCAGTAAATTTCTTCATCAAAGTATGAGCTGCCAAAGCAAATCCGCTCCCGTATATCGTTAATGTGAGGCGACATATAGCGTGCGGCCCGCAGACCGGAAGCTTCCAGAATGGCGGCGGCCATTCCCGTAACGGAGCCTTTGCCTTTGGAACCGGCAATATGAATTGAGGGAGCGCAGCGTTCAGGGCGGCCTGATAGTTCCGCTAACGCTTCCATTCTGTCAATGCGGAAACTTTTCGGCTTTTGCCCTCTTTCAAGATTGATAAACCGCGACAGCCACAAAAAAACTTCTGATGATGATGTAAAATTGTTAGTCAACTTAATTCGTATGTTTTCCCGTATTTAACAATGTTAACATTCGGGAATCCGTTTTCTTCAAGATATTTTTTCAGGAAGACTTGAGATTTCTTTTCTCCGTGTACAAGAAATATTCCTTTTAAACGCGAAGTATCAACTTCTTTCAGCCATTCAAGTATCTCCTTATAATCGGCGTGGGCGCTGAATGCGTTAATTTCTTCTACTTGCGCTTTCAGTTTGAACCATTCACCGTGGATTTTAACTTCGCTTTCACGGTTTCGTATACGCCTCCCCAATGTGTTTTCCGCCATGTAGCCGACAGTCATGATAGTTGTGTTTGGATCCTGTATATTGTGAATAAGATGATGCTGAATACGCCCGGCCTCGCACATTCCGTCCGCCGAAATGATGATAAGCGGCCCCTCATGATCATTTAAAGCCTTTGATTCCTGTACGCTGGTCGTAAAATGAAGGCTGTTAAAACCAAACGGATTTTTATGATGTTTAATAAAGGCTTCCTTTATTTCTTCGCCGTAACATTCCGGGTGTACCTGAAAAATCGTAGTCGCGTTAGTCGCCATCGGCGAATCTACAAAGATAGGTACTTCCGGAATAACTCCGTCATCAACCAGCAGATGGAAATAATAAACGAGTTCCTGGGTGCGCTCAATAGCAAATGAAGGGATAAGAATCTTCCCATTGTTTTTTACAGTCCGTTGCGCTATGTCAGCCAGTTTTTTAACAGCGTTATCGGAGGAATCATGCATACGGTCGCCGTAGGTGCTTTCAAGAATAATATAATCAGGCGCCATTTCGGGAATTGCGGGATTTCGGATAATGGGCTTACCCTTGCGGCCAAGGTCTCCTGTCGCGAGAATATTCAATTCTTCGCCGCCTTTTTTTATCTTTATGGCGGCAATCGCAGAACCAAGAATATGCCCCGCATCGCAGAATTCAAGACTTACTCCGTCTCCGATAAACATTGGTCTGTTATACGAAATACCGACTGTCTGGCCGACTGCCGCGATTGCGTCATGTTCCGTGAAAAGCGGCGTCCAGTCAAACTTCTCTCCTTTCTTTTGAGCCTGTGTTTTTAAATAAATTGCGTCACGCGCCTGAATATTCGCGGAGTCCATCATGATAAGGCTTGCAAGATCTCTTGTCGCAGGAGTAGCATATATATTTGATTTGTAACCTTGTTTTACAAGCAATGGCAAAAGACCGCAGTGATCAAGGTGACCGTGTGTCAGAATAACGCTTTCGATACGATCCGTAGCAATGCCTAAATTGCGGTTTTTTCGTTCCGTTTCCGCTCTTGAACCCTGAAAAGCGCCGCAGTCAATTAAATAATTTGTTCCGTCAATTTCAAGCACATGTTTTGAGCCTGTTACTTCTTCAGCTGCGCCGAGAGAATAAAGTTCTGCATACATGAAAAATATTATATAACAGAAAAAAGTAAATGTCACGCTGACAAGATAACTATTTACAGGTATAATGTAAAAGATGCAGTTAAGGTCAACAAAATCCGGGTCCCCGCTTGTTTCATACAGAGAAGCGGTATTAAACTGCCTGCCGGAAGACGGAGGGCTTTATGTTCCGGATCAGGCTGTCGATTTCAGACAGTTTTTCACTCACATGAATGAAAAAACAAGTTTTCAGGAATTAGTTGCGGCTGCCGCGACTTCGTTTTTAGATGACTCTTTAAATCCTGTCTCCGCGTCAAGAGTCGCGAAGAATGCGTTTAACTTTGAACCTGAGCTTATTAAACTTGACGATGAATTTTCCCTGTTGAATCTTTACTCGGGACCTACTGGGGTTTTTAAGGATTTCGGTATTGCGTTTATGTCAGCCATACTTGAAGAATTTCTTGAAAAAGAAAAGCAGATAATGATTCTTTCCGCAGCAAGGCCTGATACCGGTGTAAGCATGTCCCGCGCATTCAGCGGGAAAAAAGGTATTCTGCTTGTCCTTCTCTACCCCTCGGGGCAAATACACGGACTTGATCCTTCTGCTTATGTGCCTAACGGAGGAAATATAATTCCTGTTCAGTTGAAGGGAACATTTGATGACTGTCAGCGTCTTGTTATTGAAACAATTAATGACAGGGAATTTTCCAAACGTTACAATGTAACAAGCTGCAATTCGATAAACGCGGGAAGGCTTTTTCCCCAGGTTTTTTATTATCTTTACGCATTTATTCAGGCTAAAAGATTTCTATGCGGAGATTTACTTTTCAGCGTTCCTTCAGGCAATTTCGGTAATCTCATTGCCGGCCTTTACGCATGGAAATTCGGCATGCCGGTTAACGGTTTTATCGCTGCGATGAACGCTAATAATTCGATGGGCGGCTATATTCACGGCAAACCGTTTGCTTGCACGCCTCTTGTTCATACAAATTCTCCGGCTTTGGATGTAAGTTTTCCCTCAAACCACGAACGTCTGGCGTCGTTTTACGATGAGGCTCCTACTGTTATGCGCAATATGGTATATCCCGCTTCAATTGATAATGAGCTTACATTAAAAACAATGGAGTTTGTTCATAAAAAATACAATCTTTTTATTGATCCTCACACCGCAGTTGCCTTTGCGGCGGCGCAAAAAATACACTCTATGAATGAGTGGAACGATAATACGCATACAGTAGTTCTTGCTACAGGGCATCCTGAAAGATCGGCAAATATTGTAGAAGAAGCGACAGGTAAAAAAATAAAAGTATCAAACTTTATCGCTTCTTTGCAAAGAAAATGCGATCCTATCGCTGTTATTTTTCCGCAGCTGGATGCTTTTGAAAACGCAGTTGCAAGCTGTTTTTAAGGAGTTACCGATAACAGGATATTGAGGAAATAAAATATGAAAAAAAGAGCTGTTTTGTTTTTAATTATATTTTTATTTTTGTCTTCGATACTTTCTGTGGCGCAGGAATCTCATGTCGGACCTGAAACCGGAGAACCGTCTGCAGATCATGGTTCTCAAGCGGCAGCTGATACTAACCTTTTGAATGAAATCAAAGATGAGATCATAAATGGAACCGGCATAGAAAAAATTTTTAAAGAAGGCAAGGTAAAAACTGAAAATAATGAATCTGTTATAAATACGCCCGAAGAAGAAGAAAAACAGTTTATTCAAAGAATTGCGAGCGTAATAATAATTATTGTATCTTTGGCAGCGTTAGTTTGGCTTATATGGTTTTTATTCAATCTGTTAACAAAGAAAATAGACGACGCCGGCGGAGAAAAAATAAAGCCTCTTGTAATAAAAAACCTGAAACTTCTTACGATAAAGCAGATTATTTCCATAATTCATGCTTTATTGCGATTGTTTAAATATTTTTTGACTGTTTTTATACTTTTTCTTACAGTTCCGCTGGCTTTTAGTTTTTTTCCTTCAACAAAGGAACTTGCCACAACAATGTTCAATCATATTTTAACGCCCGTAAAAAACATTGCCATTGGTATAGTTAAATATATTCCGAATTTAATAACGATAATTATCATTATAGTTATTACCCGTTATGTTTTACGGGGAATAAAGCTTTTTACAACCCAGATAGAAAGAGGCAAACTGGTAATTCCCGGTTTTTACGCGGATTGGGCGGCGCCTACTTACAGAATTTTGCAGGTGCTTCTTTGGGCATTTACCGTTGCTGTCGTATATCCTTATCTTCCGGGTTCTGATTCAAGGGCTTTTCAGGGCGTATCTGTTTTTATCGGTATAATTTTCTCGCTTGGCTCGTCAAACGCAATCGGCAATCTTGTAGCCGGGCTTGTTATTACCTATATGCGTCCGTTTAAAATCGGCGATCGAGTTCAGATAAAGGACATAACAGGGTTTGTCGTGGAAAAAACACTTATGGTTGTGCGTCTTAAAACGCATAAAAATGAATATGTTACATTTCCCAATATTATGATACTGGGATCAAGCATTATTAATTACAATACATCTTCTGATGAAGATGAAGACGGTTTAATTTTACATACGGAAATTTCATTTGGCTATTCAACTCCCTGGCAGACAATTCATGAAATACTAATTAATGCCGCTCTTGCTACAGAGTTTGTATTAAAAAAACCAAAGCCTTTTGTACTTCAGACTAAACTGGATGATTTTTACGCATGTTATCAGATTAACTGTTACACGAAGGAAGTCGCCAGGATTCCGGGTATTTATGCCGAACTCTACGAAAATATTCAGAATGGTTTTAAGGAAGCCGGTTTGGATATGACAACGCCTTATTATGAAATTTCCATTGGAAGAAAAGAAGAAACTCAGAAATCAGATTAATGACGCGGATTGCGGCTATTGTAATTGGTAAATTCCTGTATTATAATTGGTAATATATGTCAAGTTTAAAAAGACTTATTTTTCCCGTATTTTGCATACTGTTAATCACCGGATGCAAAAATTCACCTGTACAAAAACATGAATCGTCTTTGGTTAATGTAACTAACGGGCAAGGATATGAATTTGCACAGGTACATTCGCAGCAGATTCAAGCGGAAGTACGTCCGCAGATTCAGGATCGGGATGAGATTACTGTTGCATTTTCCAGACAGGATATAGAGCTGGATTTCCGTAAATCATATTTTGCAAGTGAAGCGCAAATTTTTACCGGAATTTACGAAGGACTTTTTTCTTATCATCCTCTTACGCTGGAACCTGTTCCGGCTGTGGTTGACAGGTGGGAACTTTCATCAGATAAAACACAATGGACTTTTACATTAAAGCGAAATGCGTGTTATTGGAACGGCGATCCCGTAAGGGCGGAAGATTTCCGCACCGCATGGCTTACTCTCCTTGAACCTTCGCGCGGTTCTCCGTATTCAGGCTTATTTGATGTTATTGAAGGAGCGCGTGATTACAGAAACGGCATAGAAAAAGATCCGAATAAAGTGGGCATTACTACTCCCAACTCAAGAACTTTGGTTGTAAAATTAAACGCGCCAGCTTCTTTTTTTCCCGCAATGCTTTGTCACCATTCATTCAGCCCAATTCATCCTGATATGGTAAACAGGACTCAATGGTCCCCTTCACAAGATCAAAAAAACTGGACGCCTCCTGTTTCCAACGGACCGTTCCGAATTGAATCTATGAACGAAGAGAAAATCGTTCTGGTAAAGAATAATCAATATTGGGATAACAGCCGTGTTGGATTGAATAAAGTTATTGTTAAATTTACCGAAACGCCGGAAGATGCTTCTCATCTCTGGAATTCCGGTGAAGCTCGCTGGATAGCGGGAAATGTGGATATTGAAGCTTTAACCGATCGTTCCGGTATTCAATTTAATGTTCTGTTTGCAACTCACTATTATTATATTCGCGGTGAAGTTGAACCGTGGAATGATCATAGAATCCGCCGCGCTATGGTTCTTGTTTTGCCGTGGGATGAAATTCGCTCAGGTTATTCTCTGCCCGCTGATACATTAATAATTCCTATCCAGGGTTATCCTGAAGTAAAAGGCATATCCGAAACCGATTACGAAGAAGCGCACAAACTTATGACCGAAGCGGGTTTTTCCGACGGCTCCGAATTGCCGGAACTGGTTATTCGCCTTACACCTTCGCCTGATGCAGCAAAAATCGGCGGCCTTATGGCTGTCGCATGGAAGGAAGTGCTTGGATTTAAAGTTCGTGTCGAGGTAATTCCTTATGAAAGGTATTTTCAATCAATGAAAGAAAGCGGTTATATCATAGGTTCTTCTACATGGATTGGCGATTTTGCCGATCCTTATACATTCCTGCAGATATGGAAGCGTGATTCAAATTTAAACGACGCCTGTTTATATGACACAGAATACGAAGCATTGATTGAAAAATCCATGATGGAAGACGGAAAAGAACGTATGGCTACTCTTGCTCAAGCGGAAAAACTATTACTGGACAGGGGAGTTGTGCTGCCGATTTATTATCAATATGCCTCAAATATCGTAGATACAGGTGAATTGGAAGGATGGTACCCGAACATACTGGACATTCATCCGTTTAAATATTTTTATTTTAAAGCTTACCGTCCTCTTCCCGGCGTAGCAATGGTACATGAAAAATAAATGATTCGCGCAGGGCTTGGATACGACATACACCGCCTGAAAAGAAAGCGCCGTTTTCTTCTTGCGGGCGTAGAAATTCCGTCCCGGCGCGGGGAGTTTGGTCATTCAGACGGCGACGTTCTAGCCCATGCGGTATGCGACGCGATTCTCGGCGCCTGCGCCCTTGCGGATATCGGCGAATTGTTCCCGCCTTCGGATACTTCCTGGAAAGACGCGGATTCTATGCAGCTTTTGGACATGGCCTTTTCAATTGTAAAAAAGGCCGGCTGGAAAGTTGTAAATATTGACTGCGTAATAATTTGTGAAACTCCCAAAGTGCTTCCTTACCGTGACGTTATACGAAATTCTCTTGCAAAGGCGCTTGAAGTTCCTGTTGAAAATGTTTTTCTTAAAGGCAAGACGGCGGAAGGTCTTGGACCTGTAGGCAGGGGAAAAGCTGTAGAAGTTCTGGCTCAGTGCCTGCTGGAAAGACCATGAGCCCTAAATGGGGAGTTATCTTTTCCGCGCTTGAAAAATGGCGGACGCAATTATCAGAATCAAATGAAGCTGATCCTTCTGTGAATACTGTAGCGGAACATTACCGCCGCGATCCGTGGGCGGTACTGGTTTCTACTATTATTAGCCTTCGGACAAAGGATGAAGTTACTCTTTCAGCCTCAGAACGGCTGCTTGAAAAAGCAAGTAACCCCGTTGAATTAAGCGGGATAAAAGAAGAAAAAATTGCAAAGCTTATATACCCTGCCGGATTTTACCGAAATAAGGCAGCCTCTCTAAAAAAAATCGCGTATATTCTGCTTGAACAATACGGCGGAAAAGTGCCGGCTTCAATGGATGAATTGCTTGCCCTTCCCGGCGTGGGAAGGAAGACGGCCAATCTTGTGTTAAACGAAGCTTTTGACATTAACGCAATTTGCGTGGATATTCATGTTCACAGGATATCTAACCGCTGCGGCTGGCTTTCAAGCAAAACACCTGAAGAAACAGAAACGATTTTACGCGATATTCTGCCGAAAAAATACTGGAAAAGGATAAATTACCTTCTTGTCCTCTACGGACAAAGACTCTGCCGTCCCGTTAGCCCTTTTTGTTCATGCTGTGTAATTGAAAAATATTGCCCGCGAAATGGAGTAGACCGTTCAAGGTGAAAGTAAAATGTTAAAAACCCGCCAAAAGACGGGTTTTACTGTTATTTCCTGCCTGCTTTGGGTATATTTTTTAAAGATCTGGCCAACGATTTGTCATTAGCGGCTTTCGCAAGATCGTAATTCATCTGCGCCAACAGCCAGAATTCAGGTTTTGTGCCAAAATACTTGGCAAGACGCAAAGCTATAGATGTAGTTATTCTGCTTTTATCAAGGCTGATAAGCCTTAATGCGGTCTGACTGCATTTGATTTCTTTTGAAAGCCTGTTGCAGTTAAGACCATACTTGTCAAGCAATCCAAGTAAAATTGATCCGGGTGTCTGATTCTTCTTCGCCATAATAACTCCTTAACATGAAATATTTTAATAAAATATAATATATATTTAAATTTTAGTCGAGTCCTTAATACGATATTTTTTCTTTTTTCCATGCGGCCTTTTTATTGCTTTTTCCCAAAAAAATCACATGTTCCTTAATATCGGCGCAAATCAACGCCTGTACGGCTTTATCATAATTTCCGTTAATATCATCCGCACAATGAGCGTCGGCTGTTATTATTAAAGGAACATTATTTTCACGCAGAAAACACAAAAATTGTTTTGAAGGGTAAACATCGTTGGTTTTTCCCCTGTTAATACCCCCGGTATTAACTTCTACCGTTATTTCCGCTTCGGCGGCTGCGCTTGCAATTTCCCTTTGGCGGCAGATTTCACTTTCCTGCGGCCAGTAGTTTTTATCACAGCAATTTTTTTTAATAAGATCCGCATGCCCCAAAATTTCAAAACCGCCGATAGCGATCATTTCCGCCATTGCGTCATAATAGGCGTTCATCAGCGCCTGCGCGTCGCCGCCGAAACCTTTATTTAGTCCTTCAATAAATTCTTCAGGCGGGCCGTCAACCGTAAAAGGCTGCGCGCCGTTTGCGGGAATGATATAATGTACGCTGCCAATTAAATAATCTGGATTTATCGCCTTTATGTCGCTGTCTATTGCGGATCTTAAGCCTTTTATATAATCAACTTCCAGCCCGAGAAAAACAGGAAGTTTTCCGTGCCAGCGTTGTTTTGCTTCCAGTACTTCCGAAACATATTCATCAACGCGATCATCGTTTAAATTCCATTCGCTTTTAATACCTGTTTTTTTTGTTATAGGAGCGTGCTCGCTGAAACCGATTGCGCACATCTTTTTTTCGTACGCGGCGCGGCACATTGTTTCTACATCATCATTCCCGTCGCAGAAAAGCGTATGGACATGCATGCTTGAAAAAACCGCAGAAA
>Ga0268262_10006993_pt1 | contig 10654 bp, 6 predicted proteins | sample TergutNc150P3_FD_190354 | JGI IMG/M metagenome (GOLD analysis project Ga0268262, IMG submission 190354) | Nasutitermes corniger P3 segment gut microbial community from laboratory colony in Florida, USA - Nc150 P3 (SPAdes) (version 2) | ecosystem: Host-associated > Arthropoda: Insects > Digestive...
AAGGCACCCGCGTTTCTTCAATAGCGAGCGACATTCCCAAGCCGATGATTCCAATCTGCGGCAAGCCTATACTTGAGCATCAAATTGAGTGCCTGAAAAAAAATAAGCTGAGGGAAATTATTCTGGTTATTGGACACCTCGGCGGGCAAATTAAGGATTATTTTGGAGACGGCAGCCGCTTTGGGTGCGATATTGCTTACTATACCGAAACGGAGCCGCTTGGAACCGCCGGGGCGCTTTACAGGCTGGAAAACCTGTCAGACGACTTTATCCTGTTAAACGGCGATATTATTTTTGATATTGATTTTTCGCGGATGATAAAATTTCACCATGAGAAAAAAGCCCATGTTACTCTTGCGGTACATCCCAACAGCCACCCCTTTGACAGTGCGGTTATTTTCAGTAACAGCAATAGTCAGGTAACGCGCTGGCTTAACAAGGAAGAGGAGCGCACATATTTTAAAAATCAGGTAAATGCCGGGATTCATATCCTGACTTCCGCATTTCTGAAAAACTGTCGGCAATCAAAAGAAAAAATTGATCTTGACCGCGATATACTCAAGCCTTCTATTTCCAGTGGAAAAATTTTCGCCTACACAACTCCTGAATACATAAGAGACATGGGTACGCCTGAACGTTACGAGCAAGTAACGTCTGATATTGAAAACGGGATTGTCAGACAAAAAAATTTGTCAGTTAAGCAAAAGTGCGTTTTCCTGGACAGGGACGGCACAATAAATAAAGCCGGTAATTTCATAACCAAACCGGAGGATTTTGAGCTTATCGAAGGCGCGGCTGAGGCGATAAGAAAGATAAACAACCTTGGTTACCTTGCCATTGTTATCACAAACCAGCCTGTAATAGCCCGCGGCGAAGTTGATTTTGAAATGCTTGATTTGATTCACATGAAAATGGAGACCGAACTTGGCAAACATGGAGCGTATATTGACGATCTATTTTACTGTCCCCATCACCCGGACAAGGGATTTCCCGGCGAACGTCCGGAATACAAGATTGACTGCGAATGCCGCAAGCCCAAGCCCGGAATGATTCTTAAAGCTGCAGCAAAGTATAATGTCGATCTTTCGCATTCATATATGGTCGGCGATGATATGCGCGATGTTAACGCGGGAATTAACGCCGGCTGTATTCCGGTATTTTTAACAAATAACAAATCCTATAAAAACATAATAGTTAAGACTTTTACGAATCTTAAAGGATTTACGGATATACTACAATTATGAATTATTTATACGCTATTATTATATTTCCTATAGAACAAGTTATAGAATTTATTTTTTCCTTGATTTATCTAGTATTTAGAATATCGGGTATACCTATAATAGGAGTCAGCCTCGCTGTAACTTTTCTATCTCTTCCTTTATACATTATTGCCGAAAGATGGCAGGAAACAGAACGCCAAACAATCAATAAACTAAAACCCAAAATAAACAAGATAAAACAAGTATTCAAGGGTGATGAGCAATATATGATACTGTCGGCCTATTACAGGCAAAATGGCTATCATCCACTTTATTCACTGAGAAATTCCCTGAATATACTTATTCAAATCCCTTTTTTTATCGCCGCATACCGGTTTTTATCGAATTTATCATTATTACAGGGAGAGTCTTTCCTTTTTCTTAAAGATTTGGGCAAGCCGGACTCCCTGTTCAACATTGGCGGCCTTTCAGTAAACGCCCTTCCTGTCGTCATGACTGTAATAAATTGTATCTCCGGCGTAATCTATACAAAAAAACTTGCATTACGCGATAAATTGCAGGTTCACATTATGGCTTTTATTTTTCTGATACTGCTCTATAATTCGCCATCCGGCCTCGTGCTCTACTGGACAATGAACAATGTTTTTTCATTAATAAAAAATTTATTTTACAAACTAAAGAATCCGTTAAAGCTCCTGTATCTTATTACAAGCGCCTTTGACGTTCTTTTTATTTTCTATTTACTTTTTTTTAACGACGGCGAACAAAGAAAACGTATGATGCTTTCATTTTTCTGCTTATTGGTTCCGTTTGTACCTCTTTTTTTAAAACTGTATATTCGTCTGCGGAATCATTTTATGTTTCCGTTGATGGAGGACGATAAAAACCGCCTGTTCCTGTTTTCCGTTTTATGCGCGGTTTTAACGGCGCTTGCCGGACTGTGCATACCGTCATCTGTAATTGCATCATCGCCCGAGGAATTCAGTTTTATTGACGCATACCAATCCCCTCTGCCTTTTGTTGTAATTACGTTTTTTAAATCCGTTGGTTTTTTTATTTTTTGGCCTTTTTGTATATATATTCTTTTTGGCAAAAAAGTACAAAGTTTTCTGACACTTCTCTTTTGGACGGCGGCAACGAGCGCCCTGATTAATAATTTTGTGTTCCAGAAAAATATTTCCACTATTTCCAATACTTTCACATTTGATAATTCATTAAACGCCTTAGACGCATCAAAAACGGCGTCCGTATTGAGTGTTTTTTTTACATTGACGTTTTTTACGGTATTCCTGTTCTTAATCAAATATAAGCATATAAAAATTATTAGTACATCTTTAGCGCTGTTGTTTTTTTCATTAACGATATTTTCAGCTTATAACATTTTTACTATTCAGAAAGGCTATGTAAATTTCGCAATCCTAAGAAAAACAGGACTGTCCGATATTTCAAGAATAAAACCTGTTTTCCACCTTTCAAGAGACAAGCCAAATATAATAATAATAATGTCAGATCGGGCAATTAACGGATTTGTAAAACCTATTTTTGACGAACACCCTGATCTGTATGACAAATTTGACGGCTTCACATTGTTCCCCAACACTCTTTCTTTTGGCGATAATACGCTCGTGGGCATTCCCCCACTTTGGGGCGGGTACGAATATACACCTGAAGAAATGAACCTCAGGGATAAAACCCCGTTAGTTGACAAGCACAACGAAGCCCTTCTGGTGCTCCCCAAAATCCTGTCTGAGACAGGATATAAAGTAACGGTTACAGATCCGTCATGGGCCAATTATACTTCAACAAATGATGTAAGCATATATGATAATTACGAAAACATACAAGCTTTTAATACCATAGGACGGTATAGCTATCTCTGGTATTCGATAAATGGATTTGAAAATGTTTCCATTACAAGTGATAAAATTAACCGAAATGCGTTATGGTTTTCTTTTCTGAAAATTTCTTTTCCCTTCATGAGAAAAACTATCCATTATGAAGGTAATTATTGGGAAGCTGAAAAAACTGAAACTATAGAGACATTTGTTAACTCGTATGCCGTTTTAGATTTTCTTCCAGAACTGACTGCCTACGATTCGGAAAAACCTTCCGCTTTATTATTAACTAACGAATCAACACATGAATCTATTTTTCTGCAATACCCGTCATATACGCCGGTTCGTAAAGTAACGAACACAGGCGGTGGAGCGTTTTACGATAAACCTTTTTTTCATGCCAACAGCGCGGCGTTTCTAAGAATAGGCGAATGGCTGGAAGAATTGAAAAGTAACCATGCATACGATAATTCAAGAATAATTATTGTATCGGATCATGGTGCTAAAGTTAATGCTGGAATTACCGATACCGAATTGACAATACAAAATATAATGCGTGAGAATTATAATCCTGTACTGTTAGTCAAAGATTTCAATTCCAGGGGCAGATTACAGACAGATATGACCTTTATGACCAATGCCGATGTCCCGGTTCTCGCGCTGGACGGCATTGCGGAAACTATAAACCCTTTTAGCGGGAAATCGTTGCGAGAAAATCCTAAGTCTCAAGGGTTATATATAACGACAACTCGTTTATGGCATCCTAATAAACATTCCAAAAACAAATTTAATATAAAAACGGATCATTGGCTCTTCGTTCACGATAATATTTTTGATCCCAATAACTGGGAAAAGGCGGAGAAATGAATATAAATCTTCTTTACATCGACCCCGGAACAGGTAGTGCGTTATTTTCAATTTTGATTGGTGTTGCGGCGACAGTTTATTTTCTTGGCAGAGCGCTTGTAATAAAACTTAAAGTTGTTATTTCAGGCGGAAAAGCCGCCAATGCCGTTTCTCTGGAATTTCCTTATGTAATTTATTGCGAGGGGAAACAGTATTGGAATGTTTTTAAGCCTGTCCTTGATGAATTTGAAAATCGCAAGACCGGACTTCTGTACCTTACTTCCGCGCAGGATGATCCGGTTTTTGATACATCATGGAGTTTTGTAAAACCGGAATATATTGGTGAAGGAAACCGCGCTTTTGCCCGTCTTAATATACTCCGCTCCGGAATTTGCCTTATGACTACCCCAGGTCTTGACGTGTACCAGCTCAAGCGTTCAAAAATGGTAAAACATTATGCGCATATACTGCATGCCCCAAGTGACGCGACCGTGTACCGCCTTTTTAGCTTCGATTATTTTGATTCTGTTCTGCTGACAGGCGATTATCAAGCTGAAGATATAAGACTTCTTGAGCGTCAACGCAATATTCATGAAAAGAAACTCGTCACCGTAGGTTGTAGTTATCTTGACGTATATGCCGAAAAAATCAAAAATCTGCCCGCTGAAGAAGACCATCCCTTTACCGTGCTTGTTTCCCCTTCATGGGGGCCTTCCGCGCTTCTGACTTGTTGGGGTGAAAAACTGCTCGATCCGCTTGCCGCTTCCGGATGGCGTATTATTATACGTCCTCATCCCCAGTCAAGAAAATCGGAAGCTAAAATGCTGGATCATTTACAAACACGTTATAAAGAAACAAAAAACATTGAATGGGATTTTGAACGGGAAAATATTTATTCCCTGAATAAGGCCGATATAATGATATCAGACTTTTCCGGTATCATTTTTGATTATATGTTTCTGTGCGACAAGCCGGTATTGTATGTGAGCCAGAATTTTGATCTGCGTCCTTATGACGCGGATGATCTTGGCCATGAGTTGTGGCAGTTCAAAACGGTAAAAGAGGCTGGTATTGAACTGAGAAAAGATGATTTTACCCGTATCACGGAAATTATAAAGAACGTGGGGGACAGCGAATCTCATAAAACAGCCCGTAGAAAAGCCCGCGAGGCGGCATGGCAGTATCCTGGCGAAGCGGGAAAACGTGTTTTTGAATTTATGGCTGAGATTGTGAATGGCTAATATTTTTTACACGATTATAATTTATCCAATAATCCAAATTTTTGAATTTGTTTTTATGTTCGCGCAATCCCTTTTTACTAAAGCCGGAATCACAATTATCTTTATATCGGCGACGGTAAGCATACTGTGCCATCCGCTCTACATGGTAGCGGAAAGATGGCAAGAGGTTGAACGTAACATACAAAAACGACTCGCAACCAAGGTTGCTAAAATCAAAGCGGTTTTCAGCGGCGATGAGCGTTATATGATTTTATCTACTTATTACCGCCAGAATCATTATCATCCAATTTATGCAATGAGAAGCAGTTTTGGGTTGTTAATTCAAATACCGTTTTTTATAGCCGCTTATTCGTATCTTTCACAATTAGAATCTATTAAAGGAGTTCCTTTTTTATTTATTAACGATTTGGGAAAACCTGACGCGCTGCTTCCCTTTGCGGGTGGAATAAATATTCTGCCTGTATTTATGACGCTTATAAACTGCGCGGCGGGAGCGTTATATACCCAAGGTCTTGCAATTAAAGAAAAAGTACAAATATATGGTATGGCTCTTGTTTTTCTTGTATTGCTGTATAATTCCCCGTCAGGACTGGTATTGTATTGGACTTTTAATAATTTATTCTCACTTGCAAAAAACGGATATATAAAATTTCCTTTCAAAAAAAAATGTTTTATTTTATTTGGTATTATTTCAATTTTCGCTTTTTCATTAGCGTTTTTTATACTGTTTATTTATAACGAAAATCCAAGAGTCAGAACTTTAATCGCCGTTCTTTCTATTATAGCTGGAATATTTCCGTGGATAATTCCGTTCTTGACACGTTCTATAAAAAAAATAAAACATAGTTTCTGGACATCAAATGACACTTTTTCTCTTTTTTTATTTTCACTTCTTATCCTATGGATTACAACCGGGTTTTTTATTCCATCCATGCTTATAGGCGCTTCACCTCAGGAATTTTCTTTTATTGACAGCGTTTCATCGCCTCTCTTTTTTATTTTTAATACGTCTATTCAAGCATTCGGGCTGTTTGTATTCTGGCCGTTAATGATTTATTTTCTTTTTTCGAAGAAAATAAAAAAAGGACTCTCAATTTTTATGGTAATAATTTCTATTTCCTCGCTTTGTAATGTGTTTATCTTTCCCGGAGATTACGGACCTATTTCTAATGAACTTGTATTTTCAAATAATGTAACTCACAATATACGGGAAATATCTGTAAATTTGTTCATTCTAATAATTTTATCTTTAGGTTTATTTCTTATTTATATAAGTAGAGCAAAAAAAATACTCTCCTTCCTTGTTATAATATTAATTATAGCTCTTGTTTCTTCTTCCTTAAAAAACTTATTTTATATCAACACTGAATTTAAAAAACTTTCACAATACTATACGCCTGAAAAGAAGAAAGAATCAACCATTTCACCTATCCTTCACTTTTCCAAAACAGGTAAAAATGTTTTAGTTATAATGCTTGATATGGCTCAAAGCGCTTTTATTCCATATATATTCGATGAAAGCCCCGATCTGTATCAAAAATATGACGGATTTGTTTATTTCCCGAATACCGTTACATTCAACGGATGGACATTCGGTGGAGCACCGCCCATTTTCGGCAGTTACGAATACACTCCTGAGGGATTAAACAACCGTCCTGATGTTCCACTTCATAAAAAAAGAAACGAAGCTCTGCTTCTGATGCCGACGATATTTTCAACATCAGGTTTTTCCGTAACCGTAACTGATCCAACCTATGCTGATAACAACTGGATTCCTGATTTGCGTATTTATGACAAAGAAGAAAATGTTTCAGCCTATATCACAGATGGAGCATATACAAATCTATGGTTGGAAAGAAACAATATTGTATTACCGCCTCATAGTGACGTCCTTAAACGTAATATTTTATGGTATACGATATTACGCCAAATTCCTCTTGCTTTCAGGCAGGGCGTATATTATAGAGGCACATGGTGTACGCCAGTCTCCGAATATCGAATGAGAAATTTTCTAAACGGTTATGCCGTACTTGATTACTTGGACGAATTAACTGATTTTAAACCTAAAATGGAAAAAACAGCTGTATTAATGGTAAATAACACCGCTCATGAAGGTTTGTTTTTACAGGCGCCGCTTTATATACCTCATGTTATCGTGACTGATTATGGTACAAGTCAGTTTAGCTGGGCAATCAGGTATCATTCTAACGCAGCGGCAATAAAAAGGCTTTCGGATTATTTTGAATTTCTTAAAAAAAATGAAATATACGATAACACCCGTATCATTTTAGTTTCAGATCATGGTATTCTTGATAATTCATTTGTAACAAAAACTAATTTACCGTTTAGTGTTGACCATTTTAATCCGTTATTATTAGTAAAAGATTTCAACGTAAAAGGTAGCATGAAGACCGATACGACATTTATGACAAATGCCGATGTCCCAACTCTCGCGATGAAAGATTTAATAGAAAACCCTGTAAATCCTTTTACCGGCAATACCATTACCTCGACAGACAAAAAGAACAAACCGCAATTGATTATGATAGACAGAGTCCATGATAAAAATGAAACTGAGATTGATATAAATCAAAAGAATACATATTACGTTCATGATAATATCTTTGATGAAAAGAACTGGATTAAGCAGGGGAAAACCCCATGACCATCTGCATAGACTGCCGGATGATAGTCGCGAGCGGTATCGGGGTATACCTGCGTGAGAGTCTGCCTTGGTTACTGCAATCGGACAATGATTTTCTGCTGCTGGGGAGCATCCGTCGATTACAATGTTATTCATCAAACGCAAATGTAAAAATAATTGAATGTGATATAGATCCTTTTTCTTTGAGGGAGTATTTTTTCTTTCCAATTAAAACAGCGCGGCAGATTAACAACGCCGACCTTTTTTTTTCGCCTTTTTTCAATATCCCTAATTCTGTAACAATTCCTGTCTTTACCACAATTCACGATATTATTTTTCCAGACATGCCGGAGTTAACGACTAAAATAGGCCTGTCAGCGCGTATGGGTTTTTACCGCAGGGCATATAAAAAGTCACGAAAAATATTTACAGTTTCAGAGTTTTCAAAATCAAGAATTCAACATCACCTTGGAACAGAAAAGCCAGTTATTGTTACCTATTCTGCAATACAACCTATGTACCTTGCATATCGCGTTAATATACAAAATGTGCAAAAAACACAAACTATTGTGTTTATCGGTAATATAAAAAAACATAAAGGTCTTGCTCTTTTATTTGACGCTTTTAGCTTGGCGAAAAAAGAGGGACTGCCCCACAAATTAATTGTAATTGGAGAAAAAGAAAAATTTCGTACTTCCGATAATACAGTTATTCAAAAAATCGAATCTCTTGGCTCTGCGGTAACATTTACCGGTTTTATTTCTAATGAACAGCTTATGGGACATCTTTCTACTGCCGCTCTCCTTGTACAGCCTTCATTGTACGAAGGTTTTTGCCTTCCGCCTCTTGAGGCGATGGTATTAGGTACTCACGCGTTAATTTCTGACATTCCTGTTCTAAAAGAGATTTACACAGATTTTCCTGTAACATTTTTTAAAAGTGAAGACTCATCGGACTTAAAAGAAAAAATGATTGACTTATTAGTTAACAAAAAATCTTTTTCTCCTGTTTTATCAGAAGATCTATTATTAAAATATACTTTTAAAAAAACCGTCGATATTATTTTACAAAATTTAAGGTAATAATATAATTTCGTTTCTTTATATTCTTATAATTTTTCCGATTGTTCAGCTTATTGAAATATTATTTGTGTTTGTCTATCGTGTTTTTCATAATCCGGAGATGGCTCTTTTGGGCATGAGCGTAGCAGTAAGTATCTGTATCCTGCCTTTATATTTTATCGCTGAAAAATATCAACAAAAAGAACGTAATTTTCAAAAACTGCATAAACTAAAAACAGACAAAATTAAGGCTATATTCAAAGGCGATGAACAGTATATGATTCTGTCAACTTACTATAGACAAAATCACTATCATCCAATGTACACCTTATGGAACTCTTTAAGTCTGCTTATTCAAATTCCTTTCTTTATAGCGGCTTATTCTTATCTTTCCCATTTGGAAATATTGAAAGAAGCTTCTTTTCTTTTTATCAAAAACCTTGGTAAACCTGACGCTTTGCTATATGGTATAAATATTCTGCCTGTATTTCTGACTCTTATCAACATTTACATCCTGATAAAGATAACGGTATTGTAATAACTACCATAGGCGCGGTAAGCACATACCGTCATAACAAATATACTTATAACATAGCGAAAAACCAATGGCTTTTTGTTAAAGATAATATATTTGATCCCTCAAATTGGAAAGTTGTTTACGATCAGCCTTGAAAGAGCTTGCTGAATTAAGTATGATAACGGAAATGAAAATTGCCATTATCCACTACTGGCTTATCAATATGCGGGGCGGGGAAAAAATGCTCGAGGCCCTGCTTGAGATGTTTCCCGACGCGGACATTTATACCCATGTGTACAATCCCAAAGCGGTTTCTCCTTTGATCAACAGCCATCGTGTTATCACTTCACGTATAAACCGGCTGCCCTTTGCGAAAAAATTTTACCAGCTTTATATGCCCCTCATGCCCAACGCGCTCATAGAATTTAATTTACAGAAGTACGATCTTGTAATTTCCAGCGAAGCGGGTCCGACAAAGGGGGTCGTTGCCAATCCAGGCGCCTATCACCTGTGTTATTGCCACAGTCCAATGCGCTACCTGTGGGATATGTACCACGAATATTTCAGGGGAACTAACCCGCTTGTCCGTTTTTTTATGAAACGTCTGATTCCGCGTCTCAGGCTTTGGGATATAACTTCCGCTAATTTGGTAGATCGTTTTGTTACTAATTCGCATTATGTGGCAAAACGGATTCACCGTGTCTATAATCGGGAGGCGGAAGTCGTGTACGGCCCGGCGGCTATTGAAAAATACCTTGCAATGGAAAGAAAACCAGCCGGTTATTACCTGTTCTTCGGTCAGATTACCGGTTATAAACGGGCGGATATTGCCATTGAAGCCTGCGTCAAATCCGGCAGGAAACTGATTGTCGCCGGAGCGGGCGCTAAAAAACGGGATATTAAAAGAGCCGAAAAAACAGGACTGGTGCGCTTTACCGGCAGAATTTCTGATGAGGAGGCGGCAAGGCTTTTTTCAGAAGCAAAAGCCCTGCTGTATCCCGGCATTGAAGATTTGGGGCTTGTACCCATAGAAGCCAACGCCGCTGGCTGTCCCGTAATCGCCTTTAGAGAGGGAGGGGCGGCGGATACGGTAAAAGAAAACATTACCGGTCTTTTTTTTGGCGAACAGACGCCGGAATCCCTCATCGCGGCAATGGAGCGTTTTGAGCGGAATGAAGTAACATTCAGCCAACGGAAGGTGTTTAATGATCATGTACAACAGTTTTCCAAAACCGCTTTTATTGATCGGATGCGCAAAGTCCTTGAAGAAAGAAAGCGCATATAATA
>Ga0268262_10006994_pt1 | contig 10651 bp, 5 predicted proteins | sample TergutNc150P3_FD_190354 | JGI IMG/M metagenome (GOLD analysis project Ga0268262, IMG submission 190354) | Nasutitermes corniger P3 segment gut microbial community from laboratory colony in Florida, USA - Nc150 P3 (SPAdes) (version 2) | ecosystem: Host-associated > Arthropoda: Insects > Digestive...
CGGAGGCACAAAATTCACAAAAAGCGTGATTGTGGACGATGAGGCAATGGCGGCTTTCCACGAAGTGAAGGATTTGGGGCCCCTGCACAACCCGGCGAATATTATGGGTATAGAGGCAGCGAAAAAAGTGCTGCCCAATGTGCCCCACTGTGCCACAATGGACACAGCCTGGCACCAGACCATGCCGCCGGAGTCGTATTTATACGCCGTTCCCAAGGAATGGTATGAGAAATACCAGGCGCGGCGCTATGGCTTCCATGGCACTAGCTTCCTTTATACCGCGAAAAGAGCCGCTGTACTGCTTGGTCAGGACCCTTTCAAGACGAATCTCATTATCTGCCATTTGGGGAACGGCGCTTCCATAAATGCCGTCAAGAACGGCTGTTCCTTTGACACGAGCATGGGAATGACCCCGCTGGAGGGCCTGGTAATGGGAACCCGTTCCGGCGACATCGATCCGGCTCTGCCCTTCTATATAATGAAGAAAACCGGCATGAGCCCTTCTGAGATTGAAAACGCCCTGAATAAAAAATCCGGGCTTTTGGGTCTGACCGGACAGTACACCGACCGCCGCGACATACAGGCCGCCGCCCTGAAGGGCGATAAACAGGCCCTGCTGGCTCAGCATGTTGAGGCGCAGCATGTAAAGAAGTACATCGGCGGGTACCAGGCTACGCTTGGCAGGGTAGACGCCCTGGTATTTACCGCCGGCGTTGGGGAATTCGCCTGGTTCATGCGGAACAAGATCCTTGACGGGCTTGAAGGTATCGGCATAGTGTACGATCCCAAAAAGAACGAAATGTCCCATACCCGCAATACCGAGACCATAATCAGCAAACCTGAATCGCGGATACCCATTTACATAATCCCGACAGACGAGGAACTGGTGATGACAGAGGACACCTATGCTCTGATGAAGGGCAGCTATGACATCCACACAAAATTCACCTATTCCTTCCAAAGCAAGGATTATGTGAACAAGGGCCGCGCCGAAGGCCTGAAACACGAGCTTGCCAAACACCCGGAACTGGCGAAGATAATAGCGAAGCCGAAAGCCAAGACAGCGGCTAAAACAAAGCCGAAAGCAAAACCGGCGGTAAAAGCAAAACCGGCGGCAAAAGCAAAGCCGGCGGCAAAAGCAAAGCCGGCGGCAAAGGCAAAACCGAAAACCAAGACTGCGGTAAAAGCCAAGAAATAGGGAACAGGGAACAGGAAAATTGTAAACTAAGCGTGAAGGTATTAAGAGATGATTACAAACAATAACCCTGTTCCCTCTTTTGAATTACTCTGTTTCGGCAACGCTATGGTAGACGTGTTCGCTTCCGCTGATTCCGCCTGGCTTGACGGGCTGGGGATAACGGAGCCGGTGCAGCATATTTCCATGGATCTGGCGCAGCGGCTGCTGGGAGAGCTTGTTCTCTCGAATGATACTGTAATGAGTTCAGGAGGCGGCGCAGCGAATGTAGCGAAAATCGCCGCCATGCTGGATACCGAAAGCGCTTTTGCCGGCTGCGTGGGAGCATCCGGTACTGACCTTGGCGGCAATCTGGCTGATATATTCAAAAAAGACCTTGAAGCCGCCGGGGTTTCTTCCCTTCTTTCAGCCGGTAAAGGAAAAACCGGTCTGTGTTTTACGTTTAACTGCGGCGACTCTACGCGCATAGCCGCTTCGCCGGGCGCGTCACTGGAATTCTCTGAAGCTCATGTGTCTAAGGAACTAATTTCCCAGGCCGAGGCAATCGTATTGGACGGATATATGCTGGACCGCCGCCCCTTGGTGCAGCATATTATGGGGTTGGCAAGCCGCCATGGAATCCCTATCGCGCTTGACGCCGCCTCTGTTTTCCAGATAAAGGAAAAAACCGAGGACATTCTCCAATACAGCAGAAACTATCCACTGATTGTTTTTATGAACGCCGATGAGGCAATCGTGTTTTATGACAACATCAGAAAAAGCAGACCTAGAGTCGAAGCGACTGAACGTGAAAAAGAATTATTGATCCTGAAAGAGATCTGCCCTGTGCTTAAATGTATCACAGAGGGGGAAATCTTCCCTATTATCGTCATAAAATTGGGAGGAAAAGGCGCGGTAGTTCTTGCCGGTGGCAATATTTACCGTGAAGAGACTTTTACAATCATCCCCCATAACACTGTCGGCGCCGGGGACGCTTTCTGCGCGGCCTTTCTTTCCGCGTGGATACGGCGCAGGTCAATACAAGAATGCGCCGCGCTGGGTAACAAAGTCGCAAGGGAAATCCTGCTGGTGCCGGGCACCGGTATTGAGAAGAGTAAATTAAAATCGTTCGCAAGACAACTTCGGAAATGAGCAAAATCAAGAAAAACCTCAAAAAATAAGACAAAAAAAAGAAAAAATTTGACAAGAACGCTAATTCATACTATATTCTAATATTGACGGCAGTTTTAATATTTTTCGTAAATTATAACACATTGTACGGTCAAATAAAGGAAAAAAATGGGAATAACCCCTCTTACTCCGGTAATACGGATAGATGAAGACAAATGCGTTAATTGTTACGCCTGTATTACCGGCTGTCCGGTAAAATTTTGTATGGACGGCTCAAGGGAGAAGGTTCATATTAACCCTGACCTTTGTATTGGCTGCGGAAACTGCATTGCTGTCTGCCACCATGAAGCCCGTCAACTTATTGACGATACAGCCTCTTTCTTTTCTGACTTGAAACGCGGCGATAAAATTATCGCCGTTGTCGCTCCGGCTGTCGCGTCGGTTTTTCCCGGCCAACACCTCAATATTAACGGCTATCTTAAATCAGTTGGCGTTGAAGCCTTTTTCGACGTAAGCCTCGGCGCTGAGCTTACGGTCATTTCATATCTCAATTATATAAAAGCTAAAAAACCACGTATGGTCATAGCCCAGCCATGTCCGGCCATTGTCAGCTATATTGAAATTTATCACCCCGAGCTAATACCCCACCTTGCGCCCGCGGACAGTCCCATGCTCCATACGGTAAAACTGATACGCGAATATTTTAAGGAATACAAAGATCATAAAATTGCCATCATTTCCCCCTGTATCGCAAAGCGGCGGGAATTTGACGAAACCAAACATGGGGAATACAACGTTACCATGTTTGCCCTGAAAAAACACCTTGAGAGCAATAATATAAGCCTTTCTTCCTATAAACAGGAGGAATATACCGGCCTGCTTCCCGAGCGGGCGGTAGGATTTTCCAGTCCCGGCGGTTTGCTTGACACTGCCGAGCGGTTTGTGCCTGGCATAAGGCGGAATACCCGCAAGATCGAGGGAATACCCAACATCTACCCCTACCTTACGGAAATTGCCGAATCATTGGACGACCCGAATTTAGAATTCCCCCTCCTTATTGACTGCCTGAACTGCGAAAAAGGCTGTAACGGCGGCCCCGGAACCGGCAACTATGCCATGCCTTTGGACAAACTGGAAGGCCCTATCCGCAAGCGCAGCGCGGAGCTTGAGAAAAACCTTGTCAAAACAAAAAATAAAGACAATTATGAGAAATACCACAAAAAGTTAAACCAGTTCTGGAAGCCTGGTCTGTATGACCGCAATTACCGCAACCTTTCCGCAAATCTTTCTTTGAAAAAACCAAACGATGACGAATTAAATGAAATTTACCATAAAATGAAAAAATTCGGCAAAAAAGATCTGTACGATTGCGGGGCCTGCGGTTATGGAAGCTGCAGGGGAATGGCTACGGCGATTTTTAACGACATTAACAAACCGGAACATTGCGCCCACTATACCCTTGCCGTACTCAAGGAAAAAAAAGATACGGAGGAATTAAACCGGCTGCTCCATGAGCATATCGGTTGCGCGTCAAACCTTCTTGAGGGAATAAACAAATTGGTGGAGGAACTGCATAATGTTATCGATTCGCAGGCAGTAGAGGTTGATCGGTCTTCGTCAATAACCGGAAAAATGATCTCCACGATCAAAGAAACTTCACATCTTTCACTGGAAAAACAGAAAGACATCCAGGAATTGATCGAAAACGCCGCTCAAGGCCGGGAATCCATGCGGGGAACCATAAAATCGGTTCAGGATATTTCCGAATCGGTGGACGGCATAGCGCAGGCGATCAAAATAATCAGCGCGATAGCGGCAAATACCAATTTATTGTCAATGAACGCGGCGATTGAAGCGGCGCATGCCGGAGAAGCGGGCAGGGGCTTTGCGGTGGTTTCCGGTGAAATACGCCGCCTTTCGGAAACTACCAGGGAAAATTCGCAGAACATTTCCAAGACCCTGAAAAGTATCATTAGCGGTATATCAGTCACCTCAAAGCAATCCAGCGATACCGACGGCCGGATTACAGAAATGTCCAAAGAGATAAATGGTTTTGCCGAGACGATGACCAGCCTGATTAACACCCTGAGCGAACTGTCGGCGGGAAGCGATGAAATAACCAACGCGTTAAGAGACCTTCGTAACCAAAGCAATGTGATGAAAACCAACTACGCTGAGATACTGTCAAAGACAGACCAACTGCACAAAGCGATGTTCGAGCTTACCAATTTATCGGATCATAATCAGATATCTCCCGAAATCGAAGCTGCTGCCCAGTAAAGGGTTAATTCGTCAGTAACTTGATAAATTCGCAAACATCAGGTATAAATATTTTATGGACCTTACCAATGAGGAGATCGCCCGTTACAGCCGCCATCTGCTTTTGCCGGAAATAGGCGTTGAGGGGCAAAAGAAATTAAAGGCCGCGAAAGTCCTCATTGTCGGCACGGGCGGGCTTGGCGCTCCGCTTGCCCTGTATCTGGCGGCCGCCGGCGTCGGTACAATCGGTCTTGTGGATTTTGACGTGGTTGACGAATCAAATCTTCAGCGGCAGATAATTCACAGTACCCGCGACGTGGGCAGGCCCAAAGTGGCTTCCGCAAAGGACAGAATCAAGGGGATAAACCCGCTGGTGAATGTGGTGACGCATAACGAAATGCTGAGCAGCCAAAACGCGCTGGAGCTTTTCGCGGATTATGACATTATCGCCGACGGAACTGATAATTTCCAGACGCGCTACCTTGTAAATGACGCCTGTGTTTTTTTGGGCAAACTCAACGCTTACGGCTCTGTGTTTCAGTTCGACGGGCAGGCTACTGTTTTCGGCGCGAAAGACGGCCCATGCTACCGCTGCCTGTACCCCTCCCCGCCGCCTCCGGGGCTTGTCCCCTCATGCGCGGAAGGCGGGGTTATGGGCGTACTGCCCGGCATTATCGGAACCATTCAGGCGGCGGAAACGATTAAGCTCATAGTAGGCGGGGCAAAACCGCTGATCGGCCGTTTGCTTTTATTTGACGCGTGGCGCATGTCGTTCCGCGAGTTAAAACTTGATAAAAATCCCGATTGCCCGGTATGCGGAAAAAACCCGACCATTCACGAACTTATTGATTACGAACAGTTTTGCGGTTTGAAAAAGAACCAGGACAGCAAGCCGATAGATACCATAACCGCCCTTGATTTAAAAAAACGCCTTGATAACGGAGACAAGATTCAATTTATAGACATACGCGAGCCGCATGAGCGCGCCATTGTAAAATTCCCCAACGCCATAGTAATGCCTCTTGGCCAACTGGAAAGGCGCATGGACGAACTTGACCCGTCCGTAGACGCGGTATTTCTCTGTAAAATCGGCCAGCGCAGTATTCTGGGAATAAGGGCCTTGCAGGAAGCCGGTTACAAAGGCAAGCTTCTGAACCTGCAGGACGGCCTGAACGCCTGGGCGCGCGATGTTGACAAAAGCATGCCTATTTATTGATACAAATATCCCCTTCCATAAATAACAATTTCCGCTATTTTTATGGTATACTTTTGTAAAATACTCAGGTATTTTGTGGTATACTTTAATAAAATGCTCAAGTATTATAAGATTATTTCAGGAGGTATACAATGAAAATCAGCTTTAAACTTATGGTTATTATGATCGCTCTTGGGTTATTTTCTGTCGCCTCGGTCGGGATTACCCTGCTTATCCGGTCGCGGGGCAGTATTACCGGTATTTCGGAACAATACGCCCTTAGCATGGCTAAAGATTCCGCCTCGCAAATTCGCGTTTTTCTTGATTCATGCTTCTATAAGGTACAGACCACCGCCAATGTAATGGAACAATACCAGCACATAGTCCCCAACGACCGCAGGAATATATTTAATGTTATTCTTGAGAGCCTGGTGAGTACAAACTCCGAAATTGCCGCGGCATGGTGCGTATGGGAACCGGATGTCCTGGAAGGCAATGACCGGCAGTATCTGGGGACAAAAGGAACCAGTTCCGGAGGGCGTTTTTCTCCATATTATTACATGGAGAACGGGAAAATTGAAGTGATCACCATAGAAAATTTTGAAGACCCCGCCTATCTTTTGGCAAGGAACTCGGGTCTTCCGGTAATTTTGGATCCCTACAACTACGACGTGGGCGGAAAGACGATATTGATGACCTCGATTTGTATTCCGATAAAAGCGAGCAACAGGGTTGTGGGGGTCGCGGGCTTAGACCTTCCCCTTACGGACATTCAGAAAATTTCGCAAACCCAAAAGCCTTTTCCCGACGCCGTAACCGCCGTATTCAGCAACAACGGCACGGTTGCCGCCCACTTTGACCCGAGCCGTATCGGAAAAGACCTTAGGGAAACCGAAGCGGACATGACGGGCAAATATCTCGGCGATTTTGTGAAGGCGATTAAAGACGGCAACCCTTTTACTTTTACCAATTACATCGCGGCTTTAAAGACAGACCTGAAAATATTTCTAATTCCCATTACCGTCGGGACAACGAAGACATCCTGGAGCTACGCGGTAGGCATTATGCGCAATACGATAATGGCCCCGGTCATCGAAATGCTTAAATTAACAATAGCAATAAGCGCCGTGGTATTGATTCTGCTGATTCTGGCGGCCCTGTTCCTTTCACGGTCCATCAGCAGGCCGATAGTCAAGGTGGCAAACAACCTCAAGGACATTGCCCAGGGCGAAGGCGATTTGACCCATACAATACCGGTACAGTCCAAAGACGAGATAGGCGATCTCGCGCTGTATTTCAACGAAACGCTGGAGAAAATCAAAAACCTTGTTAAAAATGTCAAAGGAGAAGCGACGGCGTTATCCGGTATAGGAACCGACCTCGCGGACAATATGCACAAGACCGCAGCCGCCGTAAACGAGATTACCGCGAACATACAGAGCATCAAGGGGAGGATTGTCAACCAGAGCGCCAGCGTAACTGAAACCCACGCGACTATGGAACAGCTTACCGTAAACATCAATAAACTAAACGAACATGTTGAAAACCAAAGCGCCCATGTCGCGCAGGCTTCGTCCGCCATTGAGCAGATGATGGCGAATATCAGTTCGGTTACCAACACGCTGGTCAATAACGCGGCCAACGTGAGTACCCTGAAGGAAGCCTCAGAAGTAGGCCGCGCCGGACTGCAGGACGTGGCGACAGACATTCAGGAAATAGCCCGCGAATCCGAGGGTCTGCTGGAAATCAACTCGGTAATGGAAAACATAGCCAGTCAGACCAACCTGCTTTCCATGAACGCGGCGATAGAGGCGGCGCACGCCGGAGAGGCCGGCAAAGGCTTCGCTGTCGTCGCCGACGAGATACGCAAACTTGCCGTGAATTCCAGCGAGCAGTCAAAAACAATAGGCACCGTTTTGAAAAAGATAAAGAGTTCAATCGACAAAATAATAAAATCTACCGAAAACGTTCTAAGCAAATTCGAGGCGATTGACTCGAGCGTAAAAACCGTCGCGGATCAGGAAGAAAATATCCGCAACTCAATGGAAGAGCAGACTACGGGAAGCAAACAGGTACTTCAAGGCGTAAGCGAAGTGAACGAAATTACACAGAAGGTAAAAACTGCGTCCCAGCAGATGCTTGACGGGGCCAAGGATGTAATACAGGAGAGCTTTAGTCTGGACAAAGCGACCCAGGAGATAACCGGCGGCATGAACGAGATGGCAAACGGCGCGGAGCAGGTCAATATCGCGGTAAACCACGTCAATGAGATAAGCGGTAAAAACCGCGAAGGCACTGAGATCTTGATGCGGGAGGTTTCAAGGTTTAAAGTGTAGTAACGAAAACATTTCGCGTAAAGGAACCCGCATGAGTAAAAAGGCGTTAATCGCGATGAGCGGCGGCGTTGACAGTTCCGTCGCCGCGTACCTGTTAAAACAACAGGGGTTTGACTGTACCGGAATAACCATGAAGCTGTTTGAAAATAAGGATATCGGGGTAAGCGGGGATAAAAAATGCTGTTCCCTCGAAGACGTGGCGGACGCGCGCAACGTGGCTTACTCCATGGGTATCTCCTATTATGTTTGTAATTTTACGCAGGATTTTAAGGAGCGGGTTATCGGCCGTTTTATTAAATGTTACCAGAATGGCGCGACCCCAAACCCCTGTATTGACTGCAACCGTTATATCAAATTTGAAAAATTGCTCTGCCGGGCAAAACAGCTTGATATGGATTGTATCGCGACAGGGCATTACGCCAGGATTGAATATGATGCGGGAAACGGCAGGTATCTCCTAAAAAAAGCGGCTGATGAAACCAAAGACCAAAGCTATGTGTTATACGCCATGACACAGGAGCAGTTGTCGTACACCCTGTTTCCGCTGGGCGATCTTCATAAGCCCGAGGTGCGCGACATTGCCAAAGAGCGTGGTTTTGTTAACGCGGACAAACATGACAGCCAGGATATATGCTTTGTGAGGGACGGCAATGACTACGCGGATTTTATCGAACAGTATACGGGTAAAAAATATGAAGAAGGGAATTTTATAGATATGAACGGCAATATCCTGGGCAGGCACAGGGGCCTTATCCGGTACACAATAGGGCAGAGAAAGGGGCTTGGGCTTTCTTTGAAAAGGCCGATGTATGTGCGTTATAAGGATACGGAAAAAAACACCGTAACTCTTTGCGAAGATGACGGATTGTTCTCAAAGTCGCTAGACGCGGCTGATTTTAACTGGATAGCCTGTGAAAAGCTCGACGGTCCCATTCGCGTTAAGGCAAAAATACGCTACAACCAGACAGGGCAATGGGCGACGGCGAATCAAACCTCGCCGGATACCGTTCATATTGAATTTGACGAACCGCAGCGGGCAATAGCAAAAGGCCAGGCGGCGGTGCTGTATGACGGCGATGTCGTTGTCGGCGGCGGGACAATAATATAGCAAAAAAGCGAGAATAGGAGTATAATAATTAACTATGTCCCGTAATGCCGTTGTTGACGCTTTAAACAAAGCGATAGAAATATTCTCCGCCAATAATGAAGATTCATTTGATGAAGTAATGACCAACGGCATAAAACCTTTTGCGGAAACGATAGGTCTGGATAGGGTAGTTTTTTACAGGCTTGTGAATGTTGAAGGCGGCAAACGGTTTGGGCAAGTTTACCGCTGGGACAAGTCGAAAGGCGGGCTGATGTCTATTGCCGAAGAACTGAAGATCCTGCCAAGTCATCCGGTTTTGGATAAATGGATTTCGATAACATCACAGGGCGGCTGTGTACGGGCCAGAGAAAGCGATTTTACCGAAGAAGAGGCGGCTTTTACGCGTACCTATGGCATAAAGTCATTATATATAGTGCCCATTTTTACGCATGGGGAGCTTTGGGGCGATGTCAGCTTTCAGGATCATTCCAAAGATCGTTATTTTGATAAAGACTGCGTTGATTTGCTGCATTCGGCGGCGCGTGTATTCTCAAACGCCATTATCAGGCAGGAAGTGGCGCGCGGCGCCCAGGAAGCCATCAAAACGCTGAAACACCGCGAACAAATGCTGGATACCCTGAACAGGGTGGCTGTCATGTTTCTCTCACGAAATGAAAAAACATTTGAAGAAACCATGACGCGGGGCGTAAAGGAAATAGCCGATGTGTTTGATTTGGACAGGCTTTCACTCTGGCGTAACTTACACAGGCCCGACGCCATGCACGTGTCCCAGATATACCGCTGGGACAGGGAGGCAGGCGGCACTACAGAACCGACAAAAGGGCTGGAGGATATCACCTACGCGAAGCTCGCGCCGCGATGGGAAAAACTTTTTGCCTCAGGCCAATCCATAAACAGTCCGGTACGGCTTCTGCCGGAAGCGGCCATGCTGCAATCATTTGGCTGTGTGTCGGCGTTTATCACGCCGATTTATATAAACAACGCCGTATGGGGCTTTGCCCTTCTTGAGGACCGCCACAACGAACGCTTTTTTGAGGAAGACAGCATTGAAATGATGCGTTCGGCTATACTCCTGTGCGCGAACACCGTCATGCGCGCCGATATGGAACGAGAAATAGCCAATGCCAACGAATTTAACCGCGCCATCCTTGACGCTTCGCCTTTGGGCTTTACCATTTTTGACGAAAACGCCTGCGTTATTGACTGCAGCGATATTACTTTAAAAACATTCGGAACCACAAAGAAATATTATCTTGAGCATTTTTACGATTTTTCACCCGAGTACCAGAATGACGGGGTAAAATCCGTTGATAAGGCGGCGGAGATGGTTAACAGGGCGCTGCGCGGCGAAAGCCTGGTATTGGAGTGGACAAATTGCAGCGCCAGGGGAGAGATTATCCCTTATGAAATTACGCTGGTACGCGCTATGTATAACGGTAAATATGTGG
>Ga0268262_10006995_pt1 | contig 10649 bp, 9 predicted proteins | sample TergutNc150P3_FD_190354 | JGI IMG/M metagenome (GOLD analysis project Ga0268262, IMG submission 190354) | Nasutitermes corniger P3 segment gut microbial community from laboratory colony in Florida, USA - Nc150 P3 (SPAdes) (version 2) | ecosystem: Host-associated > Arthropoda: Insects > Digestive...
TCAAATAAATGCCACCTTTCACTTTTTTGTTCATGTCCGGTAATATGCATTTTTAAGATTATAACATTGTTTAATATTCTATTGTCATTAAGTCCTTCTTCAACAATTATTCCTCTGTATTTCATAGTTTTCTCCTTAATATAGAAATTAAAACATTAATAAAACAAAAAAAATTAACATTTTTCATCATCTTCAACTTTTTTTTTAATGGGAGTAAACCATTCAATTTGACAAAGATTTTCATCACAGGGCAGTCCGTATATTTTTACAAAGTAAGTATCATCGAGCAGGCAAAAATTGCGGCCATATTCACAATTAAAAAACTTTCCAATGACGGAATGAATATCGACGCTATTTTCCTGATTAATATCAAGATAATGATGCTGACCTATGTAACGAAATTTAGCGTATAAAGAAGGGTTAAGCGTATAACCTTCAAATCCTTCAGGAATATTTTTTAATGCCTTCACCCGAATTGAAGGCAAATACCAATAATAGTCAGTGCCTATACCGCCGGTTCCCATTAACCCAATATAAACATTTGGTTCTGCCATATCCGCTATCTTACTGCGTTCATTTTCCAAAAAATGTATCATTAATTTTTTAATATGTTTAATTGTATCAATGTAGGGGACTTGATGTTTCCTGCCTATGACGTGAAATTGCGGAACCATTACTATTTCCGGGTTAAATATTATGCAATTTTCAAATAATTGTGCGCCATGCAAATTAAGAGGGGGCGTTACTTTTGCAATCTGCCCTGTTCTTCGGATAATGCCAGGAGTAACGCCAAATTCACGCTTAAAAGACCTTACATATGACTGCTCGTATTCAAAACCATATTCCAGGGCGATACTTACCAAATTGGAATTGGTGGTTAATAAACTCTCAAGGCTTGCCGTTAGCTTGCGGGAACGTATGTAAGTTCCAAGAGATTGATTGAATGCGAATTTGAATAATCTTTGCAAATGGACTGATGAAAGCCCTGCATTATCCGCCAGAAAATCAGCGTTTATGTCTTTTTTTATCCTCTTTTCTATCTCATTTAGTACGCTTTCAAGCAAATCACTTGGCTTTTGCATTAAATTTCCTCTTAAAAAACACCTTATGTATGAGAGTATATCAAATAATTTGATGTTAGAAATTAACATTTTTCATCATTTTTGGCAATAAACACATTCTTCAAAGAAAAACGACATTGATGACCGTGATGATAAATTAGCCAGATGAAAATACCGCAAAAAGGGAAATGGTATGGGAGCGGATTATGGCATCTGCTGTAGGGTAATAGTGAGACTCCTTGCGATATAATGTGTTGATTTTTTCTCTCTTTTCCCATACTCTGCTAATATGTCATTCACCTTTTACAACACGCTTGGGCGCGAAAAACAACTATTTAAGCCTCTGCAAGAGGGAAAAGTCGGCTTTTACGGGTGCGGTCCGACAGTTTATAACTACGCTCATATCGGTAATTTACGCGCATACGTGCTTCACGACATACTGGTCCGCTCCCTGCGTCACGCCGGTTTTGATGTAACCCATGTGATGAATATTACCGATGTCGGCCATCTTTCAGATGACGCTGACGATGGCGAAGATAAAATGGTAAAAAGCGCGGAGGAACGAGGTAAAAGCGTTCTTGAAATAGCGGATTTTTACACAAAGGCGTTTTTTAACGATACCGACAGAATGAATATTACGCGCCCATCAATTGTCTGCAAGGCAACTGAGCATATCGCGGAAATGATCGCGCTTATTCAACGGATAGAAAAAAACGGTTTTACTTATTTTACGGGGGGCAATCTTTATTTTGATATTTCAAAATTTCCCTCTTACGGAGAACTTGCGCTATTGCGATTGGATGATCTTAAGGCCGGTGCGCGGATAGAACAGGATGAAAATAAGCGAAACGCGGGTGATTTTGTTCTTTGGTTTACAAAAAGCAAATTTGAAAATCAGGCATTAGTGTGGGACAGTCCGTGGGGACGCGGTTATCCGGGCTGGCATATTGAATGTTCGGCAATGAGTATAAAGTACCTGGGAGAAAATTTTGATATTCATGCGGGAGGAATCGATCATATCCCTATTCATCACACAAACGAAATCGCTCAGAGTGAGGCCGCTACTGGGAAAAAACCGTGGGTAAAATACTGGCTGCACAATGAATTTCTTGTTCTTAAAGACGGAAAAATGTCTAAATCGAAAGGCGGCTTTCTTACTCTGCAAACCCTTGTAGATGAGGGTTTTGATCCGCTGGATTACCGTTATTTCCTGCTTGGCGGACACTACCGCAGCCAGCTTCAGTTTTCCATGGAAAGTCTGGAAGGCGCGAAAAATGCCCGCAAATCGCTTGTAGACAAGGTTCGCGCTTTGGCTGCGAAGTGTGGGGCGCCGACAGCGGCAAATACGGAAAAAACATCAGTTTATATAGAAGAATTTAATAAAGCCATTGAGGACGACTTAAATACCCCGCGCGCCCTTGCGGAATTGTGGGGGCTGTTAAAAGAGGGGGCGGCTGAACCAGAGACGCTTACTGCTGTTTTTGAAATGGACAAGGTTCTGGGGCTTGGGCTGCAGGACGCTGTAAAAAGCGCCGAAAAAGGCGAAAATGACGCGTTTTCACGGGAAATTGAAGAACTTATCGCAAAAAGAGCGGAAGCGAAAAAGGCAAAAGACTTTGCCGCGGCGGATAATATAAGACAAAACCTTAAAAACCGGGGTATAATTCTGGAAGACGGTCCTGCGGGGACGGTATGGCGCGTTCAATGAATGTAACAAAAAAGGAAAGAAATTGTTTAAAATAATAGAAGAGGATCAATTGGAAAATGACGCAAGCCCTGTTCGTACAGATCCTCCTCGTAATGAAGGCGGATCAATGGAGTGGAATTCAACTGTTGAATTCCAGCGTCTTTATGATTCAACGTTTCAAATTTTGTTGAGGGTTGCTTACCGTATAACCAACAGTTGGGAAGCGGCGGAAGACCTTTGCCAGGAGAGTTTTTTCCGTTTATACGAGAAAAACATGGTTTTTCCGAACAAGGAAGAGGCAAAATACTGGTTGATTCGCGTAGTTAAAAATGCGGCGTTAAATTACGCAAAAAGGAAGGAGAGGGAACGGAAAGCGTATCAACGCGCCTTTCGTGAGGATCATAGGCAGGAGGAAACCGGAGAAGGTTTACTTGTAAAAAAAGAGACAAGTGAAGAAGTTAAAAGCGCTCTTGAAAAACTACCGGATAATTTGCGTATGGTTTTGATATTAAAAGAATATGCTGATATGAATTATAAGGAAATTGGAAAAGTGCTTGGCATTAGCGAAGGAAATGTTAAAGTACGGGTGTTTAGAGCCAGGGAGAGGCTTGCAAGCCTGCTCGCAGGCAGCCTTAGCTCTATGCAGCCGAATATTGATTTACAAGGCGGTAAAAATGTGTCCTGATTCACAGCTTCTATCAATTTATGTCGATGATGAGCTTCCGTCACCCTGGAACGAAAAAATGGATGTCCATTTAAAGGAATGCCCGGCTTGCAGGGAAAAAGTTGAAAAATTTAAACAACTCCGCGAATTAATCAACAAAGACGCTTCTGCAAAAAAAACAAACGAAGAGGAACTGCAAAAATCCAAAGAAAAAATTTGGCGCAGGATAGAAGAAAAACGGCGCTTTGTTCCGTATCCCGGAATATGGCAGCGCAGAATTTCTATCCCTCTGCCGTTGGCTGCCGCCGCGGCAATTATAATAGCGCTGATGGTAATATTTTTCTCCGGCAGAGGACAAATTTTAAATAACGGAATTGCCGGCAAAAAGGCAAACCCTGATGAAAGGTCAAACTTTATACTTGCGGCGGAAGAAGAAATCCCCGAAATTATACCGGCGGCGACAGATTTAAACGGCGTTCTTCAATATTTAGGCGCAGACGGTTCTGAAATTATCATTCTAAAGTTGCCTGAAAGTAAACATTTTTCCAGATCCGGCGAACCTGCAATAATCAGAGCCGCTGATTATTCAAGGAGACACCCGTAAAATGAACCGCCATTTTTATTTTTTAAGCGCCATATTTATTTTTACAACAAGCGTCTGTATTGAGGCGCAGTCTCAACCGGTAGGTTCAGGAATGATGCCTGAATTCAGAAGGCAGGCATTGGTTTTGGACATTAATGCAAGAGCTCTGGAAAATGAAGAAGTTATATGGAATGATTTTCATCAAAAAATAACCATGCCGGGAACTCCTGTGGGCATTCGTCTTGTTGGTTCAAATATTATAGTAGCGGTGCAATTTACCCCGTTCATCCGACGCAGCGGCAGCGTATTGGTCGCCCAGGGACAGATTTGGATTAAGGATCCTGAAAAAGGCGTAAGTTATTACACGTCAATTCAAACAATTCCCATTGAATTTAACGAACCTATTTATTTTTTTCCGCTTGGCGCATCGCCGCAGTTAAAATCACCTATAGAAATAAAACTGACGGTAAATCCATATAAAGAAACACTTGTAACAGAAAATGATAAGTAATACAAAATACTTTGCCGAATACCGTTACAAAAAACCGCGAATAAAAATCAAGCGTCAAATTTTTATTTTTTTGCCTGTGTTTTTTTTATTTTTTGTTTCATGCGGCGCAAAAGCTCCTGTTATATTATCTGTCGATCCGAAATTTGGCAGAATGGGAGAGATAATCACTCTTACAGGAGATAATTTCGGCGCGTCGCGCGATGAATCTTATGTTACTATTGCGGGTATTTCGCCGACAAGCTCATCATACTATTTATGGCAGGATAATCTTATTATTTTAAAAGTTCCGGAACTGGGCGAATCGGGACTGGTCTATGTGCGCGTAAAGGGGAAAAAGAGCAATGGCGTGCTTTTTTCCAATTCAGCTTCAGTACCGAGGCCTGTTGACGGCGAAGAATTGGGGCTTGAACCAAAGATTACGTCTGTTACCCCGCAGACTGGCGCGCCGGGGACTCTTATAACCATTACAGGAAACAATTTTGGCATATCGCGGGAAAATTCGCCGGATTCCGGCGCGGGGGTTTTCTTTTCATGGGATTATGAATCGGGAGCGTATAATCCCTTTGCCGTAAGAGAGCCGGAATTTGTCGAGGCTTCAGAAACTGAAATGGGCTATGAATACTGGAGCGCGCGCGAAATACGGGTACGGCTGCCGGACGGAGCCGTCAGCGGGAATTTTGAAATAAGGACGCCTCATGGCAAATCGCGCAGTGTTTTCTTTGACGTGAACGGAAAACCCGGCGTTAAAACCATAAAGAATAAACGCAGTTATACAATAACATACTCGGTTGACATCAGGGTTATAGAAGCTTCAAGGCCGAATACCCTGTATCTGTGGATACCGAAACCTGTTATCTCGCCTTCTCAAAGAAATGTCATTCTTGTTTCACGTAACATTGAACCTTTTATGGAGAGTCACAAGGGAGTCAGTCTTTATAAATTGGACAGTCTTGGAACGGGGACAAATCAATCTGTTAATCTTTCATATCGGGTCGAAGTATACGCCGTAGAATCGGGAATAAAGCCTCTTTCCATCAAACAGGAAGCGACAACGCTTTTCAGAACGCATACTCAAAGCACAAATTTAATTCCCGCCGATAATCAGAAAATCAGGCTTACGGTTAATTCAATTGTAGGCAGAGAACAAAATCCGTATTTAAAGGCAAAAGCCATATATGAATGGATAATTAACTATATGCAAATTTCAGATTCGGCATTTTACGCCGATCTTGCCGACGCGCTGGAAAAGAGGCAATGCGATTCATACGCCGCCGCCCTGCTTTATACCGCAATGTCCCGCGCCGCAGGCGTTCCGTGTATTCCTGTTGCGGGCGTCTTAATAAATCAAAACGGACAGACATTCCGCCATTACTGGGCTGAATTCTGGATAAACGGTTTCGGCTGGCTGCCGGTAGATCCCGCGATGGGCGCGGGAGCCATTCAACTGACAGACGGCGCAAATTCGCGGTTCGATAATGAGACAATGACCGCCCGTGATTTGGCGAACTTTTACTTTGGCAGCCTGGACAACCAGCGCATAACGTTCTCCAGGGGAGAACCTGTCCTTATGCAGATTGAAAGCCGAGGCAGGCTTGTTTCGCGTCAGCAGTCGTATTCACTGCAAAATGTTTGGGAAGAATCCGTAGGGGGGCTTGAATCGTATTCCAGCCTTTGGGGGGATATAATAATCAGCGGAATTTATATTCAGTAAGGGGTTAATATGGTAACGGTAATTTCATTGGGCGGCTCAATTGTCGCGCCGAAAGACGTTGATGTTGAGTTTTTAAAAAACTTTACAAGCGTTATTCGCTCATTTATAGAAGCGGATTCCAACAGGCGCTTTATTTTAGTCGTAGGCGGCGGAGGGCCCGCGCGGATATGGCAGAACGCTTACCGCGAAATTTCAGCGGGCGGCGTAAAGGATGAAGAAGCGGACTGGATAGGGATTATGGCGACAAGACTGAACGCGCAATTAATAAAAGCGATTATGGCTGAGTGGTGCGCCCAGGAAGTGGTTACAAACCCGTGCGAGGTTGATCCATTAACGGGACACGTGCTTGTAGCCGCCGGCTGGAAACCGGGGTTTTCTACGGATTACGACGCGGTACTGTTAGCTGAACGTTTCGGCGCGCAGATGCTGATAAACCTTTCAAATATAGAAAAAGTTTACACGGCGGATCCAAAGGCCGACCCAAACGCGCGCCCAATTGATAAGATAACATGGACCGATTTTAGAGCTATGGTCGGCGATGAATGGGTTCCCGGAAAAAATGTTCCGTTTGATCCTGTTGCCAGCCGCCATGCGGAAAAAATAGGGTTAAAAGTTATTTGCGCCGCCGGCAAAAATCTTGACAACTTAAAAAAAATTCTTAAGAATGAAGATTTTACCGGCACAACGATTTGCGCAAAGATTTAAGGCTTTAATCCGCCTATAATTGTCATCCTTCCATCCGTTACTGGTTTTATTATCTTGTTTGCTTTGATGTATTCCGTTACAGCATATGAAAGTAAAATAGAAGTGTTTAAGCGATCCGTAGCGGCCAACATTGGCGTATAACCGTCCCCGCCGCCAAGAATATAGTCATTTGTACAAAGACGGTATATGCGGTTAGTATCAACAGGTTTGCCGCCGATAGTAAGGTCTTTTATTACGCCCTTGCCTGAAGTTTTATCAATCGTAAAGCGCACATCGCCTGAAATTTGCGGAAATCCCCCGTTCCCCTGCGGAATTGTCGCGATAAAATCAAACAATTTAATTACTTGCGAACCTGTCATTGAAACTACATAAAGGTAGTTATCAAAAGGAAGCACCGTTAAAATATCTTCTTGTGTTAGCGGTCCTTTTTTAAGTTCAGCGCGGATATTTCCGCCGTTATGAAACGCAAAATCAACCTGTTGTTTGCTAACATTTTGCAGATACCAGATATTTGCGTCGGTAATCATGTTGCCAATCGCCGTCTCCTGATACCGCGTTAGACGATTTCCAAATATGAAAGTATCGGAAGCTTCTCCTATTACCGCTTTTAAGCTGGTTCCGGCTTTTTCGATATAAGGCTTAAGCATTTCGATAATGTTATTATCCGGCTTGACAGCTATGGATATCCATTCAAAACCGGTGAATTTTCCGTTCCGCATGGTAATTCTTCCAAAACCCATGTATTTTCCCATTTCATTCGCCGTTACAATCCATGTGTTCCCCGTTCTTTTTGGCGTTTCAAAATATGAATGAGAATGACCGTCTACCAAAATATCTATTCCTTCAACAGCCGACGCAAGATCAACAGACGTTATATGATCTTCGGCTTCTTTCACGTCGCCCATGTGGACCAAACCGATAACAATATCTACTTTTTCCATGTTGCGCAATATATCCACCACATCGCGGGCGGCGTCTATTTCATTGACAAACACAAGGGATTTATCGGGATTTGCGATAACTTGCGTGCGCAAGGTTGTAATGCCGAATATGCCTACCGTAAAATTATTGTAATTCTTAACTATATACCTGTGGCCGCCAAGATATGAACCATCCTGTTTTTTTATATTGGATGAAACAAACGGAAAATCCGCAAGGTCGATTTGCTTGTTAAGTTTTTCCATATTGCCGTCAAATTCATGATTGCCGAAAGTCATCGCGTCATAACCGATCATATTATATGCGCGAATAACCGGCTCAGCGTCAAACATATTGGAAAGAGCGCTGCCTGTGTTAATATCTCCGGCGTCAAGAAGAAGAACCTGCGGATTAACGGATTTTACCACATTAACGACAGTCGCCATTTCCGCAATAACCGGACGTCCGTCGCTTGCCATCAACGCGCCGTGGAAATCATTAGTATGAAGCAAGATCAGTTCTCCGCTCCTGCCGATACTGGAACCTTCCCTGATAGGCGCGGCATATAAAATGCCTGTCAGCAAAAAAACAACCAGTAAAAAACACCATCTCTTTTTCATAACTTTTCTCCTTTCATAAATTATTTTCTTTTTCTTCAACCGTTGCGACAGTAACGTTAACTTCCATTACTCTTTGTTTTATAACCTTTATTACCTTTATTGTCAAATTTTGCCATGTAAGAATCTCGTTAATTTGAGGCAATCTTCCAAGATTTTCCATAATCCAGTTTGCGATTGTTGTGTCAGGTATTTCTGTTTCTCCCGCAGACTTGCCAATTGCCTCCAGCATATCTTTAAAACTTACGCCGCCCAACACCCTAAAACTGCCATTACTTTCTTTTTTAACATTCTCTACCACTTCATCATGTTCATCCCAAATCTCGCCTACCAGTTCTTCCACAATATCTTCTATTGTAACAATTCCCAAAGTGCCGCCGTACTCGTCAACTACTACCGCCATATAAGCCTGTTTTTTCTGCATTTTTTTTAAAAGTTTTCCGACTTTAATTGTCTTTGCAATAAAAACAACAGGTTTAATAATTTCAACCGGCGTTTTATGCCCCTTCATAACCTGATGATAAAAGTCTTTTATTATAATAATTCCTTTTATGTTATCAATTGTGTCCCGATAAACAGGAATCCGCGAAAAACCTGTTTCGATAAATTTGCGGTCAATTTCCTCTACAGTGGAAGTAATAGGCACCGCTTTGACATCAATGCGCGGAGTAAAAATATCAGAAACTTCCATGTCGTCAAACTCGATAACCTGACGGATCATCTGTTCTTCCTGAACATTAATAACCCCTTCCTGCCTTACCTCTTCTACATACGTTAAAAGCTCGTCTTCCGTAGTTGAACGATTCATTTTTACCGGGAAAATTAATAAAAGAAATTTTTTCCAGAAACCGACAAGCGCGTTTACGGGCGTTAAAATGAAAATAAAACAACGTAAAAGCGGAGCGTTCCTAAGGGCGGTTAATTCGGGCATTTCCTTTGCCAGTGTTTTTGGGGAAATGTCGCCAAAAAGCAAAACAAGAATCGTCATAACCCCTGTGGCAATACTTACGCCGCGCGCTTCTCCGAACATTCCGATAAAAAAAGCCGTAGCAAGCGCGGACGCTGTGATATTTACGATATTATTGCCGATTAGCACAGTGGAAAGTATTTTGTCATAAGCCTCAAGCAATTTTAACGCAAGCCGCGCCCGTTTGCTTTTAACCGCAAGATTTTTAAGTTTAATGCGGTTTAACGCCGAATAAGCCATTTCGGACGCAGAAAAAAACATGGATAGAATCAACAGAACGAAAAGAGAGATTCCCATAATTAAATAATATGAGTGTGAATCATTCATGATTTAGAGGCGCCGATCAGAATCGAACTGATGCATAACGGTTTTGCAGACCGCTCCCTTACCGCTTGGGTACGGCGCCTGAATCTAGAATAACTGTAATGAAAGAGTGGGAAAATGTCAATTAGGGGGAAAGGAGAAGAATTTCTCACAAAGAACACGAAGGAAGAGAAGAACACGAAGAAGAGAGATCAGGGGTTTTTGTCCGGAGGCTATGCATGAGCCTCACGAAAAAATAATGGACAAAAAATCTTTTATTCCTCTTTGTGATCTTTGTGTGAAAATTTTACGAAAAATTTTCATTTTCGGTCAAGCAAAATGGCACTCTCATGCCATATATATGTGAACCTTCTTTTGAAGGTTCGCTATAAAACCACTCTGGAGGCCACTATGGAAAATGTTAACAGAAACCACAAAAACAGCGTATTTTCTTCGCTGTTCAGTAACCCTGACGTCTTGAGGGAACTCTACTCGGCTATCGAAGGCGTAACCATCCCGCCGGATATTCGCATCGATATTAATACCCTTTCAAATGTCCTTTTTATGAAACAGATAAACGATGTCTCTTTCTTAATCGACAAACGCCTTGTCGTGCTAATTGAACACCAGTCTACGATTAACGAAAACTTGCCGTATCGTCTGCTTGAATACGTAATACATATATACGAAAAAATAGTTGATCGTGAAAAGAAGTATCAAAAGAACCTTGTAAAAATTCCAAGACCTGACTTTATTGTTTTGTACAACGGAACGGACGAATATCCCGATTACGCAGAACTGAAACTTTCCGACGCTTTCACGGACATTGAAGATCTAAAACCGACAAGTATAAAAAAATTGCCGCTTGAATTAACGGTACAAGTATACAATATAAACCACGGGCATAATCCCGAAATGTTGA
>Ga0268262_10006996_pt1 | contig 10648 bp, 11 predicted proteins | sample TergutNc150P3_FD_190354 | JGI IMG/M metagenome (GOLD analysis project Ga0268262, IMG submission 190354) | Nasutitermes corniger P3 segment gut microbial community from laboratory colony in Florida, USA - Nc150 P3 (SPAdes) (version 2) | ecosystem: Host-associated > Arthropoda: Insects >...
ATAGTCCTGAGCACCTGCCCGCCGATTATGGTATGTTTGCGAATTTCCTGATATTCTATTTCTGTCAAAGAAGATTTCTTGAGCAGAATAATATCGCTTACGCCGATTTTTCCGATGTCATGGAAAGGAACGGCCCGCTTCATGACGCCAATATCTTCAACGGTAACTTCATTTCCAAAAGTACCTTCCTCAATCAATTCCTTCATCAACAGTTCTACATACTCACCGGTACGCAGTACATGGTTAGCTAAATTATAATCTTTACATTCCAGAAGTTCCGCAAAGGAAACGCCGACGTTGTCTTCCAGTTCTTTTACCATGTCCTCCAGATGGAGTTGATAAGCGGCAAACTGAAGGTGCATTTCTATCCGATGGTGCAGAATATCAACATTGGCGGGTTTGGTGATAAAATCCACTGCCCCCGATTCCAGGCATTTAACCTCTGTTCCGGTATCATGATTGCCGGTCAGAAAAATAACCGGAATCTGTTTTAACTGGGAGTCCTCTTTCAGACGGGCGATAGTCGCGAAACCGTCCATGCCGGGCATCTCCACATCCAGCAAAATCAGATCGGGCTTTTCCCGCGCGCAGATTTGCAGCGCCAGTTCCCCTGATTTTGCCAGAGATACCTCGTAATCTTTCGCAAGCTGGGCGCTGATTTGTTTGAGGCTTACCAAATTGTCATCTACAATTAGTATTGATTTCACCATTTTGCCTTAACTTACCGCTGTTTCCAGCCGATCGCTTATTGCGTCATATTCAAGATTATCCACTTGTTCACGCAGCCAGTCTACCAGATCACCGCCGGATTCATAGTCATATAACTCCATATCGGCCAGGATCTCCTCCATAAGCGTTGATTTGTAGCGTTTCGTCGCGTCCAGCAATTTGGCAAGCAAGGCAGGATCCGGCGCGGCGGCTTTTTTCTTCGCCCCTTTCCCGGCGGCGGCTTTTTCCAGCAAATCTTTCAAGTCCGCCAGCAGCGCTTCTGTCATTTCGATAAAAGCCGCGTTCGCTTCCTGAACATTCGCAAAATCCCCGGCTTTGGCAAAGGCTTCCAGTTCAGCCGCTTTCTTCCCGATGTCGTTGGCAAAAATGCCGTAACTGGAACCTTTCAGCCCGTGTACCGTAATGGAATATTCCGGCAGATTTTCGGGGGAAGGGTTTTTCAGTTTTTCCAGAAGACCCGGCGTATGCAGACACCATGAACGGATTATATCCAAATAGGCGGTTTCGCCGTTGTAGCGCTGCCGGCCCTGAACAATATCAATGCCGGCTATCGTTATGTCGTCCAGTATGCCGGGAGCATCCGGTTCTTCTTTTTTGGTTTTGGCGAATTCCATTTCCGCTTTTTTAATCGTCTCCACGCTCTGCTTATCCCGCACCCAGGTATTCAGAGCCGTATCAAGCTGCATAATGTCAATCGGTTTGGAAATAAAAGCGTTACAACCGTGGGCAATAAACATTTTTTCATTGCCGGTTAAGGCATTGGCGGTAAGCGCGATAATGGGCACTGTCCGGCCATAATTACCGGGAAGCTCGTTACGGATTATCCGCACCGCCTCCAGGCCATCCATCCCCGGCATCATGTGATCCATAAAAACTACATCGTAGCGGGAAGACTCGTCCCCGTTTCCGACAGCCTGAATTTTTTCAATCGCCTCCGGACCGCTCGCGGCAGTATCAATGGAAAGGCCGTAAGGCAGCATCAATCCTTTGGCGACATCCAGATTGGTTTCGACATCATCCACTACCAGCACCTTGCCATAGGGCATATAGCTCCGCGCCAGCCGTAAACTCTGATTATGATGAACATCCTTAAAACGAAATGATTCCAGATTTTGCGCTATTGTTTCCCCGATAGGCGTCTCATCGACAATCCGCTGGGGAAGCTGTACGGTAAAGGTAGAACCCGCGCCGTATTCGCTGTCCACGCCAATTCTTCCATTCATTAATGACACCAAATTTTTGGTAATGGACAGGCCAAGTCCGGTCCCTTCAATATGGCGGTTTGCCTTTGCGTCAAGCTGGCGGTATTCCGAGAACAGCTTGGGAAGGTCCTGCTGCCTTATGCCCTGCCCGGTGTCCTGTATCGCAAAGACAACCCATGCGTCATCCCCCCGTTTTTCCCAGGAAACAGTTAATACCACGTTTCCTTTCTCGGTGTACTTAAAAGCGTTGGAAAGAAGGTTATTGAGAATCTGCTTTATCCGCAGTTCATCGCCATATAATCTTACCGGTATGGTCTGATCTATCTTGAGTTTGAATTTTAAATCTTTTGATCCGATACGCACGATATTCAACTGTACGGTATCATTTACCAGACTTGGTATATCGTAATCCACCGGAATTAAATCAAAATTCCCTGTCTCTATTTTTGAAATATCCAGAATATCATTGATAATCGCCAAAAGAGCGTCGCCGGAATTGTGAATTTTTTCCAGATTTGTACGGGCATCCGTAGACAACTCTTTCTGGAGTTCAATATCCGAAAGCCCGATAATCGCGTTTAACGGCGTGCGGATTTCGTGGCTCATGGTGGCAAGGAACGCGCTCTTGGAACGGGAAGCGGCCTCGGCCTCAAACTTTGCTTTCATCACCGGAGTTATATTAACAATACTGATTAAATATCCCTTGGGTTCAGTGGAAAATTTGGAAACCTCTATCTCGAAAAAAAACTGCTGGCCGTCCAGAATGACTTCACGGCTGGTATGGGAGGAGTCCCCTTTTGATAAAAGTTCGTAGAACAAATCCTTAAGGTTTTGATTTTTCAGCAGATCAAACACCGATCGGCCTTTGGCATGGGAAGGTCTTTGTATATTTATCATTTTCATAAATGAAGTGCTGATATAGGTCACCTTGTTCAGGGAATCCAGCAAGATCATCGGGTCAGGCGTTGATGAAAGCGCCCCAACAAAAGAATCCTGGGCTTTTTTGGCGTCGTTGTTCTTGTCTTCGGCAAATGTCGTTACGAAATAAATGGAAACAGAACCAACCAGTAAAGTAAACCAGTTAGACAGTATTTCTGACGCGGTCATTACGACACGGGCATCCTGTTCCGGTTTGTTCATGGGGAGATGAAACACGACCTGCACCGCGATAATCAAATGAGAAAAAACAATAAATTTTAACAATTGCTGCCTGTTGAAAAACAACGCCCCCAGGCAGCTTATTCCCAGACAGAGAGAAAAGTAATGCGAATAATCGCTCGTAATAAAGCATTTAAAAGTATTTGCCAAAAAAAGAATAAAAGGTATGGAAAAAGCCTCTGTCGCGGCCTGGCCCCGGCCATGCATCATGAAAAGTAAAAAACAAATAAAAGCCAGAAAAGTCGCTGTCATTACCAGAGACATAAACCCCTGATCGGTGGCGGCTATGAGCGAGAAAACTGAAAAAATGATAAAGGTAAGCATGACTATCAGAAAAGCGCGGGAGTATCTGCTATTACCGACTTCTCTCACGACCGCCACCCCTTGTATCCATGTCTGCCGGCGTCCACAAACTGTACCGCGGCGGGCAGTAATTCTATTTCAAGTTCAGGTTCAAAAAACACGATACCATCCATACTGATCAATAAAATATTTTCAGAACGAATGGCGATTTTTTTTCCCTGTCTCAGGGTAAAATTCCGCGGAAATATTTTGTAATGGCCTGATACATAGAAGGGATATAAACAGCAGGTTCGCAAGACTCCCCGGGTTCGGATAGTGAGTACATCCAAAATACCGTCATTGGGCATGGCTTTATTTATCGGGTGATAATTTCCGCCGTAATACGGGCTGTTAAAAATGGAGATGCCCTGATAAACGCCGGTAAAATTTTCCCTTTCGTCAATATTTACTTCATACTGCTGATACAGCAGTTTTTTATCGCTGCAGGTGCCAAGACAGCCCGCATAATAAGATCGCGAGTACAATCGCCTGGATAACCATCGATTCAGAGGATTACTTTTCTCCATTTGTTCCCGTATTTTCCCGGCGCGTTGTACTGTTTCCGCCTCAAGACCGACAACGCAGTAATTCAGGGCATAGTTGTTCCCGCAGCGCATAACATCCACCGGTATTGTCGGGGCGTCATACTGTTGGGACATAAGCCGGAACAAATTTCTGTCGTTCTTGTCAAAACCCCGTATAAAATTATTGGTATACCCGTAAGGTATGGCGGCAAGCTCAACATTTTTGAGCCCCATAATGCCGTTTAAGCAGTCAAACAGAATCCCGTCGCCGCCTACGGCGTATACCCTGAGAGTGGTCGTATCGGGAAGATTTTTGGCAAATAAAGGGATAAAACCTACCGCGTCCCGGGGGAATTGTGAAACGTGTATATCATATTCGCTGTTGTTTATCTCCCTGAAAAACTGATGAATTCCGACAACTATTTGATTCTGGTATGTTTTTTTCCAAAATGATCGGGGATTTATGATAAATAAGTGCTTTATATTTTGATTCATCTATATATTATAATATATAGCTTAATACTTTACCATATTGCCCATAATAATTACATTTATGGTATGGAAAAACTCCATGTTATTGACCGGGAATACCGTCATTTGGAGAGAATCATAGCGGCTCTCCAGTGGGATCAGGAGACTTATCTGCCTCCACAGGGGGTAGAAGAGCGCGCCGAGCAGCTTGCCCTGCTCGAAGGCATCGCCCACCGGCGTCTTATAGAGCCGGAAACGGGAAAATTGCTCGCCGAAGCGGGGACAAGCGCCCAAAATCCCCGCGGCGATGAAAGTTTTCCTCCGCTTGAACGGGATTTTCTGCGGGTGATGCGCCGCCGCTACGACCGCGCGGTAAAACTTCCGCCGGATTTTGTCACCGCCTCGGCGCGGGCGGAAGGTCTTTCCCAGGCGGCATGGGCGGCAGCCCGGCAAAACAACGATTTCGCCGCTTTTTTGCCCCACCTGAAAACCATGATCGGCATTGCCCGGAAAAAAGCCGAATATTGGGGCTTTGGAAACGGCTCCCCAACCCTGTATGACGGCTTGCTGGACATTTATGAACCGGGCATGGGCGAGGCGGAAATCAGCGTATTGTTTGCCGCATTACGGGACAGGCTGACGGCTTTACTGAAAAAAATCCAGAACTGCGCCCCGCCGGACACGTCTTTCTTAAAACAGACATTTCCCATTGAGCGGCAGGCCGCTTTTAACCAAAAACTTATGGATTATATAGGCTTTGATTGCCGGCGCGGAAGACTGGATATCAGCGCCCACCCTTTTACCACAACCCTCGGCACGGACGACATCCGTATTACCACCCGTTATTTTCCCGGCAACCTGCTTTCCGGCGTTTTTTCGGTTATCCATGAATCCGGCCATGCCCTGTATGAGATGGGTTTCCCGCCGGAACTGCGGGGCGCCTGCCTTGCCGACGGCGCTTCAATGGCCATCCATGAATCGCAGTCCCGCTTTTGGGAAAATATTATTGGACGCAGCCGTCCCTTCTGGGATGGCCTGTTTCCCCTGCTGCGGGATTCTTTCCCGGAACAGCTTGCCGGCGTAGACGCCGAACATTTTTACCGCGCGGTGAACGAGGTAAAACCATCGCTTATCCGCGTTGACGCTGATGAGGTAAGTTACTCTCTCCATGTGATTCTTCGTTTTGAACTGGAACAACAGCTTATCGCGGGCACTCTTGAACCGGAAAATCTTCCCGCCGCCTGGCGCAAAAAAACCAAAGAGTACCTGGGTCTGGAAATCGAAGCTCTCAGCCCTGCCCGCTCCGACGCGGACGGCGTTTTGCAGGACATTCACTGGTCAATGGGTTCTTTTGGCTACTTTCCCAGTTATGTGCTGGGCAACCTGTACGGTCTGCAATTTACCCGCAAACTCAGGCAGGACATTCCCGAATTTGAAAATCTAATCGCGGCGGGAAATTTCGGGCCGCTTCATAATTGGCTGAAAGATACTATTTACTGTTGGGGCTGCCGTCTGGAACCGGCGGAGTTGCTGCGCAAAGTGACCGGAGAGCCGCTGCGGGCCGAGCCGTTTCTGGACTACATCGAAGAAAAATACGACGCATTGTATCATATTGACAAAGGATAAAATTCCTGTCATGGTTAAATAATTCTTGCGGCCGTCGTATAACGGTATTACCCGAGCTTCCCAAGCTCGTGACGCGGGTTCGACTCCCGTCGGCCGCTGAGTGTAAATATCCTGATCACAGAAAATCTTTAATAAGGAGACAATGATGCGGAAAATACTTTGCTTTCTGGCGTTTTTTGTATTAATTGCTTTTGTTTTGTATGCTGATGAAGACGAAAAAAGCGATGTTTCCCGAAATGAAGAGATAAAAAACGATGTTTCTCAAGATGAAGAGAAAAAAAGCGATACTTCTCAAAAAAAAGGGGTCTTAAACCTGGGAGCTGGTTTTAGCTATAGTAATAATCCAAAATTTTATGGCGGTCATCTTGAGTTTGGTATTGATTTATATAGAAAAAAATTTTTTGTTCAAAACAAGTTTTTATTGCGCGCTGGTGGTTTTAAGGCTGTCGAGCTTGATAATACAGCTTTAACCCTTTCAGAAAAACTTGCTTTTGGTCGCAGTGATGATGATAATTTGGATATGTATATTTACCTAGAGGGTGGCGCTGGTTTTTTTGGTAATGCCCAAAATAATTTTTCCAGAGATACCTTAATTTACAATTTTGGCTTTGGAGGAGGTGTCGAATTGGGCGATCTTGATTATGGCGGATTCTATGTCGAGGCTGGGTATATATACCAAAAAATGACTCCAACCTATCCTCTCAGTGGAGTCCTGTTTCAGGCTGGCTGGAGAATACATCTATAAAAAAACATTAATGTACCCCGACAGCACCCCGACTAAACGCTAAACCATCACGCTGGGGTAGTTTAAATTTTCCTTGCTGGGATTTTTTAAGAGCGCGGCGTAGCGGCGGCATTCCCATTTTGCCATGTCGATGTTTTGTTCTCTCCAGTTGCCGCATTCGGCCGCTGTTGCGCCGGGAATGGGGTCGTCAAAATTTTCTATCCAGCCCAGCAGTTCCTTCAGCAGGGGAAGAATTGCCTCAGAGTCCAGGTCGCCTTCAACAATCAGATAAAAGCCGGTTCGACAGCCCATGGGGCCGAAATAAGCGACACGGGAACCCCATTCCTTGTGGGAACGGAGAAAAGTCGCCCCCAAATGTTCAATGGTGTGCAGGGCGGGCTGATCCATGACCGGTTCTTTGTTGGGTTCCTTAAAACGAAGGTCAAAAGTGGTCAACGCCGTACCGCCAAAGCGATCCTTGCGGGATACAAAAACACCCGGCTTAAGCCGGAGGTGATCAATCTGAAAACTGGCAATTTTATCCATGATTATTTACTCCTTATAATATAGCGTACCATTTCCGCCGAATGTTTTGAAGCAATAGGCAGGAATTCGTCAAACTTTACCGGAGACTCAACGCCGGCAACATCGGAAAGGGCGCGGATAACCAGCACGGGAACGGATAACAAACGACAGCAATGGGCTATGGCGGCTCCTTCCATTTCCACGGCGGCGATATTCGGAAACTTCCGGCGCAGCGCCGCGATGCTTTCCGGCTGGTGCATAAAAATGTCGCCGGTTCCGATAAGGCCCCGGCAGTAATTCAGATCGGCGGGAAGTATATTTTTTTGTTTAAGCTCCTTCATAGCCTGTTCCGCCCTGGCGATCAGATTTTCGTCCGCGGGAAAAATCTGCGGCTGTCCGGGAAGCTGTCCCGGCGCGTAATTAAAGGCGGTGACATCTACATCATGATACACAAGACCGGTGGAAATAATGACATCGCCGAAATGCAGGGCGGGATCAATGCCGCCGGCGGAACCGGTGTTAATGACAAAGTCCGGCTTAAAAGTGTGTATAAGCAAAGCGCAGCCAACCGCGGCGCTGACCTTGCCTATGCCGCAGCGCAGCAGGACAACGTTCTTACCTTCCAGTTTTCCATCATGAAACTCGAACTCGCCAATTTTGGTTTTTTGCGGCGTTTCTATTGCGCCCAGAAGCAGGCTAACCTCGTCTTCCATTGCGCCAATAATACCTACTGCCATACTAATAATTCCTTAATGCCATAGCGGGCATATTATCGAATAAACCGGGTTCCCAAACAGTACTGCAATTTCTGCCCCTGTCCTTGGAAATATACAACGCTTCATCAGCATGACGAAGTATATCGGCAGGTTCTAAATCACTATGCTGGTTAAAAGAAAATACTCCCAGACTGATAGTTACCTGAGGCAGAGTAGCTTCTTCCCAGGGCACATGCATCTTTGCCACACTGGTTCGCAGACGTTCCGCAACCATTTTCGCAATGGTAGTATCGGCGTGGGGCAGCATAACGGTAAATTCCTCACCGCCAAAACGCGAAGGAACATCCTTGTTCCGTACGCTCTGCCGGATAACCTGCGCCAGTTTTTCCAGCACTTGATCCCCCGCAAGATGTCCATAAGTATCATTAAAGTTTTTGAATCTGTCCACATCTATTACAATAACCGAAGATGTGTAGGAACTGTGCTTTGTCTGGGCAACCTCTTCTTTCAGGCGGGCCATAAAAAAACCGTGGTTATACAATCCTGTCTTTACATCCCGCAGTGAGTGTTCGTAATGCAAATAATTTTTTATCGCGTGTGACATAAAAGACATAAGCTGGTAAAGGAATTCCTGTTCTTCCGCCGTATATTTATTACCCTGAATTTTATGTCCTACCAGAATAATTCCATACAGGCCAAAAGGACCAAGAATAGGTATGATGATTTTTGGCTTTGCCGTATTAAACGGCAAGAGGGCTTCATCGTTGTTGAGTTTTTTCGCAAAAGCCTCAAAACTGACCGGTTTGGGAAATTCCTGAAAATAATTTTCAAAAGGGGTAAAATCGGTGATTTTCAGGCCCACATCGACAGGCCGGTAGTTACGGTATGCCCGTATGTTAATGTCGGAGCGGTTTTGATCCGGTTTCCAGAGAAAGGCGATATATGAGGGCAAAAAATGATATGAGATTTGTTTTACCGTAGCGTCCATTATTTCACTGGTACTGGTATGGTTAAAAATATCCAGCCCGCCGGCCAACAGGGTTTTATAACTGTGTATGTGCCGCATAAGGTCGTCAAGAAAAGAAAAAACCCCCAGTTCACGGAGGAGGGTGTAGTTTTCTATAACTTTAGGATTAGAGATAAATTTTTTTTCGGATTCCTTGCTGCTTATCTCCATCCTTTCTCCTGTCTCAAGTAATCGAAAAATGTTCGCTGATTGTTACACGCCAGTCAGAACGGCTTTCTTTGTTTTCCCATTCAAAAATTTTCTTTATGGTGAAATCTCTGGTATCCGGAGGATTGTTAAAATGAACAACGCCGAAACGTCCGCCGCCGATATAGCTTACTGTATCGCCGCTTTCAAGATTTTCTCTTTCAATAATCCGGTTAATTACACACTCAAAATGTACGGGTTTCCCGGTGCCGGGTTCGGAAATGGCAAGGGAAATGTCTTTGATTGGCTTATCGCACCAAGCGCAGGAAGCTGCAGGCAAAGGATCGGAAGGCGGTACCGGCGGAACCCATTTGGGACGGTCAAATAAAATTCCCCGCCGTTTATCGGGTTTGGTTTCGCCAAAGGGGGAAAAATCAACCATCTTTTTCCCTGCGCTTTTTGAAGCGTCACGGGGCCGTGATTGGTTATTTTCCCGCTCCCGGCGCTTGAAAAATTTCCTCCGGTTTCCCCGATTATCTCCTCCTCTGCTGTTGCCATTGCCGTTCATTATTATTTCCTCCCCCCGGAGTCATACCCATCAACTCATTGCTCAATACCAGGGCAATCCGCTGTATTGCCGCATACATATAATCCTGGTCATTGATACGCTTTCGTAGCTGCTCAAGTTTTGTGGAACTTAATGTTTGCTCCATTATCATCATACATGCTCCATGAAGGCTGATGCAAGATGGGTAACCGCCTCTTTGCCGACAAAAACCACATCGAAGCGAACGGCCCTTCCATAATATTGTCGATAAACGGAAAGGAAATACTTAGCTGTTTCTATGATGCGGTTTTGCTTTTTCGGACTAAGGCTATATGTTAAGTTTTCAATACCGAATGCCGACCACGCTTTTACCTCGACAAACACTAAGGTTTCCCCGTCAAGGGCAATAATGTCAATTTCTCCCTTTCGGGAACGAAAATTCCGGGCAATTATGGTCATTCCCGCCATTTCAAGCGTCTGAACTGCCCGATTTTCGCCCTCTTTCCCCAAACCGGCCTTGTGCATACTATCCTTGTACTTTTGATACAAAAACGAGGATTTTTGCCGCCGCTTCCCAGCACCAGGGCGGGATGAAGTCGCCCGGTTGGGCGCTCGAGTCCAGCAAGGCCGCCAGCGCCGAATCCTCCACTACCGCGACCCCCGCCTGTTGCGCGACGGCAATGATATATTCGGCTTCTCTGTCCCTGCCCAACGCCAGTACGGCGGGCGCGGGGTCTCCCGGCACATACCGGAGGGCGGACGCGAGTTTCCTTTTCCGCATACTATACCGCCTCATTTACCGCAAGCGGCCAATCATCCGTACCGCCGGATTCGCAGGGGAAGGATTCTGTCCGGTTTTTCACGGCAACGCGCTCAGGGGGAATTTCCATAAGGGTTGATAATTCGCGGGCCAGCGACGCGGCGGCCTGGG